>Ga0187871_10000929_pt1 | contig 26491 bp, 21 predicted proteins | sample June2016WEW_16_1_FD_132988 | JGI IMG/M metagenome (GOLD analysis project Ga0187871, IMG submission 132988) | Peatland microbial communities from SPRUCE experiment site at the Marcell Experimental Forest, Minnesota, USA - June2016WEW_16_10 | ecosystem: Environmental > Terrestrial > Soil >...
GATCTACGAAGACCCCGACCACGTCGGCTGGTATCTGGCCTATAACGTGAGGCTGGGAACCTACGTTCACGTCACGTATCTCGGTAACAGCTAAATCGGCCTTCCACAATTTGTTTGGGAGTGAATTGGCCAAGCTGCCGTGCCTGCGACGGCGGCAATACCTGTGGATGCGGGCAAGCCGGCGGTCTAAGATGTCGGTGCCCGCTAGATCCAGGGATGGCGGAAAATTCCATGCGCGCACGTTTACCTTACGTCTGCGGAGCGCTCTTCCTGACGGCGTCGGTGATTCCGCTCGCGAATCCGCAGACTCCCGAGGCAGCGAACAAGGCGACGCCCCAGCCAGCCGCTATCCATTCCACGACGCGCCTCGTACAGCTCAGCGTCGTCGTCAAGGATAGAAAGGGCGAGCCCGTAACAACGCTCACCAAGGAAGACTTCACCATCCTTGATCAAGGCCGGCGACAAACCATCGCCATCTTCTCCACCGCGAATCCCGCTCCGCTCGAACCTCCTCGGCCTTTGCCTCCCAATGTCTTCACCAATCGCTTCGACCAGAAAGGTCTGGACCCCGGCGCGGTCACCATAATTCTCTTTGACGCTCTCAACACTTCGTCCGAAGACCAAACACGTGTCCGCCAGCAAATACTCCTGTTTCTAAGAACGCTCAAACCTCAGGATCACGTAGCTATCTACGCGCTCACTACCCGACTGCTGATTCTTCACGAATTCACGCAAGACTCTTCCGCTCTGGTCGCCGCTGTCAGCCGCTTCACTCCCAAGGAATTGGCCGCGTTTGATGCCTCGCATACCGCCTCGGTGGACTTGGTCGCCTTGACCGGCGATCCCGATTGGCTGGGATTTCAGAACGCTTTGAACAACGCCAACGGCCAGATTAGCGATCGCTACACAATGAGCCGGGTGGCTACGACCGCCGCTGCGATTGAGGCGATTGCCAATCATGTCGCGTCCATTCCCGGCCGCAAGAGTCTCATTTGGGTCTCCGGCGGGATTCCCATTCAAATTGGATTTGCCAACGTCGCAGCCCCCGATCCCGACGCCTCGATCGATACGTCCTCGACGCACGATCCACGATCCGCTGCCGCCAAGGGGCAAGCGCAGGCCGTCGGCGGTGGGAGCGCGCAGAATCAGTTGGCCGCCACCGATCGCGAATCAAGCGCGTTGCAAAGCCATGCGGCGGAAGCCGCGCAGGCGCTCAATCGAGCGAATGTCGCCATCTATACGGTGGATGTTGCCGGCGCAGAGCTCGACCCCGGCATGACTCCCGGGATGCGCCCCTTCAATCCCTCGACGAACTCCGACGCCTTTTTCAATCGCCACAACGATCGTGACTCCTTCAAGCTCCTCGCGGACCGCACCGGCGGCCTCGCGTTCTTCGGCAACAATGACATACGCGACGCCATGCGCCGAGCGCTGGACGACGGCCGATACTCGTACACCATAGGTTTCTACCCCGACCACAACGAGTGGGACGGCAAGTTCCGCGAGATCAAAGTCGAATCGCGAGCCGCGGGCGTGCAGCTTCGCTATCGCAAAGGCTATTTCGCCCTTCCCGATCGCTCGGAAGACCCGACCAAGACCAATGCCGCGTTGCTGGAAGCCGCGCAAAGCCCGTTGGATTCCACCAGCCTCGGCATCACGGTCACCGGTAAGACCATCGATCCCGTCTCCTCTCGCACCCTGCTCCTCCAAATCGCACTCGATCCCAAACAATTTGCTCTGCAATCCTCCGGGGACCACCAGAAAGCGTCTCTGGACTTGCTCTTCATTCAACACAACGCTGCGGGCCAAGCCATAGCCGCCGAAAAACAACATTTCGCCGTGGATATGACCCCTGAAGAGTACGAGCGTTTCTCGCGCCTCGGCATAATCCTGCGGCGCCGGCTCTCGGTCCAGCCTCAGTCCACCGACCTCCGCATCATGGTTCGCGACTCCGCGTCCGCCGCGCTGGGTTCGGTAGCAATCCCGGTGAAGTCTTTCTTCTAACGAATCATTCTTCGCAAGATTCGAAGTCGTGAAGATTTGAGTACACGAGCGCACTCACGGAACATCGAGAGGCTTTGAGCTACTCAGGTTAGCGGGTTTGCTGAAACGCTGCGCACCACCGAGTGGCTGCCGACGTTTGCGTTCGACTCGCCTCAAGCGTGGCCCGGTGGACGAGCAGGGTAATACGCAACCTTTCGACGGTCTTCTGGAGACTGACAAGCTGGGTGCGATAAAACTCCAACGGCCCCTCTATTTCCGGGTGTCCACGGCGCAGCTCGGCGGACTGCGCAATGACCGGAGCCATCACCGCGAGGAGCGCCCGCAGCGCACGTACTTCGTCCGGGCCGAAGGGACACTCGCCGCGAAGAGCTCGCTGCGCGCCCGCCACTAACTTCGCCAGCGTGGGGTTCACGCGTTCGAGGGTTTGCAATGGTGTATCGCTCATCAGGCGCTCCATCCACCGCCGCCAGAACTCCCGGGATTTTCGGGATGTGGGTCTTCTTGCGGAAATGTGGCTTGCGGGGCCGAACAGATGCGCAGGCGCTCGGTGGGTTGGGAGGGCTGGACGGTACGCTCGACTTGCGACCATGCGGCGCGAAGGCGCGCAAACATCGAGATAAGCTCCTGAAATTTTTCGCGGGAATTCATGACGGCGGCCTCCGTAGTCATGGCTCGCGTCACGTTATAAAAGCTGTTCAACCGGTGAGCCGCCTCGCCGCCGCGCGCGAAATCCAGCACACCTTGCAATTCGCCGATAACGATCAGCGCGTGATTGGCAGCGTTGACCCGCTGTTCGACCTGCCCGGCCTCGATAGCGGCAATGGCTCGATGGAAGTCCCGCAGGATGGCGTCATAGAGCGCGATGACCTGGCCCACCGCTGACGCGTCAAATGCCGCGAACTGGCGATAAGCGGAAGCGGAATCGTGTGATGCGCTCATGAGGTTATCGCCGAGAGTTGCTGGCTGGTCTCATTTTCAAGCAAGGGCAACTCCTGGAGCGTGGTATTGACGTTGGAATAGACGGTGGTGAGGTTTTGCTCCTGCACCGTAAGAGCCGCCTGAAGGTCGCTGATTTGCTGGGTGAGGTTTTGGGAGGTGCTCTGAATACTCTGGGCATCCAGCGTCAGGATACCTGAGCTGGGATCGGTGATGCTGTTAATGACATTGGTAAGATTCTGCGCAAAGCCGTTGGTGGTGTTCTGCAAGAGATTCTGGACGGCGGAATAGTTCGAGGACAGGGCGGAAGACAGTGCGCCATTGTCAACCGAAAGGGTGCCATCGTTGTTCAAGCTGATCCCGAGGCTGGCGAGATTAACGATGCCGTCGTTGCCGGAGACGGAATAGGAGATGGCGTTGAGCAGCGCGCCTTGGGCGTCGCTCAGAGAATTGTCGGCCTCCAGCGGCCCGCCGCCACTGCCATCGGACGATACATTGAACTGACTGTTGAAATCGGCAACGACGGTGTTGTAGGCGGTTACGAAGTTGTTGATGGCGGTCGTGGCCTGGGTTGTGTCCGGGCTGACACTGACGGTCACCGGTGTGTTGGGAGAAGCCGATCCGAGATTGAGAGTGACCCCGCTGATCACGTTGCTAACGGTGTTGCTTGCACTGCTGATCGGGACGCCGTCCACGACGAGGGAGGCATTGGTCCCGGTCACCGCCTTGGTGAAACTGAGGCTCGTGGTATTGCCGGGAATCGTGATGTCTCCCGGCGCCCCGGAATTGTTGCTAACCAGCGCGAGGCGATAACCGTTGGCGTCTTGGATGACGCTGGCAGTGACCCCTGCGTTTTGATTGTTGATGCTTGCCGCGAGCTGGCTCAGCGTATCGTTCGTCGAATCCACGGTGATGGTCACCGGCGTATTGGAGCCCACCTGTATCTGGAAGCTGCCGGGGGCAATCGTGGCGCTATTGGTCGCCAGTTCGTTGGTGTAGTACGACGAGGTGGTGGCCAGGGAAGTAACGGTGATGGAGTGAGAGCCGGTCACGGCGGTTCCCGAGGCGGTGGCGTTCACGACCGACGAATTAGAAGAGGTTGCGGCCTCTGCGGCCAAGGCTCCCAGTGGATCGCTGAGAGCGGCGGCGGCGTTCCCCAGGCTGGTGATATCGTTGGTAATGGTCGTCAGTTCGCTGGTCTGCGAACCCAGGGTTGTTTGCTGGTTCTGTAGGGCGGTGATCGCGGCGGTCTGATCCGCGACAGCGAACTGCACGAACGCCTGAACGTCTATGCCTTGGCCGAGACCCGTGCCGCTGGTGGTACCGCTGCCGGAGGTGGAGAGGGCGCTGCTAAGGGATGAGAGCGGATTAGTCGTAGACATGGCGCGAACTCCTTTAAGCCTTCACTGCGATGCGCGGCGTGGCGGCAGCTTTGGACTCCTCGTTTTTCACGTAGTCCTCGATGCCCTGGCCGACGTCGCGAACCGCTTTGGGCGGCACCTCGAGAATTTCTTCACCGGTGTGCGCATCGGAAACAACGTAGTACACCCGCCCATTGTCATCGCGGCGAAAGGTCACCGCCGTCTGGCGCGTCGTCGTGGGTGTTGCAACTGAAGTGCCGGAGCGAGCGGGAGCTTTTTCTGCGGTGCTTGCCGCAGACGCCGGCGCGGGCGTTGCCGTTGCCGCCCGCTCGTTGGCTGTGCTATTTGAGGCAAAGTTCGGAGGATCCGCCACCGTGCCTGGGTTTTCCCCGGCGCTGATCTTCATGGCTCGCTCCCTAAAGCGGTATAGGCGGAATCCCCGAAGAGATCCCGCCCGCCGCTTTTGTGTTGGTTACCGGCTTATGACAAGAGCTTCAGGATGCTCTGCTGCGCCGAGTTCGCCTGGGCCAGAGCCGCGATACCGGACTGGTTCAGGATGGAGTACTCGGACAAATTGGTCACCTGTTGCGGAATGTTCGCCGCCGTGATTCTGTCTTCCGCGGAGGTCAGGTTCTGCACCTGGACGCTTTCCACGTTGCTGGCTGCCTGCAGCCGGTTGATATTGGCGCCGATAACGCCACGCAGGCTGGCTACGCTGGCGATGGCCGCATTGACTAACGTCAGTGTGGCTTGAGCGTTCGCGCCGGGATTGCTTCCCGCTGCGGACAGAAGCGTGTTGGTCACTGCCACCGTGGCCGTGGCGGCGTCTGAACCGCCGCCAAAGGTGCCGCTAGCAGGGGTTGTGAAAGCGCCGCCGGTGTGTATGGGATTGGTCAGTACTAAAGCATTCGCGGTCGCGGCAGCTTCCGATGCGAGCGAGGAGAGCGTGAGAGTAGTGCCTACTGGCACCGCGGCAGTAGCGGTAGTGTTTGCGGCGGCAACATCGTAAGTGTTGGCAGCGCTAGCTGCTGTAGTGCCGTTACCCCCGCCACTGTCATTGATGGCATCCGCCAAATTCACCAGCGTTGCGTTGGTCGTGCCACCGATTAGAACCTGGCCCGCTGCGGTCAAGGCGGTTTCAAACGTATAGGTTGTGCCGCCGACATCCACGGTGTCACCAGCGGCTGGATTCGCCCCGGCTAGTGTGAGTTGACCGGTGGCCAGAACTTGCGGGGTGGTCTGGCTGGTGGTGCCGGCCACCAAGCCCAAAGTAGCGGCGGACAAGGTACCAGTGGTCGTCGAGATCGTGCTCTGGCTGACGCCGTCACTGAGGAAGACCGTTTGTGGCGAAGCGGTAAAGACAGACGTCCCGTTGTAGTTCGTGGACGCCCCTATGCTCGTGATTTCCGCGTTGATCTGCTGATACTCGGTGTCCACTGCTCCCCGCTGTGTAGTGGACACCGTGCCCGTCGCGCTTTCCGTAGCCAGTGTAACCGCCCGGTTCAGGAGCGTGGTTACCTGCGCCAGGGCGCCGTCTGCTACTTGCAGAGAGCCGACGCCGCTGGTGGCGTTTTGGGAAGATTGCGTCAACGCCGTAATGTTCGCTTCCAAGCCGTTCGCGATTGCCAGGCCGGCAGGATCATCCGCGCCGGAATTGATTCGCGAACCGGAAGAGAGCTGAAACAGTGTGTTCTGCAGATTGGTCTGCGTAATATTCAACTGGTTCTGCGCTTCCAATGCCGCGATGTTATTTAGAAGACTGATTGCCATGGCGATGGCTCCTTTTTCTCTGCTTTCTCTGTGTCAAGTGTACTGTCGGCGGCCGGGAGCCGTTGGTGCGCGGGGCTTAGCCCCTGATAGCCTTTTATGTGGCTCGCACTTCGCTGCGGCGGTGCCTACGTACTCAGCCTTGTTATCGGCGGAACCCGGAAAGCCTTTAGCGCTCCGAACCGCTTGATTGTGCGGCGATTGCATAGTTGGGCACATCCGCGGTGCGGGTCACCTCGGATAGGCTGCGGCCTAAAGTGATGTCGTTGGGATGACGTTGCAGTCCGACTTGCAGAACAGCCGCCGCTCGTGGCCAATCTTTCAGCCGGGCCCATAGGCTCGCCGCACGCAAGAAATCCGCGGAATCGATGTGTTCTGCTACTTTGAGTTTTGCCTCTGCAGCGGCGCCGGCTTCCTCGATGCGGTCCAGCCAAACCAGCGACAGGATCAGCCGGTCGTGCAATTCGCCGGCGGCCGGCTTGCACTCGACGGCTTGCCGGACTAGACCGAGGCCCCGCTCGATGTTCCCGGCACGCACGATCGCCAGCCCGAGCTTGCTTTGCAGCAGCGGATTCCCAGAGTTGCGCTGTACCGCGCGGTCGTAGTTTTCGCACGCCCGTGGGTATTCCTTCAGATGGTAATGGACGTCTCCCTGCGCCTCGTACACTACCGAGTTGAGATGGCCCTGACGTTCCGCTTCGGACAAGCACCTTAGCGCGTCCCGGAGCCGCCGCAGTTTGCTCAACGTGATTCCACGAAAGAACCACGCCACGCCCATGCGGGGATTGAGTTCGCACGCGCGCACGAACAAGGCGAGCGCTTCGTCGAGATTGCCGAAATCATCGAACTCGATCACTCCCAACTCGAGATACGCCTGTGCGTCTTGCGGTGTCTCGCGAAGCTTCTCGCGACCTAGCCGGCGATAGAAATGATTCTTGCGCGCCCGCGTTTCGGGGTTCGACACCAGCCCGAAATGATGGATGCAAAAGGGAGCTTGGCCGAGATTCAGCCCTGCTTCGAGGAACTGGGGATCGATGCGTTCGTGTACCCGGCCAACAAAGAAAATCTCAGGTAGGCGGCGGAACAGGCGGATGTTTTCCTGCCCGACATAAGCAGGATAATTCTTGGCGGGAGGGAATTGGGAATCATTCGATTTGGCGCCACGATCCCAGATTCGATCTTCGAGACTCGATACGTAGCTGCGAATCGGTACTTGGTAAGCGGCCATGGATTCCTCGCCAATGAGCGCACGGATGTGCTGCACCACGGACGGGTCGAGTTGCTCGTCGGCATCCAGGACCAGCACCCAATCGCTCTTCACCGGCGCCAGCGCCTTGTTTCGCGCCGCTGCAAAGTCGTCGGTCCAGGCCACCGGAATCACCCGCGCCCGGAATCCCAATGCAATCTCGATCGTTTCGTCCGTCGAGCCGGTGTCGGCGATGACCATTTCGTCCGCGATCCCGCGCACGCTCTCCAGGCAAGCCGGCAGCGTGAGCGCTGCGTCGCGCACGATTGTCGAGAGTGCTAGTGTCGTCATGGCAGACCTACTGCATCGCCATCGCGGCCTCGCGCGGTTGCGCGTGCTGCGCCGCCAGGATGAGTTCCGCTGCCTCATAGAGGTTGCAGGCGATGATCGGCGATTCTTCGTGCGCACAGCGAACCTCGAGAAAGGCCGTCCGGCGAATCAGGATCATGGGGCAACCGACGTCGTCCGCCGCCCGCAGGTCCCCGGGGCAATCTCCTACGAAAAATGTCGCTTCCGGCGCAAAGCGATGTTCCGCACGCGCCCGGCGCAGCAATCCCGGCCGGGGCTTGCGGCAATTGCACTCGTCCTCTGCGCGGTGCCGGCAGTAGTACACGCTTGCGATGTTCCCTCCAGAAAGAGCCACTTCCAGCAGGAACCTGTGGGTGATGGCATCGAGGTCCTTGGAACTAAGCAGCCCTTCGGCGACGCAGGCTTGGTTGGAAACGACCAGCGCTGTATATCCTTTGAGGGCCAGCAGGCGCAGAGCCTCCAGCGCCCGCGGCAGAAATTCGAATTGATCCCACGATGTCACGTAGCCGCTATGCTTCCTGCGATTGATGACGCCGTCCCGGTCAAGCAATACGTAGCGTTTCTCAGTTGCGCTCATGATCGATACTTTCGATTCTGTCTTGGCTCACTGCCGGAGTAGCCCCGCTTCCACGAATGCCAGAATCGTGTGCCCCAGCAAGACGTGCGCTTCTTGAATTCGCATCATTTCCCGCGAGGGCACGCACAAGCAAAGGTCCGCCGCATTTTTCAGCTTTCCGCCGGCGCTTCCAGTCCAGGCAATGGTCTTCACGCGCAGCGCGCTGGCCATCAGCGCCGCCCGCAAGATGTTGCGGGAACCTCCGCTGGCCGAGATGGCCACCAGAACGTCGCCGGGCCGCGCGAAAGCCTCGATCTGTCTCGCAAACACTTGATCGAAGCCGTAATCGTTGCCGATCGAGGTCACTGCCGAGGTATTCGCCGCCAGCGCCATGGCAGGCAGCGCTCGCCGCTTGATTTGGTTCTGCCCCAGGAACTTCGCGGCAACGTGTTGCGCGCACGCAGCGCTTCCGCCATTACCCGCCAGAAATATCCGGCCGTCCTCGCGCAAGGCATTCAGGATCATTTCTCCGGCATCTTCGATGCCTCGCAGGAGTTCGCGGTCGGCCAGCATCGCTTGTTGGACCACCACGCTCGCCTCGATACTCTCTTGAATCACGCTTCCAGCGGTAGCCGTTGTCGGCATCCCTTCATCTCCCGGCGTCAAGCACGCGTATCCAAAATCTGGCTGCTGCCTGCCACGAAATTCACGACGCTGGCGACCTTATTCTCTTGACCTTCCCAAACCCAACTTGTTCCCGATCCGAAACGAGGTTCCAACTCTGTCCTCGTCCTTAGAACATCCTCATCCGCGCAACAAGCGGCGCGCTCAGGCAAAAAGACTTCTTCCGCCGCTCTGGTCACAATCGAGTCGCCGCCTGCCCGCTTCGTGAAACGTGCACGCCCTTGGCCAATAAGCGAACTCCAATCTGTTTTGGAAACCAGCGCAGAACGCGGCTCAGCCGCGGCTCCAGGCTTGCCGATGATTCCTGTGAGGCTAGGCGCCCTTGAACCGATTACGCGTGCGCCCGGCCATGGAGTAGGACTCGCCGTGATCCAGCTGACGCGTCTCAACAATCATCCCTTGACGGTGAATTGCGATCTCATCAAGTTCGTCGAGAAAGCCCCGGATACCGTCCTAACGCTGATAACCGGCGAAAAAATTGTTGTGTTGGAGACTACCGAACAGGTTCTCGAAAAGATCGTTGCGTTTCGCAGAACAATTCTCTCCGGCGCCGTCCTTCGCTGCCCCAAAGCCGGCTGCGAGGGCGCAGATGACATGCCGCCCTCTGCGAAAATCGAAACGGATTGAGGCTCGGGATGGATAAGAGCAGCTTCGCTGGGATTATCATCGCGCTGGGCGGAATTTCCGTGGGCTTGATGCTGGAAGGCGGAAAGTTCGGGCAAATTCTTCAGCCCACCGCGGCCCTCATCGTTTTTGGCGGCACCCTCGGCGCCGTGATGCTGCAATTTCCGCTCCGCGTCGTGATCGCCGCGTTTCTCCGGCTCGGCCACGTTTTCTTCGACAACTCCAAGGATCCCCGGGCGCTCATCGCGGAAATTGCGGAGTACGCGCATAAGGCCCGCAGGGAAGGCATCGTATCTCTCGATACCATCCTGGACCACGTCGCAGATCCGTTCCTCAAGAAAAGCCTGATGCTGGCGATCGATGGCACCGAGCCGCAAGAGATTCGCAAGATGATGGAGCTGGAACTCGACAATCAGGCGGAACACGACGACCACATTCCGAAGGTCTTCGAGTCCGCCGGAGGCTTCTCGCCTACCGTAGGAATTATCGGCGCCGTCCTCGGCCTCATCCAGGTGATGCAGCACCTCGATGATATCGGTGAGGTAGGCCGGGGCATCGCCGTCGCGTTCGTGGCCACAATCTATGGGGTCGGCGCGGCCAATCTTTTTTTTCTGCCCGTTGCGGGAAAAATCAAGCTGCGCGTGCGCCAGGAACAGATTCGCCGCGAGATGATGCTGGAGGGAGTCATCTCCATTCTCGAAGGCATGAATCCCCGCATGATCGAAACCAAGCTCCTGGCCTTCTTTTCCGAGACGCATCAGGACACCACCGCGGTGAAGACCGCATGACATGAGCCGCCGCAAACGACCCGAAGATCACGTGAGCCACGACCGCTGGCTCGTTTCCTACGCGGATTTCATCACCCTCCTCTTCGCGTTTTTCGTAGTTCTCTACGCATCCTCGCAGGTAGACAAGCGCAAGGTAGGGAGGCTCGCGCTCTCCATCCAGGTGGCCTTCCAGGAAATGGGCGTCTTCGATACGTCCAACACGCTGATCCCGCTGAACGATTCCGAAGCCATTCCGTTCTCGCAAATTCAGGTAGTCGAAAACACCGAGCGCACGTCGGATCTGACCCGCTTCGTGCAACCCATGAAAGGCAAGCTTTCTCCTTCAACCAGCGCGCCCATGAAGGACATCGAGATGGAACTCCAGAAAGCGCTCGCCCCGGAAATTCGCCAGCGTGTCGTCGAGCTGAAAAAACGCAAGGAAGGATTGATTGTCAGCCTGCGGGAGATCGGATTCTACGTCAGCGGCTCAGCCGCTCTGCGCCCATCCTCGAAAGATGCCATCGACCGCCTCGCCGCCGTTCTCAAAGCCCGCACCGAATCGCTGCGCATCGAGGGCCACACCGATAATGTGCCGATCCATAACGGCCGTTTTGAATCGAACTGGGAACTCTCGACCGCACGCGCTTCCGATCTGATTAAGGTTTTCGTGGAGCACTACGGTTTTGAACCGCGGCGTCTCTCCGCCGCCGGCTACGCCGAATTTCACCCTGTCGCTCCCAACAACACTCCGGAAGGCCGAGCCAGAAACCGCCGCGTGGACGTCGTCATTCTCAATCCTTCTCCACTCGATGTTTTTTCTTCGCCTTCGGAAGACCCACCTCCCGCAGGCAAACTTCCGGCTGCGCCTCCACGATAATGCCGCGCATCGGGACCCGGAAATCGACGATGGCGTTTCCGCTAACAACCGAAACTGTTGCCTTGACACTCTTGGGACTCGCAGCCAAACTGCTTTTACCCCCTTCCAAATTTATTTCTCCGAGTGTGCGCTCATGCGTATTCTTGTCGTCGAAGATGACGCTCCGCTGGCGGAATTTCTTCATCAGCGGCTCGTGCAGGAACAGTTCGCCGTGCAAGTTGTATCCGACGGAATCGAGGCCCAGCGCCTCGCCGCCGAGCAATCCTACGATCTGGTTCTCCTGGATCTAAGCCGTCCGGAAGAGACTAGTGGCCTGGATGTTCTGCGGAACATTCACGCGAAGAAGCCTGATTTACCCGTTCTGATTGTCACCGCCGCGACCATGGTCGAGGAGCGCGTGCGCGGCCTGGACGCTGGTGCCGACGACTATATCGCGAAGCCCTTTGCCTTCGCGGAGCTCGCCGCCCGCATTCGCGCCGTGCTGCGCCGCGGTGGTCGTCCGGGTAACGCGGTCCTGGCGATCGACGATCTGACCGTGGATCGCGTTTCCCACTCAGTGCAGCGCGGCGGCCACACCATCGATCTCAGTCCCAAGGAATTCGCCCTGCTCGAATTCCTCATGCGCCACGCCGGACAGCCCGTCACGCGCTCAGCCATCGTCGAGCAGGTCTGGAAACTGAATTTCGACACCATGACCAACGTGGTCGACGTCTACATTAACTATCTGCGGCGTAAAGTGGATACCGGCTACGACCGGCCTCTGATTCGAACTGTTCGCGGCGTCGGCTATCAGATCGGCGGAAGCGCCGGCGCAGCTCGCTCCGCAGTGGCCGCATCCGCCGTCCCCGTTTAAACTGTTTTACATTGTCATCCCGAGCCTGCCTGCCGCAGGCAATCGGAGCGAAGGACCTTCAACCGCCCCGTCATCTTCGCCGCAAACAGCGTGCTCGCTACTTCGCCGCTCGAAAGGGCCACGGACCGACCTAACAAAAAACTTGCCGCAACGAGAGGTTAGCCCAAGCGACAAATTCTCCGCGACCTCTGTGCTCCGACCTCCGTGCCCCCTGTGTTAAATCTTTTGACGTTGCTTTCTTGCTCCAGCCCACTATGACCTCAGGAGCTCGCAGCCCCACCCGCCACCGCATCCTGCACCAGTCCTCGTATTCCAGCAATATTTTTCACCAGCTCCGCCGGAATATCGTGGCGCCCTGCCAGGTATTCCGGCGTGTTGTAGCTCAGCCAAACCTTGCCACCAGCGTCCTGCGAGAACAAAACCTTCAACGGCAAGTCCAGCGCCGAACTTGGCGCCGCCACCATCACCGGCGTGCCACCTTTCGGATTCCCAAAAACCATCAACAACATCCGCGGCATCTCCAGCCCTGATTTTTTCGCATCCGACGTGAAATCGATCTTCGCAAACACGGTCATCCCGCGGGTCGCGAGCAGCTTTTCAAAATGCTCGATTGCTTCGTCAAATCCAAGCAGGCTCTCGGCCTGCTCGATGCCACGTCCGCTTTCCACGCTCATGCTCGGAGTGCCCATATCAGTTCACCTTGGCAGCCAGTGCTCCGTCCACGGAAAATGCTCCAGCTCCGCGAATCATGATGGCGATCAGCAGTGCCAGCGCCAGCAAATGAAACTCATACCCTTCACCCTTCTGATTCCCATACCAATTCATGAACGGTCCGTTTGCCAGATGCACCATCCACACCGCCACAACCATATTCACCGCAATACCAAACGCCGCAATCCTCGCCAGCAATCCTACGATCAACCCCAGCCCTCCCAGGAATTCAGCGCAAATGGCCAGAGCCGCGAAGGGCGCCGGTATGTGCAGCATCCCGGTGAAAAAATGCATCGTCCCCGAAAATCCAAAGCCTCCAAACCAGCCCAGCATCTTTTGACTGCCATGCAAAAAAAACACAATCCCCAAAATCAATCTCATCAGCGTCAGGACACCATCGTTGGGAGTTGCCAGCAATTTCTTCATGAGAGTCTCCAGTTTGGATGGAATTGTTCCCGGACGTATCCGGCAGCCCCGTCTTATATCTTTCCATCGACTAGATGCAAGCGAATCGTGGAACGACCCAGCCTCTCTGCCCAAACGCTCCTTGTAGGGGCGGGCGGGACTCGCCCCGCCCGCCCCGTATATCACGACCCGCGGGAGTTCGCCGTACGTACTCGTCTTTGTAGGGGCACAGCACCGCTGTGCCCGATTTCAGCAACCCGTCAGCAAGTAAACTCCGCCAGCCGCAACACGCTTCACCTGCGAAAGCCCCACGTACCCGCTCCGATTTCTCTAAGGGGGTCGGAGCTTTAGCTCCGACATAAACCAGTCCGCACACAATGGGCTTTAGCCCCTGAGGAAAGCTCTTGGCATTGTTTCAAGCACAGGCCAAACGCAAAAATAAAAAGGGCGTTCCAGCCTTAAGCCGGAACGCCCAGAAGTACGCCGTTAATAATGATCTACTGCTTCGGTTTCTGTGACCCAGTCGCAGAGGCCGCCGGAACCAGCGCGGAAACTCCAACGCTGTTATCCGCCGCTTGCGGCACTCCTGGCTGATATTCCAGAAGCCCCTCGGTCGCCGACGCCGCCACCACCGTGCCGTCACGCCGCACGCGTACCACCGGCACATATCCTTCGGCAAACGCGGTGTTCACGTGCTGCCAGGACTTGCCCGCGTCCGACGACGCGATCAGCCCATGCCGCTGCAACGAAACCACCAGCGCACTGCCGGAGCCGGCCACGTCTTGGAACTGCAGGTCTCGAATGTCCGCTCGGTTCCAGTTGCGTCCGGCGTCCTTCGAGGCATACAAGCCCATGTTCGAGGTGATGAACAGGTTGGTATCGTCGATGCGGTGCAGCCGCAAATTACCGGCCGAAGCGAACGGGAGTTCTCTCGCGTCCCAATGCGCGCCGCCGTCTGCGGAGTAAAGCAGGTCGTGCTGAGCGATCGCCCAGATTTGCGAGCCGTCCGTGGAAGCTTCCAGCGATTGCGCCGGTTGCTTCACCAGCTCATCCCTCGCTGGCGATTTCCACGTCTTGCCGCTGTCCTTCGAAACCACCACTCCGCCCGTCGTCGCCGCAAACCAGGTATCGCCGGCAAAAACGATGTCGTTGACTTGGAACGCCAGAATCGTGGGCGCTTTGGCTTTCGGCGCCGGCTTCTTGACCAGCACGGTAGTCTTTTGTCCGTTGACGATCTTCGTCACCTTGGTTGGCGCTGGTGCCTCCGGAGCATCCGGAGCGAACAATCCAGCCTTCACCCATTTGCCGCTGGTGTCTTCATACTTCATCAGGCCGCCGTTGTTGAGCGAAGCCCACCATCCCGTCGGCGCTGCATAAACGTGCTTCAGGTCGGTGCGCTTCAGGCCCGGTCCAAGCGGTGCCCAGGTTGTGCCGCCATCCTTGGTGGCCAAAAACGCGTTGGTGTCAAACGTCAGCACCACCAAAGCGCGTTCCGGATGTTGCGGATCCATGGCCACATCCAGAATGTGCTGGTGATGGAAGCCAACGTTCGCCGACGTATACGTCACGCCGCCGTTGTCGCTGATCTGCACGCCTTCACGTTCGGTGCCCAGAATCACGCGCTGCGGATTCTTTTGATCGATAATGATCGCGTTGATCACCCAATCGCCGGGCGTCAATCGCTTCCATTCGGTGCCTTCATTCGTCGTCTTCCAAAGGCCGCTGGTCGTTCCGGCATACAACGTATCCGCATGCTGAGGATCCTGCTTGATCAGCTGCGTGCGGCGGAACACGAAAGGAATGCCGTTGTAGCGGGTCCACTGCGTCCCGCCGTTCGTGCTGTGGTAAATGCCGGAGCACGCCGTGGCGTGTACGTTGTCCGGATTCGCCGGGTCAACCACGACGCTCATCACGTCGGAGTCGTCGATCATGCCCTTGCTGACCGGGAACCAGGTCTTGCCGCCGTCAATCGTCTTCCACGGCAGGTGGAATGTTCCTGCATAAATAATGTTCTCGTCGCGGGGATCGAACGCCACGGAGTCGAAGTTCCGCAGGTCGTCGTGATGCGCCGGGGTAATGCGGTCCCAGGTGGCGCCGTCATCCACCGAGCGATACACGCCCGTGAGCGTGCCGGCTACAAAGATGTTCTGCTTTGTCGGCGACTGAGCAATCGCGCGTACCGTTTCATGCGCCAGCCCGATCACCTGCCAGCTTCGTCCCGCATCGTTGCTGCGGTATACGCCGCCGCCACCGGAATACAGCGCCCAGGTGCTCGCGTAAAGCCGGTTCGAATCTCGCGGGTCCACCAAAATGTGAGTGACCACGTCGTCCTGGCCGTTGCCAATGCGGCTCAAAAGCTGCCAGTGCCCGCCCTCATCCACCGAACTGAAGACGTGCCCATCCGACGTGCCCAGATATAGCTTATTCGTGTCGTGGGGATCCGCTTCCAGGGAGATTACCGTTCCTCCCGGAGGACCCACTTGCCGCCACGTCTGCGCGGGCGTCGCGGAAGCAGCCGCCAAGGCGATTGCCCCTAATCCCAACCACTTCAGGTTCATAACCATGCATTCTCCCAGAGCGCAGATGCGCCGACAAGGTGCTACTTTAAAGAAATTGCTGTAGAGAATCGCCTGCTCGCTGGTACAGATTTGGGGAGGGCCAGTTACTTCCCTTCAAAAGCCATCCCTAGGTTCAGGCCCGCGATCCTGCCGCCAAACGCCTCTCCCGGACGCGAAGGAGCCCAACTACCGCGTCAACATTGAGGAACTGGCATTCTGAGGGCGTTCCGCGAGGATGCCCGATCAGGGATTCCGGCCGGGCCGGAAAGAACCTCAACCGAAGAGGTCCCGCTCCTGCGCCCGCATCGCGACAACTTTTCCTTGACAGCTCCATATCTTTGTGGTAACATACCTCTAACATTACCGACCCAGAAGGAGGCCATTCAGGGGACGGCCTCGTCTCCAAAACAGCTCGGAACGAGTGCTCGATGCCGCGCCAAGAACGTGGCTTGCTGCGTTTCTCGTAAGTCGTTTAGAATGAACACTTGCAAAAGTGTATCAAAACAAATGACTTTAACCCTCCTGGAATGAACACTTACAAAAAACAGGGAGGGGGGTGGGCTGCTTAACTAGTTAACGTCCCTGCTGCGCTTTCCGCCTCAAGCAACTTCTTTTCCACTTCCGTGTTTTATCGTTTGGGAGTTATAAGATGTCCAGCGGCGTCCCAATCCGGGAAAGCCGCGCTCCCGACCACCCGCATCCAATCATGTGGGTAGAGAACAGGGACCCCTTTATGAAGACCTCATTGGCTGCTACCGGCAAATCGAACTCGCTATCGAAGTTGCTGTTGTGCCTGGCCGGTCTTCTCTGCTTCGCGTTCATCGCCCAGAACCTCCGCGCCGACGACACCGATAATCCCCCGACCGACCCAAGTTCCCCGGCCGACCCGGCGGGTGACCCCCCATCGCGCGTAGCACGTATCAGTTTTCTCGACGGCACCGTCTCCTTTCAACCTGGGGGCCAGGGCGACTGGGGAAGCGCCGCCATGAACCGCCCCGTCACCGTGGGCGACAAGCTTTGGGCCGACAAAGCTTCGCGCGCCGAACTGCAGGCGGGTCAAGCCTCCATCCACATGGGCAGCATGACCGCTCTCTCTTTCCTGAATCTCGATGAAAACATCATGCAGTTGCGCGTCGCCGAAGGCGCCGTAAATTTCCGCGTTCGCGAACTCCGCGAAGGTGACACCTACGAGGTGGACACCCCTAACCTGGCATTCATGGTCAAACAGGCCGGTGCGTTTCGTATCGATGTCAGCGAAAACGGCGATGCCACGGTCATCACGGCGATTCGCGGCGAAGGCGAAGTCACTGCGGGCGGCAAAACTTTCCCGGTACATGCGGGCGATCGCGCCGAATTCGATGGCGTTGACAATCCCCAATTTCAGGTCACTGCCGCGCAACCTCCCGATGGTTTGGACCGTTGGGCTGCTGAACGCGATCTCCGGGAAGACAACTCCACTTCACAGAAATACGTTTCTCCAGACGTCCCGGGCACTGCCGATCTCGACGACAACGGTACGTGGAGCGAACAGCCCGACTACGGTCCGGTCTGGTATCCCAACCAGGAAGCGCCCGGCTGGGCGCCGTACAGTGATGGCTATTGGAATTATGTCGGCCCCTGGGGCTGGACCTGGATCGGGTATGAGCCTTGGGGCTTTGCGCCATATCACTACGGCCGTTGGGGATTTATTGGCGGCCGATGGGGATGGAGCCCTGGCCCAATCTACGCCCGGCCGTTCTACGGTCCCGCGTTTGTGGGCTTCCTGGGCGGGCCGGGATTTGGAGTGGGTTTTGGTTTTGGCGCAGGTTTCGGCGTGGGATGGTTCCCGCTTGGCTTTCATGAGCCGTATTACCCGGGCTTCCGCGCCAGCCGTGGTTACGTCACCAACATCAACATCCACAACACCGTCATCCGCAACGTCGGCACGATGACTGAAGCTGGCGCCCATAATTTCAACTACGCCTACGCGCATAACGCAGCGGCGGTTACGGCAACTTCGCGCAGCGCTTTCGTCGGCGGCCAAGCCGTCAATCGTGGCGCGGCGCATATCACCGACGCCGCATTGCGCGGAGCCACCGTCAGCAATCGCACGTCGTTCGCTCCGACGCGACAAAGTTCCTTCGGCGCGGCGAATCTCAACGCTCGCGCGACACCGCCCGCGTCTGTGCAGAATCGCTCCGTAATGGCTCGAACCGCTCCCTCGGGTGCGGCATCGAACACCGCGGTCCGCGCAGCCGGCCCCAACGGGCTCTCCGCGGCTCGCACCGGCGGCAATTTCGGGAATGGCACACCGCTGACGACCGCTCGCTCGAATCAGCTATCCCAGGGTCGGCCGCCCTCGGCCAATACCGGCGGGCGCAGTTGGTCTGCGCAAGGGAACACCACCGATCACGGCACTGCGCCGCAGGGCTTCGGCAGCTCCAGCCGGCCGGCCGGCAGCGCAGGCAACACTGGCTCGACGCAATCCGCGCGTGTCACGAACTCGAATCGTCCGCCTTGGGCGGGTTCCGCTTCCAACAGCGCTGCGGGCGGCGAACGCTCTTACGAGCCGGCCTCTCGCTCCAATTCGACGCCGAGCCGCAGCTACTCGCCGCCGAAATCGAGCTACCCAGCGTCTCGCTCTTACTCCGCGCCAGCGCGCAGCGCTCCCGCCCCATCGCACAGTTCCAGCGGCGGCGGTGGCTCTCATGGTGGCGGTGGTGGCTCCCACGGCGGCGGACACCACTAAACGAAACGGGAAATCGGATTTGGCGGCCCGCGCTCATGCGAAGTGCGGGCCTTTTGTTGGTGAGCGGATGGCGGCGGGCGCAAAGCCCCACAACTCTTTTCATTCCGGCGGGTTAAAAAGAGCGATGTAGTATGGCCGGAGTTCCTGTTTCGACATGGGGGAATAGCCAGACACGCGGGCTCTGCGGCTACCAGTGATACTGTTAGAAGCAACCTGCATTTCTGGCACCTACGAATTCAGGCCTAAAGATCCGCGGCGCATCCAAGCCCGTCGCGTGGCAATCCCAGGAGAGAATCAAACATGAGGAAACTCGCGCCCAAGCTTGTCGCCCTGCTGAGCCTTGCGCTGGCAGTGGCCTTTCTTACCCCGCTGCGCGCCCTGGCGGACGACGAAGAAGATCCGCCAACCCGCGTGGCGCGCTTGAGTCACACCGATGGAGCCGTGTCGTTCAATCCCGCCGGCACCGACGATTGGGTCAACGCCGTCATCAATCGCCCGATGACCACCGGCGATAAGCTCTGGTCCGACAACGACTCCCGCGCGGAACTCCACATCGGGTCGGCGTCCCTGCGTATCGGCAGCACCACCGGCTTCTCGTTCCTGAACCTCACCGATAATGTCGCGCAGATTCAGATCACCGAGGGCACCATCCGCGTTCGCGTCAAGCGCCTCGAGGAGAATGAGACGTTCGAGATCGACACGCCCAATCTCGCGTTCTCGGTTCTGCGTCCGGGCACCTACAGAGTTAGCGTGAATGAAGCCGGCGACACCACCGTCGTGTCGGTCATCGGTGGAGAGGGCGAGGTCACCGGCGGCGGGCAAGCCTATTCCGTCCACCCGGAACAGACCGCGACCTTCACCGGCACCGATCAATTGAACGCCGATGTCCAGGAAATCGCGGGCGAGGACGATTTTGACCAATGGTGCGACCAACGCGATAGCCGCGAAGACCATTCTTCCTCCGCTCGCTACGTTCCTCCGGATATGATCGGGTACGAAGATCTCGACGATTACGGCGGCTGGCGGCCCGTGCCTGCCTACGGCACGGTCTGGTTCCCGCACACGACGATGGTCGGCTGGGCGCCGTACCGCTACGGACACTGGGTCTACATCGCGCCCTGGGGCTACACCTGGGTGGAAGATGAGCCGTGGGGCTTCGCTCCATTCCACTATGGCCGCTGGGTCGTAGTCGGCGGCGTTTGGGGATGGGTGCCCGCACCTGCGCCGGCAGTCGGAGTGGTTTATGTGCGTCCCGTGTACGCGCCCGCGCTTGTAGCGTGGGTCGGCGGTCCGCACTTTGGCATCGGCGTCGGAGTCAACGTCGGCTGGTTCCCGCTCGGGCCGCGTGAAGTTTATATGCCGTCGTATCCGGTGAGCCGCGCCTACGTCACCAACATCAACGTCACCAACACGCGCGTCGAGACCACCGTGGTCAACAACTACTACACCACCGTGGTGGTCAACAAGCAGGTCAACGTGACCAACGTCACCTACGTGAACCAGCGCGTGAACGGCGCGGTTACGGCGACGTCGGGCGCTACCTTCACATCCGGCCAATCCGTTTCCCGCAACGTCGTGCAGGTCAACCAGCGCGACATCGTCAGCGCCCAGGTTGCCGCTCCGGCGATTGCGCCGACGCGACAAGCCTTTGTGGGCGCAGGCGCGGTGTCGAACGTTCGGCCCCCGGCAGCACTTGCCAATCGCGCTATAGTCGCGAAAACAGCGCCGCCTCCGCCGCCGGTCTCGTTCGACCGGCAGCAGGCCGCCATTCGCGCAAACGGCGGCAGACCCATCGCGGCTGCACAATACCGCCAGTTGCAGCCGGCGAACACGCAGGCCGCGGCTCGACCGAACGTGAGAATCGCGCCGGTCGTCCATACGGTTACGCCCATTCCGCCGCATAGCAACGTCGCGGCGCGCCCCGGCCAGCCGAACAACGCCGTGAACGGGAACCGGCCCAACGTGCCCAACAACGCCGGAAACGCTCCTGCGCGCACCTATTCCGACCGCCCGCAGAGCGTTCGTCCGAACGTGAACGCGCCCGCCAACGCGAACCTGGAGCAGCAGCATCAGCAACAGCTCGAGAATCTACGCCAGCAACAGGATCTGGAGCGCCAGAAAGTCGAGCAGCAACAGGTCAAGGAACAGCAGAAGATCCAGACGCAGAATGACCAGCAGAAACAGCTGCAGGTTCAACAGAAGCAACAACAGCAACTGGAAGACCTGGAAAAGAAACACGACGCCCAGCAAAAGCAGCTGCAACAAAAGCAGGCAGCGGAAAAACAAAACAACAAGCCGCCGGCGAACTCCGACAAAGACAAGAAGCCGCCGAAGGGCAACCGCTAGCAGCAGTCTCAAGCATGCAAACGCACGGCACGACGCAAGACGTCGTGCCGTGTTTTTTTTCGCGCCTACAGTTCGAGTCGGCCATGGAATGCGCTCGATTCAAACCTGCGCGGGATTCCTATTCGACCTCCCACGACAGATGTCCGGATACGCGACTTCCATACATTCAAGCTAAGCAGGCAATTGAATCGTGAAAAGTTTTGTCCGCTTCGCCTAGTCTGAAATGTCTGCAGTACTGGAAGCAGTCGGCGTCTCAGGAACCAATACTTTCTGAGCTGGCTTGCGGAATTGAAGAAATGACTCCGTGTGCGGCTATCACACCTTTGCCTCCAATAGCCTCCACAAAGTGATCGCTGCCTTGAGCCATACGTTAGTCGTCAATTTAGCCGGCCGGTTTTGCTCGACGGATCGGAACCGATTTGAGGATCTTAGTTCTCGGCGCCGGCTCCGTGCTTGGCCTTACACAGGCGGCATTCTGTTGGGTCCTTGGCATTGTCCACGTGGTGACGCACTGCAGGCATAGTTCGCAAATAGGAAAAAATGGCGAGTAAGTCCGGATCGGCCAGGCCCCGGTAGGATTCCCAGGGCATAATCTGGTTCAACGCGCGGCCTCTTGCGTACCCGGCACGCAGCGCGCTGGCAAACATGGCTTCGGTGTCGTAGGGAAACCCGGTCGCGGCATCCGGGGTGATATTTGCCGAAGCCACGCGACCCCACGGCCCTTCGAAGATGAAGCCGCCCGCGAAGTTCATACCGGGTAGGGACTGGCCGCGCTTTTGCGGCGTGTGGCAATCCACGCAACCCGCTATCTCAACGAGATACCTTCCGCGATTTACGGGTGTGGATGTATCCGGCTCCGGAACGGCAGAGGTAATCGGTGCGGGCGCGTTGCGAATCAGATAGCTCACCGGAAAAATAATCTTCGTCGGCGGCAGCGGATTGCGCACCGGAGCGAGCGATCTCAGGAAGACCACGATGGAAGCAAGGTCTTCGTCGGAGAAACGCCGGTAGCGTTCGTAAGGCATCAGCGGGAACAGAGCGTTTCCATAGCGATCGACGCCTTCTCGAATGGCGCGGCCAATTTCGTCGTCGCTCCATCGGCCTAGCCCGGTTTCCGCATCAGGTGTGAGATTCGGAGCGGTGAGTGCTCCGGGCAGGCCCGCCAGAGGAAATACTGCACCCGCGCCGGCCATTCCAGTAGGAGTGGGAGCGTCATGTTTGGTCCAGTCATGGGGCGAGTGACAGAACAGGCAGCCAGATACGTTGCCGACCAAATATTCACCCCGCTCCAGCCGTAGCGGTGTCCGCTCGTATGCCCGGTCGGTGGCTGCGCGTTTGCGCGGACCGATGAACGGATGGATACCGACCGTAGCGGGAATTGCGACCGCGGCGACGATGACGAGCGTCAAGAGTATGTAACCCAGGATTTTTCCGATCTTCATTCAGCGCCTCCAAGCAGGGCGGCAGCCCCAACCAGATTGCCGCTGATCCGACAGAATCCCCGGCAAGCATTCGTGCAACGGCCGTCTGCGGCAATCATTTTCAAACCATTTGTCGCAGGCAAAGGGAACGGGCTGCGGAGCAAGCAAGCTGGCCGCATGTGAGGGGCGGCGAATTGTACGTGCGCCTGAAATATTCCCGGTGGCTATCCTTCCCGCCATTCGTAATTCGTCTTGTGACCCGCCTGGACAATAGGCTTCTCAAAATATAGCCAGGACGATCGACACAAAATCAGCGTAACTGCCAGAGCGGAAACCGAGACGCACAGTCGCGACCAGGACGGTGCTTCCGACGGGCCGCCCCACACAACTCCAATCATCACGTATCGGACGAATTGATGAAATAAGTAGACACCGTATGCGATCGAGCCTAGCCACATTAGCCATCGCCACCGCAGCCCCCGGCTTAGCCAGCTGTCTTTGTAAATCACAGCGTAGAGAAGAACACACAGATAGAATAATGCCAGCCAGGTTAGACCAACCGACACCATCGTGAAGGTCGAGAGGTCGCCGAACTTGGTCAGCAAGCCGAACCCAGACGCCAGCACGAGCAGGGCGCAGAGCAGCGCCTTGCGACTGTTCAGAAGTCTCGACCGCCACCGAGGGTTGCGCAATGCAACCGCCCCAAGAACTCCCAGCAACAGCGCATCCGCGCGGCACGGCATAGCCACATACCAGGCCACGGCGTGATCCCGCCAAAACTCATGAATGGCCACTCGCAATAAGGGAGCCGCGAAGACTGCTCCAAACAAAAACCACACAAGGTTCCGAGGACTTAGAACACGAACCAGGAAGGGAAAGGTCAAATAGAACTGCTCCTCAATCGCCAAAGACCACGTGACCGACAGAATGAACGCTCCGAACGTGTTTGCCTTGGCCATCCAAAAATTCTGAATGAAGAAAATATACGGCGCCCACGGCAAGCGCTGCTGAAACAACCACGCAAATCGGCTCGCGACCGCCAAACGGCTTGCCATGAACAACAGGAAAGCCCCCCAAAGAAAAACTGCGTAGATGGGAACGATTCGAAAGAACCGGCGCGTGTAGAAAACCCGGAAATAATTCAGCGAATCTCGCGCGTCAAGCAGGATGCCGCCAATCAGAAATCCTGAAAGCACAAAGAACAAATCGACGCCGCTCCAGGTTAGCCGGACTGCGGCTTGCACATGCGACAGCCATGTTCCCGAAGCTGCCTGAAAAGTTTCCAGAAAATAGTGATGCGCAACCACCATGGCGATCGCTACGCCACGCAACCCGTCCAATTCGGGAATTCTTCCGCGCAGATTCACCGGAAGACCCTTCGGCCCGCGCGCGCCGTAGTTGGTCGCTGCATCAGCCATGAGAAATTGCCTCAACTCCCCGCGGGAGCATGATACGTCTCTGCGATAGTGCTGTCTTGCGAGACCCCCAGGCAGGGACGATCCTCGCAGGCAGGTCTCAACCCTTGCGATCGGCAAAAACATCGACGAGAAAAAAGGAGACGTCAGCGGCTTGGGTTTTCATCGTTTATTTGCCGTTCTGAGCTTCTGCTAATTCGGTCCGCTCGGGCTTTAAGACGGATAAATATTTCGTCATGCCCGGGCGAAGAATACTAATGTGGGTGCGCACCTCGGCGTGTCCGAGCGAGCGCAGCAGGAGCAAGCTCTGCGCGCCGCACCGATTTTGGTAAATGCTGTCGCACGATGCGCCGGCTCGATTCGGCCACCGAATGCAATCTGGTCTCGCTTGGCATAAACTCACGTTTTCGCCCTCATGCGCAAACGCGTCAAGCAATCGCCTTCCACCAAGAAACTGCCACGCGCCGCCGCGTGCCTGGAGATCCTTGCGATTCCTGGCCTGCCCGAGTTTACGGAAGGTGATGACCTGGCGGCGGAAATCGTTGCGGCCGCGCGTGGTGCTCGGATCAAATTCGAGGACGGCGACGTTTTGGTGATTGCGCAGAAGATTGTTTCGAAAGTCGAGGGCCGTCTGACGCGTCTCTCCGCCGTGGTTCCTTCGCCTGAGGCTGGGCAACTGGCCGCCAAACTGAAGAAGGACCCGCGCCTGATTGAAGTCATCCTGCGCGAATCGAGGTGCATCGTGCGCAGCGATCCGGTGCTGATCGTCGAGACGCATCACGGGTTCGTGTGCGCGAACGCCGGGGTGGACCAATCCAACATTCCCGACAGCGACGTGGTGTCGCTTCTTCCGCGGGATCCCGACGGCACGGCTCGCCGCCTTGCCGTGGCGCTTCGCAAGCTCACGGGGAAGCGCATCGCGGTCATCATCAGCGACACGTTTGGCCGCCCTTGGCGGCTCGGCCTGGTCAATGTTGCGATCGGGGCCGCGGGTGTTCCGGCGCTGGTCGATTTGCGGGGAACGCGCGATCTACACGGGAAGGCTCTGCACGCGACGATTATTGCCGTCGCCGACGAACTTGCCGCCGCCGCGGGTCTTCTCATGGGCAAAGCCGCCGCGATACCTGCAGTCATCGTTCGCGGCTACCGGTATCGCCGCGCGCAAGATCCCGCCGCCATCATCATCCGCCCCCCTAACGAAGACCTCTTCCGCTGACGACGGAAACAAATCCGTCACTCACTGCGTTATACCTTGAAATGACCGATCAACTGCCCGCCGCTACCCCAGATCCACCGCGCGCGCCCTTCGCGCGATTCTGTATTCTCGCGATTTTGCTGGTCAGCCTGCCTCTGCCTTTCTTGCTGGCGATGGAGTACCACGCCGGTGGACTTCGCGATTCTCTGCCGGTACTGTTCGGCTGGCTGGCTCTCGCGGTCTTTTACTGGTGGCCCGTCGGAGCCTTTTTCTTCCGCTGGAGACGCGGCTGGGTCAGCCGCCTCGTCCTCGGCTATCTTCTGTCGCTGCCGCTCTATTTCCTGTGCCTGTTCCTGATCTACCCCGCCTTTGACGCGCACTTCCACCCACGGGACGCCGCCACCTGGGGAATCTACTTTGGTGACACCCCGATCTTCTTCGTGTTCGTGTTAATCCTGTTCTTGCTCACGCGCCGCGCAAGGCTCGCCTCGCGAATTACCACCTGGTTGGTCGGCATCGCGTTCGTCTTCGGCGTGGCGGCGCCGATCTTCTACTCTCAGACGCTCGACCGGTACACGTGGCCCCAAGCGAACTCACTCCGGCTAAACATTGTGAATGCCCGCCTCGTCGATGCCGCCGGCAATCGCATCGTCGATGACAAGCACGTTCACATTGAAAATGGACAAATCGTTGCCATCGTCGATGCGGCTTCCGATTCCAGCGACTGGCCCAAGCTCGACGCCGCCGGAAAGTACCTGCTTCCCGGGCTCATTGATGTGCACACGCACCTGCAAGCTCCAATCCGAAGCACGCTCGCCCCGTTCGATTTTAAATTCCTCGTCGAATGCATTTTCAGCCAGTACGCGCCGAATCGCCGCGCCTACGTGGAAAGCGGCGTTACCTCGGTCCGCGATCTCGGAGGTCCCGCCGCGCCCGCCTATCAAATGCGCGCCGCTCTCCAGGCGCATCGGCTTCTGGGTCCCCGCCTGTTCGTGGTTGGCCGCCTGGTGACCTCGCCTCACGGCCATCCCGTGGGTACCATCTGGAATTCCCAGGTGTCGCGCCAGGGCGCGATTCTGGCGTCCGATTCCGAAAGCCCCATCTCGGGACTTGAGCGCAACTACGCGGCGGGGCCACCCGATGCCGTCAAGTTCATCTACGGGACCATCGGGTTGGCCAAAGAGCGGCTTTCGCCGGCTCTACTCGAACAGGGCATTGCCTGGGCCTCGTCCCATAAACTCATCAGCGTTGTCCATGCCGAAACGACCGAGGAAGTGACCGAAGCGGCTCGCGCTGGTGCCACTGGCGTCGAACACGTTGCCTCTATCGAAGCGCTTCCCGACGATCTGATCGCGGTGTTTCGCAAGAACGACACATTCGCCGATCCCACTTTCGGAGAACTCCAAACCGCACTGACCCTTCGGCACATGGACGAGGACAAGCGCAAAGCGGTGCTCTTGCAGCGCGGCCAATTCGTTCGCCGTATCCACGACGCAGGCGTTCGTCTGGTCATCGGCACCGACGCTCCCTTGGTTCCCTACGGCACCGGTCTGCTCGACGAGTTCGATCAATTCGTGGCCGCGGGATTTTCGCCCGCGGAGATTCTCACCTTCGCCTCTCGCAACAACGCCGCCTATCTCGGCAAGGCCGATGCCCTCGGACAAATCGCCCCCGGATTTTTCGCCGACCTCCTCCTCGTGCAAGACAATCCTCTACAAGACGTCCACA
>Ga0187871_10000930_pt1 | contig 26461 bp, 28 predicted proteins | sample June2016WEW_16_1_FD_132988 | JGI IMG/M metagenome (GOLD analysis project Ga0187871, IMG submission 132988) | Peatland microbial communities from SPRUCE experiment site at the Marcell Experimental Forest, Minnesota, USA - June2016WEW_16_10 | ecosystem: Environmental > Terrestrial > Soil >...
CTGCTCCCCGGCCATCAGGTTCTTGAACAGCCGCGAGCCGATCACGTTGGTGCGCTCGCCCACAATCAGCGGACGGTTGCTGTCCTCGGCTTCCACCAGCTCGATGCCCGAATAATAGGCGCGATGCGAAGGCGGCTTCACGGCGCGCGGCTTCCTGCCTTCGGCCATCTGCGCGACCACCTTGATATGCGCCGCCGTGGTGCCGCAGCACCCGCCCACCAGGTTGAGCCATCCGTGTTCCACGAAACGATCCAGTTGCTCGGCGAAAGACTGCGGCGTTTCGTTGTATTCGCCCTCCACGTTGGGCAACCCGGCGTTGGGGTAACAGGAGACGCGCGTCGACGCCATCTCACTCAGGGTGCGCAGATGGTCGGTCATGAACTCGGGACCTGTGCCGCAGTTCAACCCCGCAGCCAGTAGATCGGCGTGCTCGATCGACGCATAAAGCGCATCGGCGGTCTGTCCGGCGAGCATCGTGCCCATGGTTTCGATGGTGCCCGAAACCATCACCGGAATGCGGCGGCCGAGCTCGCGCGCCAGCCGCCGGATAGCCAGCAAGCCAGCCTTGATGTTGCGCGTATCCTGGCAGGTCTCCAGCAGCAGGATATCCGCGCCGCCATCTACCAGCGGTTTGGCCAGATCGTAATAATCCTGCTGCAGATGCTCGAACGCGATCGTGCGGCTGATGGTGATGCTCTTACGCGTCGGCCCCATGGACCCTGCCACGAAGCGCGGCTTCCGCGAGGTGGTGAACTCATCCGCCGCCTGGCGCGCCAGCCGCGCCGCCGCGGCCATCAGTTCATACGCTTCGCCATCCACGCCGTAATCCACCAGATCGCTCTTCGTCCCATTGAACGAATTCGTTTCGACGATATCGGCGCCCGCTTCCAGATACGCGCGGTGGATGCCCAACACTACATCCGGCCGGGTTTTCACCAGGTTCTCGTTGCAGCCCTCCAGCGCCGGCCCGCCGAAATCCGCGGCCGTGAGGTGCTGCTGTTGCAGCATGGTGCCCATCGCGCCGTCGATAACCAGAATGCGGCTTTCGAGTGCGTCAAGCAGGGCTTCGCGGCGTTGGTCACTGGCGGTCATGGTAGATAGGGTGTATCTTATGATTCTACCAGTTATGACACGCAGAACCGCATTCCAACTGGCGGGCGCGGCGGCCGCCCTGCCCTCCCTGACCGCCCAACCGGCCCCGTTGAAGGGCCGTCTGAAACAATCCGCGGCCCGCTGGTGCTACGCCAAAATGAGCCTCGACGATCTGGCCCGCGAAGGCGCGCGCATCGGCCTCCAGGGCATCGATCTGATCGATTACAAGGAGTGGCCTACCGTGCAGAAGTACGGGCTGGTTCCGGCCATGACGCCGGGCGCAGGCACTATCGGCGACGGCTTCAACCGCAAGGAGAATCACGACCGCCTGGTGCGCGAGATGGAGGAAAACATCCCGCGCGCCGCGGCTGCCAAGGTGCCGAACGTCATCACATTCTCAGGCAACCGGCGCGGCCAGGCGGACGCGGAAGGCCTCGACAACTGCGTGATCGGCCTGAACCGTGTCAAGAAACTCGCCGAAGACAAAGGCGTGACCGTCTGCGTGGAACTGCTCAACAGCAAGATCGACCACCACGATTACCAGTGCGACCACACCGTCTGGGGCGTGGAACTCATCAAGCGCGTGGATTCGCCGCGCGTGAAGCTGCTATACGACATCTATCACATGCAGATCATGGAGGGCGATATCATCCGCACCATCCGGCAGAACATCCAGTACATCGCGCACTTCCACACCGGCGGCGTGCCCGGCCGGCACGAACTGGACGGCACGCAGGAGCTGCAGTGGCGGGCCGTGGCGGAAGCCATCGTGGGCGCCGGATTCACCGGCTTCTTTGCGCACGAGTTCGTGCCCACGCGCGATCCGATGACGTCGCTGGCAGAAGCCGCGAAGTTGTGCGACGTGTAATTGATCGGGCGGCGCCAATTCGAGCAACTCGGGCCGTTGTGAATCCCACGGCGGCCGCTCCTCATGCTGCCGATACCAGCGTGTGAGAGTCCAAGGCCCTCGCCCCCCGCTCAATCGGAGAATTGCGCGTCAGATGCGCACAAAGAAAGGAGCTTGAGTAATGCCCAATCTGTCCACCGTTTCGTTCGCCAACCTGATCTGTAGGTTCGGCGAGAAGTATGTGCTGCTCGACTTTGCAAAGGAGATAGTTCTACCGCCTAAATTCGTCCCGGCCCGTCACCACAGCGGATTCTGGCCGGAAATCAGCGATGTTGTCAGGTAGACAATCACAAATGTACCGTCGTCCACCGGTCTTTGCGGATATGGCTCTCAGGATATCCTTGACCTTTCCTTCACCTTTTCTGTCGCGGTAGTGCAGCGATTCCCCCGCTCATCAGGGGCAGCTTTCGGATGCGTATCGCTCTGCTTTCGACAGTGACGGCCGATCCCTGACTGAGGAGGACCTCAGAGCAAGTCTCCCAGACCTGTCGGATCGTGCGCCCTGCCCTTCCGCGCCAAGCCCCTCAATACGAATGAAGACAACCGACGTTCCGGTAGACTGCGCCAAGGCGAGATACCGGTGAAAGTCGTGATCGAGTGTGATGCAGACCCGGTCATCATCCCGCGCAACTCGGAGGATATCTTGGTCATCGGCCCTCTCCAGACCGATCTCAGCTACATGGATCGCATTCCACCTAATCGCGCGAGCAATACGGCGGTTCGAGGCGCCAAGCCCTGATCGAGCAGCACCCGCATCATGCGACGCTATCCGCGTACTTGATTTCGTCGTCTACCGAGGCTGCGGCATAACGAAGGGCCTGTTGCAGATCCTCTTCCTCAAGGATAAAGGATACTCGCGAAAAAGCTCCACCCGGTCCGGGTGTGTGGCGAGGATTTCCAGCACCCTCCGTACGGTAATCCGCATACCGCGAATGCACGGCTTGCCACCGCACTTGCCTGGTTCGACTGTGATGCGGTCCAATGCGGCGTTCTCACTCATACGAGTTAAGTCTAGCGCGTTTGCTCCCAATCACGCGGGGAATCACTCGCCATCGCGACACAGGCGGCCGGCGCGAACTGGAAGCAAGCTACCCCTTCGGCGCGCCGTCGAAAGAGGCATAATGGAACGGGATGAGCCTCACCAACGAAGACAAGCAATGGATCACCGGGTTGTTGGACGAACGCCTGGAGCGCGTCGAAACGAAGCTCTTGACGGCCTTTCACGTGTCGGCGGCTGTGGAACCTCGCCAACGTACCCGCGCCGCCGTCCTCCAAATGCTGGGTTTGGAGTCTGAAAGTATAGGCGCCGGCTCCTAATCGCTGACTAGATTGGCCAGTACCCAACAGGCAGTCCTTGCGCGATCTACCACATCCGGATCGCGCCGCAATGCCTTACGGACGTTCATCCTCCAAGATCTGCACTACCCTGTCTCGCAGCGGCGCAAGATCGTTCTCAACTACTTTCCATACCTCGTCCGCGTCAATCTCGAAGTAATGATGGACAAGGATGTTGCGCAGGCCAGCCGCCTCAGCCCAGACTTGATCGGGATGACGCTGCCGGAACTCTTGCGAGAGGGAACGTGCCGCTTCGCCAATGATTTGCAAATGATGCAGGACCCACACTTGCAGCATCTCGTCGGCCCCCAACGCCTGGAGCCCATCACCCGTCTTGGCAAGAATGTGGCCCGTGGCTTTCAGGATGTCCTTCAACCGCTCTCTGTCATCTCTCACAGGGGAACGGCTTCCCGCAACGCCCGTTCGCGAACGCCCGGCCGAAGCATCCGTTCAGTGGCGATGTCCACCGGGGCATGCAAGATGTCCTGGAGGCCTGTAAGCAATCCCCCCAAGTCCATCAGCGTCCTGTCTGGGTCGAGATCGACGAGGAAGTCGATATCGCTTGAAGGGGAACTGTCGCCGCGGGCGACCGAACCGAAGATCCGGATATTTCGCGCCCCGTAGCTTGCGGCGAGACGGAGAATCTGCTCTTTGTTCGACTCGCGCAATTCTTTGAGCTGCATTCCTCTATTGTGCCCGATCCCGCCCGTCGGCCTCAAGCCCGGCCAGCACCTTTATAGCCGCCCCGTGCGCGATCACTACATCCGGATCGCGCTGCAGCGCATCGAAATACTGCCCCCGGAATCCATTGCCTCCTTCGGCGGGCGTCAGCAGCGCGCGCGCCTGCGCCAGCAGACGCGCGGCATCCGCGGCGGTGGCCGGCTCCTCTGCATCCAGCGTCTCGTCGATCAGCACAATCAATTCCGACAGCTCGTGCAACCATGCGAAGAACGGGTCGTGCAGCACCAAGTTCAATAGCTGTCCGCTGGACTTGATGCGCTCGACATCATGGTCGTAGCGCGCCCGCTCGGAATCCAGCAGCGCCTTGTGATGTGTCAGCAGGACACGCCGTAACTCGGTCAACGAACTGCGCGCGGTATCGGCCATGCAGCCATGTTAGCGCGCCTATTCATGCCGCAGCGCGGCCATGGGGTCCACCAGCGCCGCGCGCCGCGCGGGAATCGCACAGGCCAGGGCAGACACTGCCAGCAGCACAACCGCGACCGCCAGAAACGTCGGCGGATCCGTGGCGGCGACTCCGTAGAGCAGGCTCGCCAGCGCGCGCATCGCCACCAGCGAAGCCGCCAGCCCCGCGGCCAGACCCGCGAACACCGCCCGCAGTCCCTGCCGCAGAATCAACTTGCGCACGCTGCCGGCCTGCGCCCCCAGCGCCATGCGGATGCCGATCTCACGCGTGCGCTGGCCTACCGAATAGGCGATCACGCTGTACACTCCCACCGCCGCCAGACACAACGCGAACCCGGCCAGCGCCGCCAGCAGCAGCATGGAGAAGCGCCGGCGCATCAGCGAGTCGCTCAGGTTCTGCTCCATGGTGGCGATCTTGTACACCGGCAGGTTGCGGTCCAGATCGTGCACGCGCCGTTCGATACCGGACACCAGCGCCATTGGATCGCCCGCCGTACGCACGGCCAGTTTCAAGAACGGACGAGGCGCCTGCGAAGCTGGATGATAAATCACTGGTTGCGGATCCTGCGTCAGACTGCGGTCCTTCACCGGGCCTACGATCCCTACAATCTGAGCGCCGCCGGACTTCTGCCCGATTGCGTCGTCAATCAGAAACTGGCCGATGGCGTCTCCCTTCGGAAAAAATGCCTTCGCCAGCGTCTCATCGATCAGCGCGACCTTGGGCGCATCGGCATTATCCTGCGCCGTGAAAAGCCGGCCCTGCTTCAACGGAACCCCCAGCGCGGGGAAGTACCCAGGCGTCACGCGACGGTTTTGTACATCGGGCACGGCCTTGGATGCGGGCCAGGGCCGGCCCGCAATCTGGAAGTCCCCGCCATGGTCGCTCCCGTCCAGCGGAAGGCCGTCGACGGCTCCCGCGGAAATTACGCCGGGCAGCGCCTGTACATTTGCCAGCAGTTCCGAATAAAACGCAGTAATGCGCGCCGGATCGCGATATTGCAGTGGCGGCAAGCTGATGCGCGCGGTCAGCAGATGATCCGGCGCGAAGCCCGGATTCGTTTGCCACAGGCGCACGTAACTGCGCAGCAACAGTCCCGCGCCCCCAAGCAACATCACGGAAAGCCCCACCTCTGCGACCACCAGCAGGCTGCGCGACCGGTTGCTCGAGCGGCTGCGGCGCCCCGGCCGGAGCTGCGACGCGCTGAGCGCCGGCGCCAAGCCGAAAAGAAGGCTGGTGAGGACCGCCGCCGCGATCGCAAACAGCACCGCTCCAGCATCCATCCGTACGGTCTGCCAGCGCAACAATTCGGGAGAGCCGAAGCGGACGAACAACTCCAGCACCCAGACACCGATCGCCAACCCAGCCGCGCCCGAAATCGCGGCCAGCAACAGGCTCTCGGTAAGCAGTTGCCGCACGATCCGCGCGCGCCCGGCGCCCAGCGCGATGCGCAGGCCAATCTCCTTCTGGCGGGCCGTGGCGCGCGCCAGCAGCAGGTTGGCCACGTTCACACACCCGATCAGCAACACCATGCCCACCGCGCCTAGCAACACCAGCAGCGGTGTGCGCAACTCGCCGGCTACGGCATCCGCCAGCGGATCCAGCTCGATGTTCCAATCCGCCGGATACCAGTCCGGCAGGTTGCGGGTCATGCGCGCGGCAACCAGTTTCATCTCCGCGCGTGCCTGGTCCAGGGTCACGCCGGGCTTCATCCGCGCCACTACATCGATGTTTTGATGGCCGCGCGCACGGGGGTCCAGTTGCGCAGCGGTGAATGCCAGCGGCACGTAGATCTGCGCCTGCTCCATGAATTGCAGCACCGGCTCCACCACGCCGATCACCGTGAACTTCTGCGTGTCGATTTCGATCTGTTTGCCGATGATGTGCGGGTCGGCCCCAAAGCGGCTGTTCCACAATCCGTCGCCCAGTACGGCGACGCGGTCTTTGCCAAGCTGCTCCTCTTCGGGACGAAACACGCGGCCCGCGACGGGCTGCACGCCCAGCATCGGAAATAGGCTGGTGGAGACGCGCAAACCAAAGACGCGCACCGGCTCTGCATCGCCGGTCAAGTTGACGCTGTTGGTCTGCAGCGCGGCCATGTACGAGAACGACCGGCTCCGATCCCGATAGTCCATGAAGTCGAGCGCCGAGGCGTCCGATTTGAACAACTCGAACTTCGGCATGTTCTTGGTGACCAACACCAGTTGCGCGGCATTCGGATAGGGGAGCGGGTGGAGCAGCACGGCATCCACCGCGGTAAATATCGCGGTGCTGGCGCCGATGCCTACCGCCAGCGTCAGGATTGCGGTGAGGGCGAAGCCGGGACTTTTAGCCAGCGTGCGAAGCGCATAACGCAGGTTCTGCATACTGATCTGACGTTAGCGGGGCCGAAACCGCTCATCGATTTCCACCTGGTAGCCGCTGGCCAGCCGGTTGGTTTCGTTGGCCATCCCCACCACGGCCATCAGTTCGGCGAACATGGCGTCGGACATCCCCGCCTTGCGCGCGGCCGCCGTGTGCGACGCAATACAATAAGGGCACTGATTGCTGGCGCTGACGGCCAGGTACACCATCTCCTTGGTCAGCGCATCGAGCGCCCCGGGAGCCATGATCTGCTTGATGCTCTCCCAGGTGCGGCGCAAGGTGGCCGGGTCGTGCGCCAAGGCTTTCCAGAAATTGTTGATCCAGTCCGTCTGGCGAGTCGCCATAATATCGTCATACACGGCCCGCACCGCGGGGCTGGCATCGGCGTATTCGATCATGAAGAAATTATACGTGGCGCACGCACTCGTGCGTGCCGTGTCGCCACTCCTGGCGACACCTCCGCTTCGGCGCGTTAACATGTCCGGATGGAGAGTACCTGCTTATTCTGCCGGATCGTGGCGGGCGATGTGCCGGCCGCTACGGTCTTCGAAGATGAGCTGTCGCTCGCCTTTCTGGACCACCGGCCGCTGTTTCCCGGCCATTGCCTGCTGATCCCTAAGACACATTATGAGACCCTGGCGGATCTGCCTCCGGATCTGACCGGCCCCTTGTTCGGCAACGCCAAGATCCTGGCGGAAGCCGTGGAGCGGGCCATGCAAAGTGATGGCTCTTTCGTGGCGATCAACAACCGCGTGAGTCAAAGTGTGCCCCACCTGCACATCCACATCGTGCCGCGCCGCAAGAAAGACGGTCTTCGCGGCTTCTTCTGGCCGCGGCAGAAATACGACAGCGCAGCCGCGATAGAGAGCGTTCGGAGCCGCGTGCAGGAGGCGGTCGGGTAGCACAGGCCTCCGGGCATGCCTCCGGGCCTGTCCAGTTTTGTGCTAAAGCTCCAGTTCGCCCATCAGCCGCATCTCGTTCACGTCGAAGAACTGCTCCACAAAAAGGCGGTCGAGTTGCGCCACGAACTCGACGCTCTGGTCCCGCCGTGTGATTTCCGCGGAACGCCGGAACAGATACACCACGGTGGCTAACCCGTCCTCCCGGCGCAGGATCTCCACGCGCGAAGGCTTTAGGTCCTTCTTGTTGTAGCGCTTCAGATAGGCCACGGCTTTCAGCTCGCTTGCCAGATTCCAGCGGCGCGGAAGAAAAATGCCGTAAATCGCGACCGCGTAGAAGGCGTCGTCCACCGCGAAAGCGTTCTCCCCCGCTTGCCTTTCCGCTACGCACACCGGAGCGCTCTCCCATCGCACGACTACGGTATCCGACGGGGGCTTAGCGGAGCGCTTTAAAGCTTCGGCCTGTCTGCGCGCGCCCAGCATGCCGATCCCCGCCAAACCGGCACCCTGGCCGATACCCGCCTGCATGTTTCCGCCATCGCGCCGTTCGGCCGGACTCAGATCGCGCAGGCGCTGCGGCGTGACCTGCTTCACCCACGGAGAATCCGCCAGCACCTCTTTCGCATCTTGCGCATCCCACTGCGCGACGGGCTTGGATTTCCACGCCGGATCCTGGGCGAACGAAATGCGGGCAATCAGCACCGCCGCGGTGAGACACCACCGACAAACCCCGTGAATTCCTGGCATGCAGGCCTCTCACGTACTTTACCATTAGGTCCGCTCTCGGGCACTAATGCCACAAATGCCGCGCGCGGCATTTGTGGCATTGTTGTCGAGCGGTGCGCCCTTTTCCCGGAGAAACAACGTCAATGGTAGCCAGTGATTGAGCAGATACGAGATCGCCTTGCCCAGCCCTGAGCTTGGTTCTGTCTTGGACTCGGTGAGTCGCTCTTGCAACCATCCATGCAGTTGCTCCATGAGCGGCCCGCTGTATTGCTGATGGAACGTCAGACGCGACTCGGCATCGAATCCTTGCTCACGGGCGAAAGCCTCATTGCCATACATCATGCCGAGTGCTTCCAGCACATACCCGCACTCCTGCGGAAAGTTCGCCGCGATCTCTACAAACTGGCGCCTTCCGTGGGCAATGCAGTTGGCCAGCAGGATCTTCACTCCGTTGGTCAACTTGGGCGTGTTGCGCGATAGCGCATCGCACATCTGGATAGGGGAACGGATTGGGAACGGATCTGTTCGGCACGCTGCTTCAGCAGGTCGGCGAGGTTCTCGCCGGCGTGCTGTCGCCCGGTGAAGAACAGAGCGATCTGGTGATCTTGCCAGAGCTATACGATGCCGCTGGTGAAGATGCCCGTGCGCTTGTCTGATGGCTCGCGCGCCAACTGCAAGATGCGCATGCCTGTGTCGTCGTTGAGCAGCACCTCTCCTTGTGCCGCCTGCCAGATGAGTTGATCGAAGGCAGGTTTCAGCACTGCGGCCGCCTGTTCCACCAGTTCCCACTGCGTCGCCGCTGGTAACGGAATCCCCACCTGCCCTTCCGTCCGCTCCAATCGCGTGAACGGCACGCCCGTACCGTACTTGAGCTGCGCGATCATCGCAGTTGCAGTGGCATCGTACTTGTCCGGACCGATGCCCTCTGGCTCTTCCGCCGTGAACACCTGCCCGCAGGCGTTGCAGCGCAATCGCTCCATCTCGTACACCGTCGCTTCCACCGGCGCCTGTCCTACCACCCGCACCAGCGTCTTCGGCTGCCGCTGCGTATACACTCTGCCGCGGTCGCACTCCGGGCATGCGTCGCCGCTGGCAAGATTCGCATGATGGATGACGACCTTCCGCGCTCCCGTATACGCGCTTGCACTGTTTCGGCCGTGCCCTTTACTCGTGCGGCGCTCGCCATTATCGGGCGGGGCGCCGGCGCCCGCGGTAAGTTCCGGCTGTGCCACTACGGCTCGCGTCTTCTCCGTGGTTCGCGATCGCGTGAGCCGCTCGTTCAACACATCCAGTGCGATCTTCAGCTTCCGGTAATCGGCTTCGTCGATCGGCTCTTGCCGGGCTCGCTCCAGCACCCGGTGTAGTTCCCCTATGTCGATCTCGACTGACTGGCGGGACCGCTTCATCGACTTACTGGCCCATTAGCTCGCGAAACTTCCGTGTCAGAGGTAGTCCGAAGACTTCCTTGATCGAACGGTTCTGGCGATGGGTCAGATCGTCTTTGCCGCGCCCGGTGATTGCGCTTGCGAGCTTCCATGCTCCAGCCGATGTAGCGATCGCGGCTGCCCAGATGGTCGGCCGTCCCTGCGCCCAGACCAGGTATTTTAGATGCTCGCCCACTGGCTGCTCGTAACCGAGATAGTGATGGTGCTCGATGAGACTGTTGAACAGCGGCTGATCGCCGCTACGGCGCACCTGCTGCACTTCCACCGGCCGCAGTTCGTTCAGCGGCGCTATCACTGGTGTCGTGTCGATCAACATCGGCTGCGGACGTTCGCGCTTCACGAATGGATTGTGGGCTACAAAGCGGACCTCGGGAAGTTGGATCTCGCCGGCACGGTGTAACATCAGCAACAGACCGCGGCAGACCATGTCACACAACGCTCCATTGGCCTGCTTCCACTGCCATGCTTCACACACTTTCGCCGACAGCTTTCTTCGGCTCAGGCCGGAGTGGTCGGCAAGGAACTGGCGTAGACAGGCGACGTCTTCCGGCGTAATGACGCGGCCACGATATTTCCGTTCGACCGGCATATGCGTCAGTTTGCCAGAGACGAGTCTGGAACGCAAGCAGAATTTTATGTTTTATTCTTTAGCCGCTCACGCGGCGCCACTCCGGCGGAGCTTCCGCCTCTGGATTACCCGCCAGCAGTAACTGTGCCTGATGCGCTCGCAACACCCGTGCTGGTTCGTCGCCCGTAGGCCACCAGCGGAAGCGTCCCTTCGATAACCGCTTGGTGGCCAACCAAAATCCTTGACCATCGTAAGCAAGGAGCTTTATGGCGGTGCCGCGGCGGCTGCGAAAGATGAACAGACACCCGGAGAACGGATCGGAGGCGAGTTTCTCCCGGCACAGTTGCGCGAGACTGTCGATGCCTTTCCTGGCATCGATGGGCTCGACCGCCACCAGGATTCGGATCTGTGGCGTGATCTGAATCAAGCGCCCGGCTCCCACAGCACGCGACTCAGACCTGCCAGGTCCGGCGCTGTAGAACCCTTCCATTCGATCCGCATGCGGCCGCGTGGTCCCTCCACTTCGATGATGCATTCACATGGATGGGGGGCGGATGTTGCGATCAACTCCACGAACGCAGGTTGCGAGGCTGATGCGGGCGTCTCCGCGGAAGCCGTCCCCGGCATGCGTCCCTTCAGCTTGGTGTAGTCGAGCCGCAGCACCTGGGCCGTACGGAAGACTCCATGCTGACGAGCTAACTCCGATGCCAGCGCCCACAACGTTTCCGGTATCGGCCGACGGCCAGTCTGGGAACTCCGCCACTGTTCAAAACGCTCCCGGGCTTCCTTCAGCCCTGCTGGTATCTCATACTGCGCTCGTGCGCCCATTCGTCGGCCTCCTCCATGTGTGGCGTACCGACCTTACCAACTATGCGCTGGAGAAATCACGCAACATTGCCGAAGGCTCACGAGCCGGGATCGTTTGCCGGTTTGAGCGCGCGATGACACCCCAGTGCGGACTCGAACTGCCTCAGGAGCCGGCGGTCATCTTCTTCTGCGAAGCCCACATCTACGCGCGTACCACCACGCGAAGTAACGAAGCATTTCGGTGGGGAAGCCCATCCGCGATGCCAAAGCCTGCACAGTCTCCCGAATGGGTAGTGTCCTAATTTGAATTAGGACACTACCCCCGAATGTAGGGCCATGCCGCAATCGCCGGATAGCTCTTAGAAAAGGCACTGAGTTCGGTCTTCGACGCAGGCTTGGCCAGATCGAAAAACCGGTAGCGAACCAGAAATGTCGTTTGAATATGAAAGGTCAGTTCGTCTTCGCAGGCGACTCGCAGCGTTACTGCGAAATCTATGCCGGAGCCGTTCACGTGGGACACTTCGGAATCCAGATCCGCGGTGAGGGGAACCGGGTCGACCGCTGCATTGGGCGGACCCGCGCCTTTGGCTTCGCACTCGTATAGTGCGATGTCCTTCAAGTGCAGCCTTGCCTGAAGGGCCTCGGCTTGCCTTGCTTCGCGTTCTCTTAATTGTATTGTGAAATTCATGGCATTACGCCGCCCTGAGTTGTGCGCCCGGCACGGGCTGATCCTTGGCGTACCGGCCCCAACACCAGCCTCTGCCCGCGATCCGGTCGCTTTCGCGAGCCGATCCAGCGTGCGCATCGACGGGCGCGCTCGCCCGCCTTCCAGTCGGGCGACTACGGGCTGCGTCGTCCCCATCTTTCGGGCCAGTGCTTCCTGGGTAAGACCGGCGCGGCTCCGGAGATCTATCGCAGCCGAAGCCAGGACGAGCTCTTTCTCAAGCGCCACGTATGCCTTCCGGTACTTCGGCTCTTTGATCCACTTCTTGTGCAGCTCAGATATGCGTGCCATTTGTTACGCCTCCATCATTGAATCGACTTCGCGCGGGACAAGGCCAGGCGGATTTCGCTCCGCGGCGTTTTCTGCGTTTTCTTCACGAATACCCGCACGATCAACCGCGCCAACCCGAAGCTGTCGCGTATAGCGCGCGCGAAATTCCGCTGCGGCTTCTCAGCCGCGCGGCGATGGGTCTAGGCGGCGGTCCGTGGCAGTACTTCCTTTTCGATCCGCGGCTGAATTTCCTGTCCAGCAACCTCGAGGTCGAATGCAACCTGAAGATTCAACCAATACTGCGGCGATGTGCCGAAATACCGCGCGAGCCGCATCGCGGTGTCGACAGTGATGGCCCTCTTGCCGTTGACGATTGCGCTGATCCGGTTCATCGGAACACGCAATGCGCGCGCCAGTTCGTTCAGGCTGACCCCAATCTCACCGAGTTCATCCCGAAGTAGCTCGCCCGGGTGGATGGGCGGCAGTTTCCTACGCTGTGCAATGGTTCTCCTCTCTCAGTGGTAATCAGCTATCTCAACTTCGTGCGCGTTGCCGTCACGCCAGGTGAAGAAGATCCGCCAACGATCGTCGATCCGAATGATATGCTGGCCGACCCGGTCCCTTTTCAGTGCTTCCAGGTGGTTGCCTCGAATGGCTCCCAGATCGGTGAGACTCGTGGCGGCATCCAGCCAGCGCAGCCGCTTGCGTGCCTGTTCTTCGATCCCGCGAAACTTCCGGCTGGCAAATCCTTCGTGGATCGCCTTGGTTTCCAGACACCGGAACGAGCGAAGCATACACGTTTAACATACTATGCTCCGCGTACTGGGTCCACCACGCGGCCGCGCGCGCCATTCCGGCGCCGAGCAACGTAGACGCCGGTGGGAGCCCCCTAGAGGTCCCCCCAATTAACGCAATAATCTGTTTTCTGTGCGCCTAAGTAGTAGTGTTTGCAACGTGCGGCGGCTACAACCGGGTTTGCTGTTAACCCGAAGCGTTCAAAAAAGGGCAGAAAATGGGCTGTTGAGGTTGGATAATACGTGATATACTCCATGAGAATTCGGGATACCCGAGATGGCATTCGACGCCGCTTGGAGTACGCCGTTCGCGCCGTGTGCAAGTGGCGTTACCTGTAGCACCGACCGGGCACTAGGAACATCCGAATCCGTCGAGGGTTAGTGTGCCTCATCCGACTCCGCACAAGTCTTCGAGATTTCACGAGTTTCCGCAGGCGGGCACCCGCAAGCGGAAGCCGTCTCGCCCGCGCCGCCTCGCTATCCATTTTGCTATCGCGTGTTTACTGACGTACGGCTTGGAAATCTGGCTGCACCATGCCGTCGACGCTTCCGGCGAGTCTCACAACTTCCTGACTCAAAGCATTTTCGGGCTGGAAACCTTCTACCATCAATTGGTCACGGCAAGTCCCCGGAAACCCGCGCCGAGATTCACATCTTTAGTCACACTCAGCGAGACATCCTGCCCGGTGGGCGCGAGCCATCTCAACGTGTGCGGGGAGCGAGGCTTTCTCGGGGAGGCTCTAAAGACACTCTCTCACGCGAAGGTGAAGGTAGTAGTTATCGACAAATACTTCGGGGCTACCAGTTGCCCGCAAAACGACCCTGGAACCCTTAATTTGATGCGCGGAGCACAGGCGCTGTGCGCCGCTCATATTACCCTGGTGGTGGGCCGCAAGGTAACCGACAGCGCCCAGTCTCAGCCCATGGGAACGGGAACATATCCTCTGGATCCATCTCTGGTGTTCGCGCCGGAAGCGGCTTGCGTAACGGAAGGCGTGGTCAATACCGATATAGACCCTCGCCGGGCTCCCATTTGGTGGCCAGACATCCAGCCTGTCTCCGGCTCGAACGCGGCGCCACCGTCCCTGGCTCTCGCGGCAAGTCTTGCGGCATCGCCGAAGTTCATGCAAAATGGACGATTGGCTGGCTGGACACCGGACGCGCCGGACCCGTATGTCAGCTTTGTCCGCCGTGGCCAGTTCGACGACTACAGCATTGCGGCACGCGATCTGGTTTGCACCGCTTCTGGCAACCCTGGATGGCGCGCGTGCGAAGACGCGGAATTGAGCCAAAGGCTCCGCAGTCTTGCAGACGCCCGAGTCGTTATTATTGGGGAGGACGTCACGGACGCCGATAGGCACGACACGGTTGTTGGCGACTTGCCCGGCTACATGTTACAGGCAAACTATATCGAGTCGCTATTGGACGACCGTCTCATCCGGCCTGTTCCAGAGGGCTTGAATGTGCTGGCGGGGCTGCTGTTTTTCGGGGCGTTCGAATATATTGCATGGCGATACCACGAGCGGCGTCTGCACGCATTCAGTTGGATCGCTCTACTGTTCGCCGGCACGGGGCTCGCCATTTATTTGTCCGTGACGCTGCTGGGCTACTATTTGAACCCGGCTACGATCGGCTTGCTTGCCGTGCTGCTCCGGCTTGCGGACACTGCTCTGCTGCCGGCAGAAGAGGCGCCGGCGAAGGAGCGGCACGCGTAGATGCGAACGGTCACTCTCTTCGCCACCGCCGCGGTCTTATGCGTGAGTGCCGGCCGCTGGGCCGTAGCCCAGACCAGCAAGCCGCCGGGGAAGCCGGCCGGAACTCCGGGGAAGACCGGGACATATACAGCGAAGGACCTGGCCCGCGCAGATGCTGTCCAGGACGCAACTTCTGGGCAGAAGTACATCAACATCGCGTTTCTGGTCGGCATCGGCGACTATGATCGCGACCTGACCGGCTTGCCGCCATTGAAGTACCCGGCCCATGACATCATGGATCTCGCCGGGGTTCTAAAGCGCGAGGGCTATACGGTGGCATTGCTCCAGGACAGCCAGGCGACCGCCGGCCGCATCCGCACCACATTCAGGGACCTGACCAAGCAACTCGATAAGGGCGAAGGCACGTTCATCTTCTTTTTCTCCGGACACGGTTTTCAATACGGCAAAGAAAATTATCTGGCCACTTATGGGACGACGAATGCAAACCTGGCCGGTCAAGGTCTTCCATTGAGCGAGGTAACCACCTTGCTTTTCGAAACTGGCGCCAAGCGGCGGATAGCCTTTGTGGATGCCTGCCGCAACGATCCCGACGCCAAATCGGCGGGCCCCACGCGCAGTTTTGGGGATCTGCAGGAATCCGAGGGAATGCGAATACTGTATTCAACCGCTCCGGGCAGCGTAAGCTACGAGGACGAGAATCTCCAGCACGGGGTCTTCACTTACTTCCTGATGGAAGGGCTGAAGGGAGAAGCGGCTAACAGTTTGGACGGCTACATCACATTTGACGATCTGGATGCCTATGTCAGCCGTAAGATGAGGAGTTACGGTATTGAGACCGGTCGCATCCAGAAACCTTTCCAGCTTGGCGAGCACAACGGCGATTTCTTCATCGCCAAGCCTCCCGTGTCCACCACGTCCATCGTCCAGCCCACCGGCCCTGGAGCCATAGTTGACCACGGAGCCGTAGTTCATGGGTCCAAAATGCCCTTGCAACGCCTCCGGACCATCGACACCGGAGCGGTCAGTTCCGCCGCTTTTAGTCCCGATGGCCGCCTGCTGGCGTCGCCTGGAAGCGATAACTCCGTTCGCCTATGGAGTCTGGAAAGCGGAAAACAGGTGGCGACGTTAACGGGCCCCAACAAACCAGCCCTCGGCGTTCAGTTTAGCCCGGATTCCCGCCTGGTGGTGGCGGGCGGAGATAAGGCTCTATGGATCTGGGAGGCGGAAAACAATAACGCCCACAAGATGGAAGACCGGGGATTGGGTACTGTCCTTTCGGCTTCTTTTAGTCTGGACCGGAAGTTCCTGGTCTCGTCTGGTTCGGATAAGGCAGTCCGGGTATGGAATGCCGAGACTGGCCAGGTAGAGGCCAACTTGAAGCTATCCAGTCAGGGCGTCTGGGCTGGGCTGAGTCCGGACCAGAATACCGTCGGTATTGTAGAACGCGACCTTTCACTCCAGGGGACGGAGAAGCTGGGCGGGGCGTTCAAACATGCTGTCGCTCGCCTGTGGAGTTGGCGATCGACTGGGACGGCCGTAATGCTTCCTTTTTCCGCTGGCGCCCAGTGTCTGGCCTTCGCCCCCGACGGGCGGCGGCTCGTTGGCGGGCTGCAATCTGGCACGCTTCGATCCTGGGACATTTCCGATGTGGGCCACCCCCAGCCGGGCCTCCAGTTTGACGGGCACACTCAAGTCGTCGAGTTTCTGGCGTTCAGTGCGGACGGAAAACTGCTCGCATCCGCGGGCGCCGATATGACATTTCGCTTGTGGAACCCGAACAACGCGGCGCAGTTCCGGTCCTTGGATGCGCCCTCAGGTACGGAGAGAATTCTAGGCCTGTCCTTTGCTACGGATGGCCGGCTGCTGGCCGCCACCTTGCGGGCCGGCGAGATCCAAATACTGCAAGTACCTTTGCCGTAGTTTCAGACAAGGAGAAGACGAAGATGTACAAGTTCGTTCTGATGATGTCCGCTTTGCTGCTGGCTTGGCCCGCCTCCGCTCAGGAGAAAGCGGTGAAGCCGCCCCCGTCCACGACGGGAATAGCCGCGCCGTTCGGAGTAAAGGACGTGCTCGATATGCTCGCCGCCAAGGTTTCGGAGGACGTCATCGTCAGCATGATCAGCAAAGAGAACCTCAGATTTACCCTTACTACCCAGGACGTGGTCGCCTTGACGAAAGCCGGCGCCACAGAGCGCGTGTTACGCCAGTTAGATCCATCCCTGGCTGCCCCAAAACGAGCCGATCCCCCGACGCCCAGCACACCGGTGGAACCGGTTTCCCAGCCGCCGGTGGCGAAGGCGGATAGCAAGGGCGAGGCGGATCCCAACGATCCCGATGCATCCCACAAGCCCGGCATATATTTGTTTACGGAGAAGAACGGCGAGCGGAAAATGGTCGAGATTACGAAAACCGTTCCCCAAAGCGCAAGGCATAAGGCTACGCCGGTGGTATCAGCCGTAACTGGGGCGTACGTTTATGCCTTCCTGCCTAGGGCAAAGGCCGCGGTTCGAACCGGCGATCACCGGCCGATATTTTATTTCTACGTCGGAGAGACATCTGAGATAAGCAGTGCCGTGGACAGCCCGGGACAGCTTGCCCTCGTCAAGATGGACCACCAAGCAATGCAAGGCTTGGAAGGGCGCCGAATGGCGTACGCAAAGGTGCCGCACGCCTTTTCGCAGCCGATTGTCGGAACGGACCCCAAGGCGCTCAGACTTTTCAAGTCTGAGCAAACAAGTCCGAAGGCGTTTCGATTAATTTCCGACATCGAATTGGATTCCGGCGAATACTGTTTCTTCTTTACCAGCGGCGGGACTTTCACCCAGCAGAAGGGTACCGCCGGAGCGCAGGTTACGTTATGGGATTTCGGTATCGACTAATAACCTCGCCGGATGCTTGGATGATGGATGGCTGCCGCTGCGCGATCAGCCCAACTGGAAGCTCTCACTCGCTCGGTGGATTGGCAACAGGCTGAAGGCGCGTTTCGCTCGCCTGCGACCGCAAGAGTGCGGTCGCGGCAGGCAGAGTGCCTGCGCCACGACGTGTGTTAGGCTCATTCTCCTAGAAGCGAGGAGTTCCCATTCGACGCAACTGGAAGTGGCTGGCGCTGGGGGTGCTCGGCCTGGCGGCGGGGATCTGGCTGGTGGGCCTGTTCCTCAACAGCCGGGGGTTCGACTGGAAGGCCTTCCGCGCAACCCTCCTGGCGTTGAAATGGTGGTGGCTGGCGGCGGCCAGCGCTTCCGTGATCGCCGGCTATTACGGCAGGGCGTTGCGCTGGCGCGTGCTGATGGCCCCGGTCAAAGCGGACCCCAGCCTTTGGAACCTGTTCACCGCTACCATCATCGGCTTCAGCGCCATCACGGTGTTGGGGCGTCCGGGGGAATTCGTGCGTCCCTACCTGATCGCCGCCAAAGAGAAGGTGTCTGCCTCCTCGCAAATGGCGGCGCTGGTACTGGAGCGCATCTACGACGTGTTGATCGTGCTGGCCATATTCGGTTTCGCGCTCAGCCGGGTGCGCCGATCCGATGCGGCGTTGGGTCCGGCGCTTTCCTGGGTGTTCGCCACCGGCGGTTGGTTCGTGGGGGCTTTGTCGATATTAGTCTTGGGGCTGCTGGCAGCGTTCCGGCACTTCTCCGCGGCCATGCGCCGGCGCCTGCTCGAAGCCTTGGCAGCGCTGGGCGCCGCCCCACAACTTTTCAAGCGTGCCGACCGCCTGATCACCGCCTTCGTGCAGGGGATGGAGTCCACCAAAAGCCAAACTGCCATGCTGGTGGTAGTCTGGTACACAGTTTTAGAGTGGTCCACCATTGCGTTGACGACGTTCTGTGTCATGCGGGCGTTCGGCGCGGCGCTGCACTTCGGCTGGCTGGATGTTTTGATTTTTCTTGGATTCCTGGCTTTCGGCGCGGTCGTTCAGATTCCCGGAGTGGGAGGCGGCATGCAAGTGGTCGCTGTACTGGTGCTGACGGAGCTGTTCCGCGTCCCGCTGGAGATTTCCACCAGCGTAGCACTTGTGCTGTGGTTTATTTCATTTGTAGTAGTTGTGCCGTTGGGAGTGGCTCTGGCGCTGCACGAAGGCATCCGCTGGCGCACTTTGAAACAGTTGGAACGTGAGGTCATTCTATGAAGTGCCCTTTTTGCAATCATATAGAAGACAAAGTGGTGGATTCGCGGGAGAGCCGGGAAGGAGACGCTATCCGGCGCCGCCGGCAGTGTTTGGGTTGCGAGCGGCGGTTCACCACCTACGAGCGTATCGATGAAGTGCCCTATATGGTCATCAAGAAGGATGGCAGACGGGAGAAGTTCGACCGCCAGAAGGTGTTGTCGGGCCTGCTGAAGGCCTGCGAGAAGCGGCCGGTCAGCATGGGCAGGCTGGCGGAACTGGTGGACCAGGTGGAAGCGAAGGTGACCGACTCGGCCGACCGGGAGATATCTACTATAGAAATAGGAGAAATGCTCATGGAAGTGCTTCGGGATCTGGACAAAATCGCTTATGTACGATTCGCATCGGTTTACCGCGACTTTCAGGATGAGCAGGCGTTCTTCAACGAATTGAAGACCCTAATGAGGCACAAGGTGCCGTAGAGGCAATCTTGCGCCTTCTGTCTTCTGACTTCTGACTTCTGTCTCCTGTCTTTTGCCTTTCCTGTAACCAAAACGCGGCTGAAACATCTTTAAAGATAGGACTTAACATTCCAGGCGATCGATGTTATGATCAGATGATGTGCCGGCGGCGTAGGTAGCCCCCCGCATTGGCGCGCCATAACGAGCAAGTCCGAAGCTTTTCGGGAGCCGCAGAATCTAACCAGGCACAAGTACTTTCCGAAGACGTTGATAGGGGGAGGTGAGTCGAACGGTGGATCAATTCGAAGATCAGTTTTTAGCAGACAATCCGGAAGCCTTAGGCCTGAATTTCGAGGAAGATGCGAAATTCTTCGACCCCGAAGCTGGTCACGAGGCCGACTTCCTGCATCCCGCGCCGGTAGAAGAGTCGATCTACACCGACGATCCAGTACGCGTGTATCTGCGTGAAATGGGAGCAGTTCCGCTGTTGACCCGGGAAGGGGAAGTGGATTTGGCCCGCCGCATGGAGCGGGGCAAACTGCGCATGCAGAAGGCCATCAGCCGCTCCGCTCTGGTGCAGCGCGTGGTCGTGGAATTGGCCGAGCAGCTTAAGAAGGGCGTCGACGAAATCGACAACGTAGTGGATGTAGGCGATGTCGAGGAAGGCACTCCGGCGGATCTCAAGAAGCGCGCCGATTTGCTGAAACTGTTCACCGATCTGATCGTGGTGTATCGCAAACTGCAGCAGGTGGGCGACAAGCTGGAGACCGTCCCGGTCAACATGAAGAAGCAGCGCAAGCGTTGGTGCAACCGGCTGAACCGCACCAAGGTGCAAGTGTCTCAGGGGATTCGGGCTATCCCCTTTCGCTCGATGAAATGGAAGGAGTTTTCCAAGGAGATCGAGCGGGCCGTGGAGGAACTCAGCCAACTGGACCGCGAGGTCAAGAAAATCGAGGCAAAGGCGGCCGGCCAGCCGCAGATCCAGCAGCGGCTGAAGGACCTGAAAAAGGAAATCCGCAAGCGGGAGATTGTGGCGGCGGCTACGCTGCTCGACCTCAAGCATACACTGACCGTAATCCGGCACGGGGAAGCGGAAGCCGAACGCGCCAAGAAGGACTTGGTGGAGGCCAACCTCCGCCTGGTGGTTTCGGTAGCCAAGAAGTACGTGAATCGCGGACTTCATCTGCTGGACCTCATCCAGGAGGGCAACATCGGCCTGATGCGCGCCGCCGATAAATTCGAATACCGGCGCGGCTACAAGTTTTCCACCTACGCCACGTGGTGGATCCGGCAAGCGATCACGCGCGCGATTGCGGACCAGTCCCGCACGATTCGTATTCCGGTCCACATGAACGAGAGCATGAACAAGTTCCTGCGCGCTTCGCGCGAGTTGGAGAAAGAACTGGGCCGAACTCCTACAAATGACGAAATTGGACGCCGGATGGATATTCCGGTGGAGAAAGTCCAGAAGCTGAAGACCATTTCGCGCGATCCCGTCTCGCTGGAGACGCCGGTCGGGCGGGATGGCGAATCGGCGTTGGGCGACCTGATCGAAGACCGCTGGGTGGGTTCGCCGGTGGACGCCGTCATCGAGACCAACGTGCGCGACGAGACCGCCGGCATCCTGAAGACGCTTTCCCCGAAGGAGGAGAAGGTGATCCGGCTGCGCTTCGGCATCGGGTGCGAGCGGGAGCATACCCTGGAAGAGATCGGCCAGGAGTTCGATGTCACGCGCGAGCGCATCCGGCAGATCGAAGCCAAGGCGCTGCGGCAACTGCGAGCCCCCGAGCGCGCGCGCCGTTTGCGTGCGCTGATGGCCGCCCGCTAAAGTGGGGCAGGCTCCCAGCCTGCGCGGGGCTCGTAGCCCCGCCGTGTGCCTGATCGTAGCCCTGCTGGCCTTATTGCTGCGCTTGGCGCTGCTGCCGGTGCGCCCGATTCCGACGCCCGTAGTTCACGACGAGTTCGCCTACCTGTTGGGCGCGGAGACCTTCTGCCTGGGGCGGGTGACGAATCCGCCCCACCCCATGTGGGTGCACGTCGAGACCTTCCACGAGAACTTCCAGCCGACCTACGCCAGCAAATATCCGCCGGCGCAGTCGCTATTTCTGGCGCTGGGCTGGAAGTTGTTCGGAAATCCCTGGTACGGCGTCTGGCTGAGCTGCGGGCTGATGTGCGCGGCGCTGTGTTGGATGCTGCAAGGATGGCTACCCCCGCGTTATGCGCTGCTGGGAGGCTTGATGGCGGTGGCGGAGTGGGGAATCGCGGGATATTGGGTCAACTCGTATATGGGCGGGGCGCTGGCGGCGGCGGGGGGCGCGCTGGTGGCGGGCGCAGTGCCGCGCTTGGCGCGCCGGCCGACGGCGGGCGTGGCGGCGTTGGCGGCGCTGGGCGCCGTGGTTTTGGCCAATAGCCGGCCCTTTGAGGGCGCCATTACCGTGGCCGCCGCCGTCATTGTGCTGTTGATCTGGAGACGGCGCTCGGGCCGCCCCTTGCGGGAGTTGGTGCGGTGGCGGATAGCGGCGCCGGCCGGTGCCATTTTGGGTTGCGGTCTGGCGGCGATGCTCTACTACAACTATCGTGTAACCGGCCACGCGCTGCTGATGCCGTACGCTCTAAATGAGGCAACCTATGGGGCATCGCCGATTTTCTGGATCATGCGGCCCGGTCACCCACCCGTCTATCGCCATGAAGTGATCAGACGATTCTGGGAGGAATGGGACAGATCCTACTACAACTTGGCGAGAGAGTGGCCGCCCCGCCTGATTATCCCCTTCCTGGGCACCCTGGCGTACTTTCTGACGCCGGTTTCGGTCCTGGCGTTGTTCACCGCAGTGTTGCTGCGCGGCGGACGCAAGGTGCGCGCCGCTTTGGCCATGGCGGGCGCCGTGGCCGCGGGACTGCTGATGGAGAGGTATTCGAATCCGCACTACTTTGCTCCAGCCACCGGGGTGATTTTATTGCTGGTGATGCTGGGCGTGCAATATGTGCGGGTAAAGTTCGGGCGGCGCGCGCTCACGGTTTTCGCCGTGTTGTTCTTCTGCGTGGCGGCGATACGCGCCGCGCGCTTGACCGACGACGAGTATCCCCACAAGCTGTTCGCCGCGCACCGGCTAAGCGTGATTCACCGGCTGGAGCACGAAGGCGGGCGCGATCTGGTGCTGGTGAGATACGCGCCCGATCACAATGTGCTGGAGGAGTGGGTATACAACGGCGCGGATATCGACGGCTCGCGGATCGTGTGGGCGCGCGATATGGGCGACGCGGCCAATCGCGAGCTGTTGGACTACTACAAGGGTCGCAAAATATGGGTCCTGGACGCGGACGCGCCGGATCCGGCACCGGTGCCTTACGCGCCGTAGTTGGACTCGATCATCAGATCGAGGACGGCAGCATCGGCGAACGCCGCAAATCGCGGTCCCTGGTCAGGAGAGGGATCCCGCGATCGACACAGCTCTGGGCGATGAGGGCATCGCCGAGACGCGCCTTGCGATCACCGGTCGGCCTTTAACTGATACCGGCATCGAATATGGCCTGCCCGGCTTACGCCCCGCGATAACGGGCCACAGCGACCGTCTGCCAGCCCCAGGGATGCATCAGGTTCAGGTGGAACAGCGCATTAAAGACGGCTCCGGAGGCGCGCATGAGCAGTGAGGGCGCACGCGCGGCTTGGGCGATGAGAGCCGGCCCGCGCAGCGTGACCAGCATGCGGTAGAGATTGAAGAACGGAAAGCCGGCGGCATAGGCGCGCTCGACGGTGAAGCCGGCGGTCTCGAGCAAAGCCGCGAGTTCCGCCGGAGTGTAGTGGCGGCGATGGCCGATGTGGCCGTAGAAGGCGCTGTACCAGCCGCCGGGCACCGTGACCACGAGTTGGCATCCGGGCGCCATGTATGCGGCGGCGTGGCGCAGCAGCAGCGCGGGATCGTCGAGGTGCTCCAGCACGTCGGAACAGAGGGCGTGCGTGGCGCGGAAATCGACCGCGTCGTCCGGCGCGGCGGGCGTCAGGAGATCGCGCTGCAGGAAGCGCGCGGCGGGTACGCGGCGTGAGGCGATGTCCACTCCGGTGCGGCTCAACTCCAGGCCGAGCACCTGCGCGCGGGGCGCTGCCGCCAGATACTCCTTGGCGAATTGGCCCGCGCCGCTGCCGATTTCGAGCAAACGTACGGAGTCGCCGGACTGGTTTTCCACGAGCAGCCGCAAAGCCAGCCGGCGGCGATAGCGCGTGGCCGGCGACAACTCGGCCGCGGCACTGAAATCCTGCCAGTGGCGGTCCCAGTCGTCTACTGCTTGATAGCCGTCGCAAACAGAATCATGCATAGTTTTCGGTATTCCAGGCGGATGCGGCTAGGTTTGAAACCGGCGCGCACCAGCAGCGGCCATAGATCGCGCTTTGAGTAGTACATCTTGTGGTCGTCCATTTCACACGCCGTGCTGGCGCCAAGCTGGAACGCCGACAACTCCAGCACCGGCTTGGCGTACCAGGTGGGGACATTCACCAGCAGCCGGCCGCCGGGCCGCAGAACACGGTGGCAGTGGCTCAGGCATTCGCCCGGATTCCAGACGTGCTCCAAAACCGAAATGAACAGCACCGCGTCGAAGGCGTTGGCGGGCAGTGCGGGCAAGGCATCCTCGACCGAGGAGGCGATGAAACTCAAACGCGGATGACGCCGGCTTTCCTCGCTGATTTGAAAATCTACACCGACACCTTCGGACAGCCGGTCGCCAATCGCTTTCAGGTAAGTGGCGTGATAGCCGCAACCGAGGTCCAGCACGCGCAGGCCGTTCGTTTTGGGCAGACGTTTCAGGATTTCGCGCTCGACCAAGCGGGTACGTAGCCGGTCGACGAAGGTGCTTCCGTGTTGCAGGTAGGAATCTTCCCTCACAGGGCGATCCGGATCAACGGCAGTAGAGCCGCTCATCGGCTGCCTCCCTTTCCGCCGGCGCGCTCAGGTAGTCTTCGATGGCGCGCAGGCGCTCGGGTGTTCCGATATCGTAGAAGCGCTGCGCGGTGGGCAGCGCCGCCAGTTGGCGGCGGTCGATGAGGCGCGGGAAGACGCACTGCTCGAACGAAGCGGGGCCGGCGGCGGGCAGCAGGTCGAGCACATCGCGGCGGAAACAGGAGACACCCGCCTCGACGTATTCCAGATCGGGGTCCGCGGCGGCGGTCTTATCGTAACGGGTCACGAGACCGCTGCGGTCGAGGGCCACATTGGGACGCACGGCAGTCTCGCCGGATGGGTCGCGATAGACCACGATCAGCCCGAGGGCCGCGGAGTCTTTCAAACGCCGGACGGCGGCAGCGTACTCGATAGGCAGCAGCGAATCGCCATAGAGCAGCAGGAAGCTTTCGGCCAGGTGGCCGCGGGCATCGCGCAGCGCGCCGCCGGTGCCTTGGGGCCGGACTTCGCGGGAATAGCGGAGACGCAAGCCGAGGCGCGCGCCGTTGCCGAAGTAGTTCTCGATATGCTCGCCCAAATAGCCGGTCAGCAGCAGCACGTCGCGGAAGGATTGCCGCGCGAGCAGGCGCAGTTGATGCTCCAAATAGGGCACGCCGGCCACCGGGACCATCGGTTTGGGCATTTTGCGGGTGAGCGGGCCGAGGCGGGTGCCCAGTCCGCCGGCCAGGATTACTGCTTGCATACGGGCTCCCTGTCAGGCGCCAGTATGGCGTCGATGGCCAGCGCCACGGCTTCTTCCGAGTTATAGCGCGCGTGCCAACCCAGCCGGTTGATGGCGCCGACATCCAGGCGGAAACGCGGCACGTCTCCCAGCCAGCCGCCTTCGCCGCCGGTGTATTCGTACCGGACTCCGGAAAGTCCCATGGCGCCGGCCACCATTTCGGCGATACGGGTGACGCTGAGCGAATCGTCGCAGCCCAGATTGAAGATCTGCAAACCGCGCGGCGCGTTCTCGACGGCGAAGAGCATGGCTTCGACGCACTCCTCTGCAAGCAGGTAGGATTTGGCCTGGCGGCCGTTGCCCAGCACTTTGAGGCGCGTGGGATCGCGGTGCAACCGGGCAATGAAATCGCCGATCACGGTGCCGCCGCGCTTGCGGACCTTGGGTCCCACCACGTTGGCGAAGCGGAAGATCCAGCAGTCCATGCCAAACAAGTGCTGGAAGGCGCCGATCATGGCTTCGCAGCTCAGCTTGGTGGCGCCATAAAGAGAGATGGGATGGGGCGACTGATCCTCGGCGATCGGCTGGCGTTCGCAGATGCCGTAAATGGCGGAAGTGGACGAGAAGGCCAGGCGGCGCACGCCGTGGCGGCGCATGCTCTCCAGGACGTTATAGGTGCAGATGGTGTTTTGCTGAAGGTCCTTATCGGTGGGATCTCCGGGGACGAACTTAACGTCCGGATTGGCGGCGAGGTGGTAGACGATATCCACGGCGTCGCCGGCGGTGGCGAAGGCCATGTCGAGCGTGGCGGTGTCCAGCAGGTCGCCTTCGATGAAACGGAAGCCGGGACGGCGGAAAAGGCCGGCGATGTGCTCCAATTTGCCGCTGCTGAGGTTGTCGACCACGGTCACCTGACCGCCGCGGTCGAGCAGAGCCGCGGCCAGTTCCGAGCCAATGCAGCCCGCTCCGCCGGTGACGAGTGCGGTCATAAGCGAGACAGGCCGGAGGCCTGTCCTACCGCATGCAGCACCAGCGTGCAACTGAAGGTGTAAAAGGCGGCGATCAGGAAGAGCAAGCCCAGTACCGCCAGATGCATTGGCGGCGTAGAAATCGCGGGCAGGCGCAGCCCTCCGGCCAGATATTGCCGGACCAGCGGCAACTCCAGAGCACAGCCCGCCAGACCGGCGAGGCCACTGGCTAGCATGGCGCGATTGTAAGAGAACAGATGCAGCCAGCGATCCGCCCGAGCCGGAGAATAGCCGTACATTACTTGCACGATGCAGCCCAGATAGAAGCACTGCAGGCCCACCACGGAGAGCGTCAGGCCCAGCATCATCCAGTTCAACGAAAGGGTGATGGGACCGAGCCGCACGGGGCCCAGGCTCACGGGCACGGTGAGCAGCAGGCCGAGCGCCAGCAGGGCCAGGCCGGGACGCAGCAGGAAGAAATCGGCGCCGAACAGGAGCATGGCGCGCAAGTTGATCCATCCGGC
>Ga0187871_10000931_pt1 | contig 26454 bp, 15 predicted proteins | sample June2016WEW_16_1_FD_132988 | JGI IMG/M metagenome (GOLD analysis project Ga0187871, IMG submission 132988) | Peatland microbial communities from SPRUCE experiment site at the Marcell Experimental Forest, Minnesota, USA - June2016WEW_16_10 | ecosystem: Environmental > Terrestrial > Soil >...
AAAGCAGCTGGAGAGGGCAAGATTACGGGAACCGTTAAACTTGACGGCGCAGCCCCGCACATGAAGGGCATCGACATGTCGAAAGACCCTTATTGCTCGAAGGCCCACGCCAGCGATCCGGCGCATCTCGAGACCTACGTAGTCGGCGCCAACGGAGGAATGGCGAACGTGGTGCTCTACATTTCCGACTGGAGCGGCAGCGCACAGGTATCAACGGCAGTCCTGGAGTTCAACCAAAAGAATTGCATGTACACGCCACACGTTCTGGCGATGGACACAGGCGAGACATTCAAGGTTGAGACCAGCGACCAGACGGCCCACAACATTCATCCGAATCCTAATCCGATGACGGGCAACATCCCGTGGAACCAATCTCAGCCGCCGGGAGCGCCGCCGGTGGAGAAGAGCTGGAAGGCTCCGGAGTTTATCGAAGTAAAGTGCAACATCCATCCCTGGATGCACGGTTGGTTTGCAGTGGTGAAAGGGCCTTACGCTACGACCGATGAGAACGGCAATTACACCATCAACAATGTGCCGCCGGGAAACTACACGGTGACAGCGTGGCAGGAAGCCGCCGGCACGCAAAACCAAAAAGTAACGGTGGCGGCTGGCGGGGCTGCAAAGGCAGATTTTACTTTCAAGGCTAAATAGCGGGCAGGCAAAACTGCCGAGGGGCTGCACTACAACGATTACAGTCACCCAGGCCGCAGCGGTTGGAGCTGCGGCCTTAGCAGGAATAGGGCCAAACAATTTCGGGTAGGATAATCCCGGCCAAAGGGCGCGGCAATATGGCGAAGATATTCGCGGTGACGATCATTCTGATCGCGATCGCTTCGGCGATTCCGATCGTGATGCACATGTGGCCCATGCCACAGGACATCTCGACCCACGGTCATCTGATCGATGAGCAATATACGGACACGATGTGGGAGGCCGGTCTTTCGTTCCTGGCGTCTCAGTTCCTGCTGGCTTTTTTCGTCTGGAAGTTTTCCAACACGAAGCCGGGGGACAAAGTCAGGAGTTTTCCCGGGGGCGCCGCAGGGCTGGTAATCGCCGCTTTTCTGTTAGTAGGCACCGAGTGTCTGGCTTTGGGTGTGTTTGGAGTCAAGGCGTGGGCCAGCGTGTATTTCACTCCACCCTCGGCGAATGCGTTGCCGGTGCAGGTGCAGGCAGGACAGTTCGCATTTTACTTTCGCTACCCTGGTCCGGACGGGACGTTCGGCCCGCTGCACGCTAACTTGATCAACGAGGCCAATGCGAACTTCTTCGGCATCGATACTACAAACGACCAGGATTCCAAAGACGACATCGTCACCGCCGAGATGGCCATTCCGGTGAATCGAGAAATCCATCTGCTGATGCACTCGAAGGACGTGGGACATTCCTTCTATGTGCCGGAATTGCGAGTGCAGCAGGATTTCGTTCCGGGATTGGATGTGTCGATTCACTTCACGGCAACAAAAATCGGCAAGTACGAAATCGTCTGCACCCAGCTTTGCGGCCTCGGGCACTACAACATGAAGGCGTATCTCGAGGTGATGTCTCAGGAAGATTACGATAACTGGCTTAAGCAGCAGGCGGCGCTACAGTAGGCGTCATCGGTGCGGCATCGGGACAACAGATCTCCTTATAAGGTGAGCGCAATGCACGATATGTCGGCGCATGCAGTGCAGCACGGAGCGCCAACCAGCTTTCTTCGCAAGCATGTCTTCAGCCTTGATCACAAAGTCATCGGCAAACAGTATTACGCGCTGGCTTTGCTCGCCGCCTTGATCGGGATGGTGCTTTCCTGGATCATGCGCATCCATCTCGGGTTCGGAAGTTACGCGATTCCCGGACTGCACCTGCTGTCGAAGACGGGCGCGCCGGGCAACGTGATGACGCCGGAGTATTACCTGCAACTGATGACCATGCACGGGACGATCATGGTCTTCTTTGTGCTTACTACTGCGCCGTTTGCCGCGTTCGGCAACTTCTTTTTGCCCATCCAAGTGGGCGCGGAAGATATGCCGTTTCCGCACTTCAACATGATGTCGTTCTGGGTCACGTTTGTGGGCTTTCTGGTTTTGGTTGCTTCGTTTTTTGTGGGCGATGGACCAACTCTGGGCGGATGGACGCAATATGCTCCGTTAAGCGCTATCGGTTCGACTGGCGGCCCCGGCGAGGGTCTGGGCGTGGTTCTTTGGGCGAGTTCGATTGCGATTTTCTGCGTCGGCCAGTTGCTGGGTTCGTTGAACTTCATTACGACCACGCTCGACATGCGCTGCAAAGGCATGTCTCTGATGCGGCTCCCGCTCAGCGCCTGGGGCTGGTTCATTACCTCGATCATGGGCCTGACGGCGTTTGCGGTGCTAATGCCTGCCTGCATCCTGCTGATTCTCGATCACGTCGCCGGAACAAGTTTCTTCGTACCGTCAAACCTGGTACTCAATGACCAACTCTTGCCGCATTCCGGCGGATCTACTCTGCTCTGGCAGCACCTGTTCTGGTTCTTCGGACATCCCGAGGTATACATCGCAATCGTGCCGGGGATGGGCATTGTTTCCCACATTCTTATTACGAATATGCGGCGGCCGATGCTCAGCCACAGGGTGCTGATTTATTCCATGGGAGCGCTGGCAGTGCTCAGCTACATGGTTTACGGGCACCACATGTTCGTGAGCGGGATGAATCCGGTCTCGTCGCTGGCGTTTTCGTTTCCTACGCTGATCATCACCATACCGTCCACTATCGTGGTGCTGATCTGGCTGGGGAGTCTCTATGGCTCCAAGCTGCGGATCAATTCGGCATCGCTGTTTGCGCTCGGATTTATTTCGATGTTCATCAGCGGTGGTGTAAGCGGCTTCTTCCTGGCACAGCCTTCGATCGATATCATGCTGCACGCCACGTATTTCGTGGTGGGCCACTTTCACCTGGTGATGGGAGTCGCCGCCATGTTCGGCATTTTCGCGGGAACCTATTTCTGGTTCCCGAAGATGACGGGCCGCATGATGAACGAGACCTTGGGCAAGATCCATTTCTGGATGAGTTTTGTGGGCGCGTACTGCATCTTCATGCCGTTTCACTATCTGGGGATCGCTGGCAATGTGCGCCGCTACCAGGCTTTTACCGACGACTATCTGATCCCGCTGATTCCCGTGCATAAATTCATCACCTTTGCGGCGCTGTTCACGGGCTTGGCGCAGCTGATTTTCGTTTACAACCTGATTCATAGCCGGTTCTGGGGTGCGAAGGCGCCGAACGACAATCCGTGGGAAGGCACATCGCTCGAATGGAGCACGGCCACGCCGCCGCCGCACAATAACTTTGGCGATAAGATGCCCGTGGTTTACCACGATCCCTATCAGTACAGCGTCGAAGGGGCGAGCAGCGATTACATAATGCAGACCTCGCCGGAGCAGCTTAAGAACGCGATCGAAGAGAAATAATCGAGTACAGAGGACGAATGGCAACTACGGTTCAGCAACCGCCGAGAATCGAGCGTCGCGGTTCATCGCAAGCTCCCGGCAATGGGGGTTGGCGGGGTCTGGTTCCGGCCGGCGGGAATCTGCGTGGAGTGAAGAACTCCTCTCCGCCTCCGGCGAGTACGGGCATCTGGGTGATTTTGGCGTCGATCACGATGACCTTCGCCGCCTTCACCAGCGCTTTGATTGTGCGTCAGGGCGGTGCGACGGATTGGCGGCACTTCACTCTGCCTCCGGTGCTCTACCTGAACACTCTGGTGATCATCGGCAGCAGCTTCACTCTGGAAATCGCGCGGCGACGGATCGCGGCCTTTATGGAAGGCTTGCGGAATAAGGATCACACCGCAAGTCCAGCGCGATGGCTTTATGTGACTCTGTTCCTGGGGTTGCTGTTTGTCGCCGGGCAGACCTTCGCATGGATGCACTTGAGGTCTCAGGGATTCGGACTTGCCAGCAACGTGAGCTATTCGTTTTTCTACGTGCTGACGGTAGCGCATGCCGTGCACGTGTTCGGCGGACTGGGTGGCCTGGTCCGCGTGATAGGCAAACTGCATCATGCAGCGCTGCGACGGAGTACTTTGGATGCCACCGCGCGCTACTGGCACTTCATGGGCGCGCTTTGGCTGTATCTGCTTTTGCTGCTTTGGATGAAACTCTAATCCTGTCAAAGTGGGAGGCAAGGTGAGTCAAGCCGATCTTTCAATTCACGCGCAGGTGTCGCGAACAGGCGCGACGGAGGCAATGACCGCGCCCACATTCTCGGTCCCCGCCAAGAAGATGGCGACGTGGCTGTTCATTATCGCAGACAGCGCCACCTTTGCCGGCTGCCTGGTCGCCTACGGATTTATACGCAACGCCACGCCTGATTGGCCCAGACCTTTTCACAGCATCACCAACGTCGCAGCCATGACTTTGATTTTGCTGACCAGCAGCTTGACCATGCTTATAGGCGTGCGCTCGGCTCATGCGGGCGACAAAGCAAAAGCGTTCCGCTTCACCATGATTACCGCGGTGCTCGGAATCCTTTTCGCGGTGCTGCACATTCGCGAATGGATGGGAATGATTGGGGAGGGAGCGACGCTCTTCCACAATCCCTGGGGCACGCCTTTGTTCAGTTCCTTGTTTTTCAGCATCACGGGATTACACCTGTTGCACGTAACCGGCGGCGTGATCGCGCTGATAGCAGTCGGTCTGCGCTACCAGGGTGGACGGTATAAAGCGGATGACCTGGAGGTCACCGGACTCTATTGGCATTTTGTGGATCTGGTTTGGATGTTCGTGGTGCCGCTGGTCTATCTTTTGAATTTGGCCCACTGATATGGGCGCACTGACATGGCCCGCTGATATAGAGAGAAGCAGGAGTCGATGATGATGACTACCGCCGCAGGAAACACGGACGCTGGAATGAGAAGGGATTTGATCGTCTACGCTTGCATACTGGTGCTGGCGGGGATTCAGTTCGTCATCGCGTATCAGGATATCAGCGCGTCCCAGATGTTTGTGGGTATGCTGATCGTGGCTACGGTCGAGGCTTCGCTGGCGCTTCTTTTCTTCATGCACTTATGGGACAATCGCGGGCTGAGATGGTTTGTCCTGGTTTTCACGGTCGCCGTGATCCTGGGAATGCAGTACGGATGGACCGACAGTTTCCGGTTGGTGGACGGCGTAAAGTGGGCGAAGTAAGTTCATGAGGCAGTGGAGACAAGTCGGAGTTTCCCTGATTGCTCTGGTGGGGCTGATCATGATGCTGGCGCCAGCACCGGTGTTTGCCCAGAGCTGTGCGCTTTGCTATACGCAGGCCGCGTCCTCGGGTTCGCGAATGATTCAGGCGCTGCGCAGCGGAATTTTGATTCTCATTGCTCCGCCAACCTTCATGACCATCGGAATGATCTTCGTCTGCTATCGCAAACGGAACCAAACTCGCGATGATGGCGATGATTCGGACCGCAAATGCGAATGGAAGACGCCCGAAGACTGACTCACTTTCCTGACTTACTTTCCCGCCGCGTGAAGCCTCGCCTGCTCGGCCTGCGCCTTGCGGCCTTGCCCATCGTAGAGATCGGCCAAACCCAGCCATAGTTTGCCATCGTTCGGCGCCAGCCTCACGGCATCTTCCTGAAAACTCACGGCGCGAGCAACGTCTCCCAGTTGATACCAGGCCTTGGCGCGGCCGGTCGCTATGAGGGAATCGAAACCTGCTCCCAGGGATTCTCCTTCGCCGCGAAACGGGCTCGAGGCCACAGCCCTGTCGAAGGCCACCAGAGCCTGTTCTGGCTGGCGTGTCTGCAAGTACGCTTGGCCCAGCAGCATCCACATATCGTGAGGACGCGAGGAGGACTCCGCCGATCGCCGGAAGATTTCAACTGCGTCGGTATAACGCTTTTGAGTGAGGTAGAAGAGTCCGAGGTCAAGCCAGGCTTCATCGCGAGGTTCGATGCGAATGCTGGTGCGAAACTCCTCTTCAGCTTCGGCCGGGTGATCTGTGTGCTCGAGCACAAGGGCGCGAGTGAGATGGAGGTCCGCGTTGTCACCGAAAATAGTTTGGGCGCGGTCAAGATAGGCGAGTGCCTCAGTGTAGCGCCCGAGACTATAGAGAACTCCAGCCGCATTGGCCAGTGAGTTGAACAGTTCAGCTTCTTCGCGCGAGGTCTTGGCTGCTTTTGTATTCAGATCGATCGGTAGTGTAAAGGAAATCTTCTCACAATCAATTTGCAGCTGATCGATCAGCGCGGTGTTTTGAGGAGTGCGGTGAATGAAAATGGCGGACACCTCATCCATGTAGACAGGACGCCATGATTGGCTTCGGCAAAATGCAGGGAGTTGCGGGAATAGCGTGATCCCGTCGTAGCGAGCCAAGGAAACCAAAATCGTGTTGATGCCGCGGGCATCGGCTTCCTTCTGCCAGGCGGGCGAATCGGGAGGCTGCGTACTGAGTTCGTAGGCACGAAAAAACAGCTGCGGGCCGAAGGGGATGGCACGGCTGTCGATGTAGTCGAGGTAATCGGGAAACAGACGCCAGGTCAGGTAGCCACCCAGCGCGTAACTGTTGAAGACATTGGCCGGCAACTTTTCATTGCGAAGAAACTCGATGGCGCGTTTGGGAAACCACCATGAGAGTCCTGTTCCGAAGAGCGATAACTGGGTGGAGCGCAAATAGTAGCGGTTGGTGATCAAATCCCACGAACGAAAGCCCGTCAGACCGGTGAGCAGGATCGTGAGGAACAGAACGGCGGCACCACGGCTGTTCCAGGCTGTGGTACTGGGTTTCGACGCCGGCTGTTTCGAACGCGCTGGAGACTTTCGCGACTGCGTGGTCTTGCTGGTTTCCCAGATCTCATGCAGCAGCGATCCACCAAGGACCGCGACCACGCAGGCGAACAAGGCCTGGAAGCGCACATGTTGAATGCCGAAATACGCAGTGCCCAACAGTAGAAGCGCCGCTCCCCAGCGCTTGCGCCAGAGGGCAACGCCGGCGCACAGGACGGCAATCGCCAGCAGCCACCAGAAAGAGCTTTGCGGATCGCGCCAGTCGAGCGCCTGCCGCAGGCTGGTCCACGACGGGCGAATGTTTTCCCACTCGACCACCCATAAAGTATGAAGGCTTTGCGTCTGCTCCTGTCTACTTAAAGCTATATAGGTGTGAGCACCCCACGGGTTGGCAAGCGTCGCAAACGCGGTCAGAGCGAGCCACAGCCAGGCGCGTTGCAATCGAGCGCGCACGGCGGCGCGCTTTTCAGGGAAGGGAAGATCGAGGAGTTCGATCAAGACATAGGCGCAGCACAGCGCGAGGCCAGCGATAAACCCCAAATGGAGGTTGACCCAGGCGACCATCAAGATCGGGAGCAGCCACAGGGGCGCTCGCGCGGCTTCGTGATCACGAGAACGATAGTGCTGCCACAACAGGGTAAGGAATGCCGCGAACAGCACGGTGGTAAACATTTCCGCTCTAGGCTGAGTGCGGTTCGCAATCAAGGGGACGGCGACGAGCCCGAGGGCCGAGGTTGCAACATTTTCCCGGCGGATAAGAAGGGCGACGGTCGCCGCGGAGGATGCTGCGCCGATCCACGAAAGAAGGGCGTACCCTCCGGCAAGATACGCCAGATAGAAAACGACGCCAGAGAGGACGGGATAAATCCAGGGCGCACCGTGGGCAGTGTAGGAGAAAACATCAGTGGAGAAGAGTTGCCGATGCTGGAGAATCCAGCGACCGGTGGCGAGTTGCCAGCCCAGGTCGAAATCTTGCAAGGTGTGGAGGCCGGCTAAGACCGCATAGAGCAGAGCTACGGCGGAGAGAAGGCCGGCCGCGTAGCTTACGGCCGTGGATCTGGGCTCTTGGTCGGGCGAGTCATCGGGCTCGGGTGAACGGCTCGACATGGGCAGGGCATTTTAGCAGATGGGTTGGGTGAAAATATTGGGAGCGTTGGCGCTTTCCGGTGCCGAGCGCGAGACGCGCTCGGGACAGCCGGCAAGATGCCGGCGCTATGCTGCGCGCTGCCTCCTCCTAACTGCTGTAGGCTAGTTCTTTGGCGCGTTGCGTCGCTTTTACTACGGCTTTGATCAGTGTCACGCGCAATTTTCCTTCTTCCAACTCCATGATGCCGTCGATGGTGCAGCCAGCCGGCGTTGTCACCGCGTCTTTTAATAACGCGGGATGATCGCCAGTCTCCAGTACGACCTTGGCCGCGCCCATGGTGGTCTGGGCCGCCAGTAATGTCGCCACGTCGCGAGGCAAGCCGACCTTGACTCCGGCCTCCGCCAATGACTCCAAGATAATATAGATAAACGCCGGGCCGCTGGCGGAAAGGCCGGTGACTGCATCCATGTGCTTCTCATCGACCACTACAGTTCTTCCGACCACGTCGAATAACTGGCAGGCCAGCGCGATTTCGTCCTGGGAGACGTAGCTTCCTTTACAGAGGCCGGTCATCCCTGCTCCCAGGGCACATGGCGTGTTGGGCATGGCTCGCACGACGGCAGTCTTCACGCCCAGGGCACTTTCTATTTGGCTGGTAGACACCGAAGCAGCCACTGAGATCACGAGCTGTCCGGGTGAAATGTGCGGACGGATCTCTTCCAGAACCTCCTGCACCGTCTGTGGCTTTACGCAAATGAAAATGATGTCGGCACCCTGCACAGCCTTGGCATTGTCGGTGCCGACCTCGATGCGGAGTTTTTCTGCGAGGCGGAAGGCGCGGTCGGAATGCCGCACGGTCGCCCGGGTTAACTCCTTCGAGAGCAACCCTTCCCGCAGTAATGCCTGCAAGATGATTCCTCCGAGCTTACCCGCGCCGAGAACGGCTACTTTCTTGTTGGATACAGTGGTCGCCATGCAAAGCCTGCCTTTCGCTGTGAGGTGTTTATATCATTTTATCGAGAGACGCATAATTAAGAGGCTGGGGGCGGTTCCGAGTAGTGAAGCGGTTTGAGAAGGAAGCGAGCCAAACGCGCGATTATTGCGTCGCAAAACCGCGACGCTTCGCGCGGCTCTCCCAGATCCTTCACTGCGCAAAATGCGCTTGTTCAGGATGACAACCTAAACCCGGTTCCTACGTCGGTGTAGCTGGCACCAGCGGACGAGTACGCCCGCTGGACAGCCGCCGGGACGGCGGCGCTACACTAAATCGCGCTACTTCGAATCGCCGCGCTGCGACGGAATCGCGGCGTACGACGTATCTTACAGATCGTTGGCTACGGAGAGGATGAAGGTGCGGTCATCCCACGGCGAGGCCGAGATCATACTCTCTCCGCCGAAAATGACGAGGTCGTTGTCGGCCGAACTGTAGAACGCCGAAGAGAAACGCCGTTGGGGCGCGGTGCCAGTCACCTTCACTGAAATCCACGCCGGAGTTCCTCCGATATTATTCGGGTAGGTCAGGATCCAGGTGTCTTCGAGGAAGTCGGCTCCGGTCAGCGCATTGATTCCGCCATACATAATCATCCGGTTGTCTTTGGAGTCGTATACCGAGATCTGGCCGGTGCGAGCCATAGGAGCGGTGCCGGTGGGCGAAAGGTGCGTCCAGACGGGAGTTCCGCCGGTTCCGTTGGCGTTCGAAAGAGACCACACGTCGGAGAGGCCGGTAGAGCCTGCATCGCCGGCGTAGAGTGTGAGCACGTTGTTGGTGGAGTCGTAGATTGCGCTGGCGTTCTCACGCGCACTGGGTCCCACGCCTGAAGGCGAGAGCTGAGTCCAGGTCGGCGTTCCCGCTTCTCCGTTGGCATTGCTGAGGACCCAGACATCGGCCAGATAGCCGGAGGCGCAGTTAGAGCCGCCGAAGACAATCAGGCTGTTCGTATTGGGATCGTATTGGGTAACGTGGTTCATGCGCGCTGGAGGCGGTGTACCGGAGGGGCTCATCTCAACCCACGAGGGGATTCCTTCGGAGGAGTTGGCATCCTCGAGCAGCCAGAAATCGTTCAAACAGGCGGTCGCGCTGGTGCCGCCGGCGAAGACCATCATGTTGGTGCTGACGCTGTCGTAAGCTCCGCCGTGGCCGTAACGGGCGCTGGGAGCGGTTCCTGTCGGGAATATCTGGACCCAATGGTAGGGAGTTTTGGTGGTCATTTGTCCGGCGGAAACAATGCCGGAGACGGACCAAAGATCGTTCAGCGGACCGGTTGCAGACTCTCCGCCGAAGATGACCATCTGGTCAGTAGCCACATCATAGATTCCGCTGTGACGGAAGCGCGGGGCAGGACCGTCCTGGGTCCAGGTTTGGGCCTGGGCAAACGGTGACATCAACAATGTGACCAGCGCGGTCGCGGGCAAGAGAGATTTCTTGAAGTAGCTCATTGTGCCTCCTTGACGGCCACACCGTTCGCTTCAGTCAGGATGAAGACGTGATCATCGGTAAACGTCGCGGGAAGGGAACTGTCACCGCCAAAGATCACCATGTCATCGGAGACCGGATCGTAGATAGCGACGTGACTCTTTCGATAAGGAGCGGTATCGGTCGGCTTCATTTGCGTCCAGGTGGGAGTGCCGCCGATGCCGTTGGCATTGCTCAGGTACCATCCGTCGTTCAAGACTTTTCCGTGGTTGTTGGCGCCGCCAAAGACAGTCATGACGTTGTTGGATGCGGAATAGACTGCGCTCTGACCAATGCGCGCGGCCGGTGCAGTGCCCTTCGGGGAAAGCTGCGTCCAGGTCGGAGTTCCAGTGACCCCGTTCGCGTTTGTGAGGGTCCAGACGTCGCCGAACGTGTTCGTGTTCGTGGTTCCGCCCGCATAGAGGGTCATGACGTTGTTTACTGAGTCATAAATCGCGGTGGCTTGAGTGCGCGCGCTGGGAGGAGTTCCGATGGGCGTGACCTGAGCCCAAGAAGGCGTGGCCGTCGATCCATCCGCGTTGCTAAGAATCCAAAGATCGTTGTAATAGTTTCCGCTGCAGTCGGTACCGCCGAACACGATCATCTTGTTCGTGTTGGGGTCGTAGACTGCCGTGTGTCCTTCGCGCACGGGAGGCAAAGTTCCGGTCGCGGCGAATTGCTTCCAGGCCGGCGCGCCGCCCACCGAATTGATATGGGTGACGACCCACAGGTCGTCCTCGCAAGGGCTTGGGAAACCTTCGGCGCCGGCAAAAACAATCATGCGATCAGAGGTCGGGTTGTAAACCGCAGTATGTCCGAAGCGATCCGCCGGAGCTTTGCCCGTGATGCTCACTCTGATCCACTGGATGCTTTCCTGAGTAGCGGAGGAAGTTGGGATCACGTTTTGCAGCGCCCAGGTATCGTTGAAGTTGATATTCGTGGGTGCGTGCTGGCCCGCGAACATGAACATCTGGTTGGTCGATGCGTCGTAGATGGCGGACGCCTGGGTGCGGGTGGCCGGACCATAGCGATTCCACGCTTGAGCCGACGCGGGCAAAATCATGGTGGCACTCAACAGGCAACACATCACGCCGTGTCGAACGAACAAACCAAGCTTAGGACGGTTCATGAGGACCGCTCCGAATTGAATCAGGAGATTGCTCCTGTATTTTTGGAAGTGCGCATGACCGCGGGGGAGAGCGAGCGGACGCAACACTGCGTTCAAGGAGAGTATGACGGACAGTGTGGGCCGTCAAGATGACAGAATTTGCATACTGCTCCCCTGCGTTGGCTATTCCAGAGGAGCAGGAGGGGCCTCTGAGCAGGCTGGCCTCGCCGATTCGCGCGATTAGGGAAGGGCGCTGGTCTCCAGCAGGACGGGCTCGGCTGACAGCGGGATGGTTGGGCCCGGAACGTCAGTCTCGTTCCCGGACAAATCGCGGTATAGCTTGTATTGGGCTGGAATTGTGAACGTGGAACAGGTGGGAGCGCCGGCGGCGTAGCAGCTCGCGGCTGTATTGCTATCCCAAACCGCGAGTGCTGAGTATCCGTTCCCGCGGGTGTAGGCGCAGGCATAGACGGTGCTTCCACTCACGGGTGCACAGGGGCTGCTTAGCGTGGTGCCGGTGATCCATTTGTAAACTTCGCCATAGGCTATTGCCGCAGGCGTAGGAGCGCTGGGACTCCAGAGGCCGATCTCGGTCGACGTCGTGTCCCAGGCGTACCAGTAGACGCGCTGTACCGGAGTGGAAGTCTGCAACAAGTAATAGCGCGCCAGGAAGGCGGCTTGCAGGTCGATGTCGGTGAAACCTTCCTCGGATGCGTCGCCCCAACCTCCTTCAGTGCAGAACAGGGGCTTGCCTTGAACTCCCGGGACTGCGGCCACCGCGTTGTCTACGGTAGATACGTTTTCGGGTACGGGATACGGGGGCCCCAAACTCTGAGTACTGACGTAGCAATGGAAACCGATGACGTTGACGAAGTTTCCCGGGCCCATGTTGCCCGCCTGTGTCTGATTGAGAAACGTGTTCATGTACGTTGCGGCATCCGCCAGCGCAGTCGGGGATGTGCCGCCTCCGACGGGAGCGGGAGTGATGATTTGCGCGCTCGGATCGAGTCCAGTGCCGTGGATGAAGGTGCTATCGGAATTGCATCCCCCTGAGGGTGGTCCTTCGATTACGCAGCGCGCGTCCTGGGTCATGCGCACCAGTTGCGGCGCGCTCCCCTTCCAGAATAGTTTGATATTCCATTCATTCCAGATCTCGTAAAACTTGATCTGGCCCTTGTATCGGGTGACGACTGACGTCACCCAACCGATCCATATGGCGTCCGCGCCGCTTCCGTCATCGTTGAGATCGGTCGGAGGCCAGCACTGTCCATCGCCGCCGGAAATGTCGGCGTAGGCGCAAGTATTGTCCGTGCTGCCGGAGGACGCCCAGGTCGGCGTCCGCGCGAGATCGTAAAGCACGTCTACGTTGTTGGCTTGGGCTTCTGTCAGCCATTGGTCCATGTGGCTGAAATCGCAGACACCGGATGCGGTATTGATCTCCGCCCAGCCGGTATCTGAATCCCACAGGCGAAGGCCACCAAACTGTACCGTTGGTACCTCGGCATCAGGCCAGGGCGTTGCCGGCTCCGTCGAGTGGATGTGCATGCCGAAAAACGTGTTTGGCTGGGCGCCGCCAGCAGGGTTGGGGCTGAACGTTCCGGGGTTACAGAAATAGTCGGTGGCGACCGGCGGCGGCGATTGACCCGTAGTGGATGAAGAACCGCCGCCGCTGCTGCAAGCCGCGAGTGCAGCCAGCGCAACCAACGGGAACAGTTGCACCGCCCGCCTAAGGGAATGGAACGGTTGAGACCTGGGGGAAAGACTTCTGGACATCTAGGATTGGTTCTCCCTGGGTTCTTGCCGCAAAGCGCTATGTAGTCTAACCCCAGTCGCACTCATTATTGCGAAATTCTGTTGTGGAATTTGACAGAGCGAAACTGAAGAGCAAAGTTTAAGAAAGACTCACGAAAATGGGAGACGTTCTTCTCTACCCGATAGACTCCGTGCAAAATACTTCATCTTGACAGCACATGGTGCAGGCACCAAACTGAGGTTTCTCGCGTTGGCATTTGTTTCCTTCCCCGCCTGCCGAGCATTCGCCCCCTATTGCGTTTGCGGTTTCAAGATCGCGCTTCCGGCGGAAACGTTAGCAGCGCTGGCGTGATTATCAGCTGAAGACCGTCAGTCCAGATTTAGGAGAGACTCGTGAATAGCTCCCATCAACAGACAGCAGCACAATTCCGGGGCGCCGAAACTGCCTCGCGCCGATTCGCCAATGGCTTGAAGTTGACCTTAGCCGCGATGATCGTGTTGTCGCTGGGCGTTTCGGCGCTGGCTCAGAGCGCGGTTCCTTATCTGTATGGACCTTTGAAACCTGAACAGAAGTCGCCGGGTGCGGCAACATTTCCGTTGACCGTCTATGGCACCGGCTTTGCTTCGGGCGCAGTAGTGAACTGGAACGGCAAACCGCTGACTACCACTTTTGTGACCGCCGAGGAACTGACAGCTACCGTGCCTGCGGCGAACGTTGCCACGGCCGGAACCGCCCTGGTGACGGTTTCCAACGGCGGCGTCATCTCGAATACCCTTTATTTTCAGGTGGTGAAAGCCGGTTACACGGTGGCCTACGGCAAGACGGATTACGCGACCGATACTACGGCGAATGACATAACCACGACACAGTTCACTAACTCCGGCCAGATGGACCTGGCGGTTGCCACCGGCGACAACACGGTTTCGATCCTGTTGGGCAATGGCACCGGAACCTTCCCGACCCACGTGCAATATGGAGTGCCGGGCTACCCGGTTGCGATCGCCCACGGCGATTTCACTGGGAGCGGGGTTCAAGACCTGGCTACCGCTGACCAATACATCAGCCAGGTATCGGTGCTCCTGGGCAATGGAGATGGAACGTTCCAGACGGAAGTGTCATATCCCACCGGCGCCGAGCCTTTGGCCATTGCGGTGGGCGACGTGAACGGAGACGGCATTCTTGACATCGTCACCGCCAACTACCATGCCGGCACCGTATCAGTCCTGCTCGGCGTGGGCAACGGTACTTTCCAGACTCACGTCGACTACACCACAGGCAACGGACCGATGGGCGTGGCGATCGGCGACTTCAATGGAGACGGCAAGCTCGACATCGTGACCGCTAACAACACCGACGGTACCGTTTCCATCTTGCTGAACAATGGCAATGGTACTTTCCAGACGGCCGTTCCTTATGCAACGGCGATCAATCCCACTTGTGTGGCGGTGGGAAATTTCATTACGGGCACTGATGTTCTCGACTTGGCGGTGGGTACATCGAATAAGCTGGCCTCGGTCCTTCTGGGGAATGGAGATGGAACGTTCCAGAACCACAAGGATTACGGGATCGGAGCGGGTACGGCGGCTATCACGCTCGCGGACCTGAACTCCAGCGGAGTTTTGGCCATTATCACGGCGAACGAAAACGACAACACCATTTCGACGCTGCTCGGCACCGGCACTGGCACCTTCAAAGCGGAATCCGTTTTTCCCGCTAATACCGCGCCCGCGGGACTAGCGATCGGCGATTTCAACGATGACGGCCGGCTCGATATCGCTGCCTCGACGGTTATGGGGAGTACGGCTTCCGTGTTCCTGGATAGCTCTGTCACGCTGTCTCCGTCGCTTTTATCGTTTGGGGTCGAGACTTCAGGCATCCCGAGCGGGACTAAGACCATAACCTTGAAGAACACGGGCACCACGGCCTACACCATGGGAACGATTTCCCAAGTAGGGGCTTACAACACGGACTTTTCGATTACCTCGAATACGTGTCCCGCGACCGGCGCTTCACTTGCCGCAGGCGCATCGTGCACCATCGGGAACGTGTTTGATCCCACGGCTTCGGAAGCCGCGAATGCCCAGGTGCTGATTACCTCGACCACCGGCAGCTCGCTCGGCTATCAGGAGACCGGCAACGGCAACGTTCCGATCTTGATGAACCCGCGCACGATCGCGTTCCCCGGTTACCAGTTAATTGGCACAACGAGCGCGCCTAAGACGACCACATTCACCAATGTGAGCGGCGTGCCGGTCACTTTCACCAGTCTCGTGCAGACTGGCACCAACGCGAATCAGTTTAGTCAGACCACGACCTGCCCGGGATTGCTGGGTAACCCACCGGGCTCGCTCGCGCCCGGCGCGAGTTGCACCTCCAATAACTATTTCGTCCCGACCGAGTCGGGAGGAGCCAGCGTTACCGCGATTTACTCCGGTAACTTCACAGCCGGACGGGCGGGTACGGTGATCACCGCCAAGGCAACCGCGGTAGCGGTCACGCCTATGACGTTGAGCTTTCCCGGCACGACCGTCGGTACGAGCAGCGCTCCGATGACCGTGACGTTCCAGAACGCCGGCTCGACCGCGATGACCATCAGCAGCGTGAACATCATCAACAGTGCGGGACCGAACTTCAGCCAGACCAATACCTGCCAACCCAGCGTGCCGGCCAACTCCAGTTGCACGTTCAGCGTAACGTTCACGCCGCAAACCACTGGAGTACTTACGGCAACCCTGAGCATTGGCGATCCTGATCCTACGGGCCCGCAGCAGATCAAGCTCGGAGGGACTGGGGTTGCGGCCGCGGGCAGTGCGGCTGCCACACAGTAGTTCAGCGTTCTTAGGCACAGTGCCGGCGCGGATACGAATTTGCGCCGGCCCTGTGCCAAGTTGTTTTGTCTCGGTGACATCTTGTGGACGGACTTGTAGCGAGCTGAGTTTGCTGTCGCATGCGTGTTGGTTTTCAGGTTCGATCAGAGGTGGGGGACTTCGTGAAATCTTCATGGGGTGGAGTGTCCGGGATAGCTATTGGTCTTAAAGCGGGCGCGTCCAGCATTGGCCGGGTAGTGACGATCGGACTCTCGTTGACCGCGCTGTGTCTGCTTGTCTTTCATGGTGATTCTGGAACAGCCGTTTTCGCGGCCCCGGCAAGCGCAGCCGCTGCGGCCAAGCCGGTTCTTTTAGATCGGAGCGAAATTCTCGAAACCTACGGGCAACTTCCTCTAAGCTTTGAACCCAACGCGGGCCAGGCCGATGCGCGAGTGAAATTTCTGTCGCGCGGTCCCGGTTATACGGTTTTTCTTACCAACGATGAAGCTGTGCTGGCTCTCTCAACGGGCGGTGGCAAGAGAAAGCCAGCCTCGACTCGTGAGAACACCGCGCTCGCGATGGCTGGGTTCCATGATATTTCAAGCCCTCGCCCGGAGCCGAAACGTACGAACGCCGTACTTCGGATGCATTTAATCGGGGCCAACAAGAATGCGCAGCTCGCGGGCGCGGAGCAACTGCCGGGCACGACTAATTACTTCCTGGGCAAAGATCAGCGCAACTGGCGCACGAACGTGGTGAATTATCGCAAGGTCAGTTACCGGCAAGTGTACCCAGGCATCGATCTGATCTACTACGGCAATCAGCGCCAGCTCGAATACGATTTCGTGATCGCGCCAGGCGGCGACCCGGGGGCGATCAAAGTCAGTTTCGCCGGCGCTCCCAGAGTGCGTCTTGATCGCCGAACGGGCGATTTGGTCTTGAGCACAACCGGCGGTGACGTTCACCTCCATAAGCCCGTGGCCTACCAGATGGAGGCCGAGCAACACGAACCTCATGCGGACGCGGACAAGCAATTCATTAAATCAAGCTTCGTGCTCGACGCCGAGAACCACGTCAGCTTCCAGCTCGGATCCTATGACCACAGTAAATCTCTGGTGATCGATCCCACGCTAGGCTATTCGACTTACCTTGGCGGTACGGCGAACGATTATGCGACCGCCATCGCCGTGGATTCGACCGGCAGCGCGTATGTCACGGGATACACGTCTTCAGTAAATTTCCCGACGACTGCCGGGGCGTTTCAAACTTCCTGCGGTGGCGGCACTGCTTGTAGCACGACCCACATTAATGCCTTCGTTACCAAGCTGAATTCCACCGGAACCGCTCTCGTCTATTCCACCTACCTGGGCGGCAACGAAAAGGATTATGGCTATGGCATCGCCGTGGATGGCAGTGGGGACGCGTTCATCGTTGGCACCACATTCTCCTCAGATTTTCCGGTGACGGCTGGCGTTTACCAGCCGGCATGCGGTGGCACCAGTTGCGCGAATGGAGATGTCTTTATCACTGAAGTGAACCCGACTGGCTCAGGGCTTGTCTATTCCACCTATCTTGGAGGCAAGACCACGAACGAAGGCAATGCCATCGCTCTCGATAGCTCGGGCAACGCTTATGTCACAGGGTACACAAAATCGGCTAACTTCCCGGTTACGCCGGGCGTATTTCAGCCCGTGTGCGCTTCCTGCAAGACCGCGTTGGTCGACGCCTTTGTGACTAAGATGAATTCGACCGGAACAGCGTTGGTTTATTCAACCTTCCTGGGAGGCAATAACGCCGACGACGCCTACGCCATTACGATCGACTCTTCCGAAAATGCGTATGTGGCGGGCTATACGTATTCCACGAATTTTCCGACGACTGCCGGGGCTTTCCAGTCCACCTTGAACGGTCCGACCGGTGCCTTTGTGACCAAGATCAATCCAACGGCGACTGCGAAGGTATATTCCACCTATCTGAATGGGAGCGGAACGGGCACAAACGCTTGTGCGGTTTGCGCTACAGGCGTGGCCGTGGATGCCGAAGGGGATGCTTACGTGGTTGGCCTGACTTGGGAGACTGACTTCCCGACCACGGCTGGAGCTTACCAAGTCACCTATGGTGGTGGGTTCCACGATGCTTTTGTTACGAAACTGAATCCAACGGGAACGGGACTGATCTACTCCACCTATATCGGTGGCAGCGGCGATGATGGAGCCACCTCCGTTGTTCTCGACAGCAGTGACACGGCGTATGTCAAGGGCAACACGTTCTCCGCCAACTTCCCGACGACTCCCGGAGCATTTTCCAACACCTTCACCGCAGGGACGAATTCGGAAGCGTTTATCGCGTTGGTGAACGCAGCAGGTTCCACCTTGAATTACTCGACCTATCTGGGAGGCTCCACAGGCGCCGAGTATGGCCTGGCCACAAGCATGATCGCGCTGGATACTCAAGTCCCGCCGAATATTTATGTGACCGGATATACCAATGCGACGAACTTTCCCGTTACCGTGGGGGCGTTCCAGACGAAGCGCGCAGGTGCTTACGACGGTTACGTAACTCAGTTCGCCCCCAGCCCCAACGTTGGGCTGTCGCCTGGGCTTAATTTTGGAAACCAGAATGACGGGACTGCGAGCGCTCCATTGACGATCACTGTAACCAACACCGGTAATTCGACGCTTACGGTTTCTTCCGTCACGATCACCGGAACCAATGCCGCAGATTTCAGCCAGACCAATACCTGCACGAGCGGCAGCGTCGCACCGCAGTCCACTTGCGCGATTAACGTTACCTTCACTCCGTCGATCAGCGGCACTGAAAACGCTACGGTAAACTTAATCGACAATGCGCCCAACAGTCCGGAATCCACAACCCTTACGGGGGTGGGCGAAGGGACGGGACCGGCCGTAACTCTGGTGCCGACAAGTCTGGTCTTTCCGACTCAACTGGTTGGGACTGCCAGCGCGCCTCAAAATGTAACCCTCACGAACACCGGCGCGGCCGCGCTTTCGATTACCAGCATTGCGACTACGGGTGATTTTTCCCAGACGAATAACTGTGGCTCCACTCTGGCTGTTGGAGCGAGTTGCGCCATCACCGTGACGTTCACACCAACCGGCGTAAACGCCCGCACCGGCACAGTTGCGGTCACAGACAACGCGCCGGCAAGTCCTCAGATTGTGACCCTTACCGGGACTGGGACCTATGTGAGTTGGACTCCTGCGAGTGTGAACTTCGGAACGGTGGCGGTAGGTACATCCAGCACGCCCCAGACGATTACATTCACTAATAACGCCGCGACTGCACTTTCGATTAAGAGTATCGCCATCACGGGAGCCGACAACAAGGACTTCACCCAAACCAACAATTGCGGCACGAGCCTGCCCAAGAAATCCAGTTGCACCATCAACGTCACATTCACCCCGACAGCCACGGGGCTTCGTACAGCTAACGTGACGGCTACAGATTTTCTAGGCGGCAACACCACTCAAAACATTCCGCTAAGTGGAACCGGGCAGTAGAAATCTGTATTGAATTGATCCCCGCGATGGAGACTAGCTCCGATTATGCAGATTTACGATCGTGTTCACTTTCAGACCCCGGGCAAGCTCTATATCGCGTTGTTCTTGGCAATCCTGCTGCTGACCGTTGCCGCAACTGCACAACAAGTCACAATTTCTCCCACGACTGTAAATTTCGGCAGTCAGGCTGTGGGCACTACCAGCGCTGTCAAGAAGGTCACCCTCGCCAACACTGGCACCGCGACGCTGACCATCACCAGCATCGCGATCACCGGGTCATTCAGCCAGACCAACACCTGCGGAGCTAGTCTGAAGGCCGGCAAGAACTGCGCCATCTCGGTCACCTTCAGCCCTACGAAGACGGGAGTAGTGTCGGGAGCGATCACGATCACGGACAATGCCGCGAACAGTCCCCAGGCGGTAAGTCTCAACGGCAGCGGGGTTACGGGTGTTTCGGTGACACCCACGAAGCTGACATTCCCCACGACGAACATCGGCACCTCAAGCGCGCCGATGACTTCGACGCTGGCGAACAATAATGCGACGGCCCTAACCATCACCAGCATTACGATTACTGGTGCGTTTTCCCAAACTAATACTTGCGGCACGTCCGTGCCTGCTGCCAGCAAATGCACCATCAGCGTTACTTACACTCCAACGGCTACCGGAACTCAGACGGGGGTTGTAACCATCACCGATAGTGCGACTAACAGCCCGCAACAAATTAACCTGACAGGGACCGGGCAAGCGTCGTCGACTTCGCTTGTTTCTATCAGCATCTCTCCAGGATCCGGTTTGCTAGCGGTCGGAAACACCTTGCAACTTACAGCGACCGGAACCTATAGCAACGGATCAACCCAGAACCTCACTTCCACTGCGACCTGGGCCACATCGAATTCGAGCGCCGCCACGGTAGCGACTGGACTGGTTACTGCGGTCGCTAACGGGAGTTCTTCTATTACAGCGTCCTATACGGGAATCACAAGTCCGGTAGCTCCCCTGAACATAGGAACTGGAGCCGATTACTTCGTGGCCACGAACGGCAACGACTCATGGTCGGGCACCCTAACTGCACCTAACGCCAAAAATACGGATGGTCCCTTCGCCACGATCGCCCACACGCAGACCGCCGTGCAGACCCTTTTGGCCAACGCGAACGGCCGTACCACCCCCGTCACCGTGCAGATCGAAGGAGGGAACTATTATCAGCAAGCGCTGACCTTCACATCGGCTGATTCAGGCACCTCCACGTTGCCTGTCCTTTGGGAAAACTATCCAAACCAGACGCCGGTCATTAGTGGCGGAATGGTCGTGACTGGCTGGACGAACACGACCGGTAACAGTTACCAGATTACTTTGCCCGCCAGCACCCTGTATTTCGAAAATCTCTTCTACAACGGCGTGCGCCGGCTGCGGCCGCGAGTAGGTGGATCTACGGCTGGACCTATAGGAACGTACCTTCGGAACGTTGGCCCTATCTACTTGAGCGGGTCCCCGCCGCCGGCAAATCCCCCGAACGCGAACTGCGCGGTTTATGTTGCAGGTAGCGGCTGGGAATGCTTTGACAGGTTTAAGTACAATCCCGGCGATGTCAATTCGACTTGGACGAACCTGAATCCGCCTTATCCAACCGGCGACATCGAACTGATGGATGTTGAATTGTGGAGCGTTCCGAAGATGCGGATTCAGTCCATAGACAGCGTCAACGATATTGTGTACTTGACCGGCCCAACGGCCCAGGCGGCCGGTGTACACGGCTTTATTCCCAATCATCGTTACCTGGTTGAAAACGTGAAGGACTTGCTGACCCAGCCAGGGCAATGGTTTCTCGATCGGTCGGCGGTTCCGTGGACTTTGACGTATCTGGCGAATGCCGGCGAAAATCCGCCTACAGACACGATTGTCATTCCACAATCCTCCCAGGTGATGACCGCGACGGGACTGGAATACGTAACATTCCAGGGGCTGACCTTCGAGCATGACGACTTCATCGTACCCTCTGCCGGTTATCCGTCAGTTCAGCAAGAACCGAACTTAACGGCCGCTGTCAGTTGCTATAACTGCCAGTACGTGACCTTCAATGCCGACATTATTTCTGAGACCTCAGGCTCGGGAATCGAATTCAAGACGACAAGCAATTCCGCGACCACGGCTCACAATACGTTCCAGAATGGCGCTCTCTACGACGTTGGCGGGTTGGGAATTCGCGTGGGAGTTGAGCCAGCCTCGGCGAGTACGGACGCGAACGTAGCGCAGTTCACGACCATCGAGAATACTCTGATTGAGGGCTTCAGCCGGGTGTTCTTCAGCGGTCCGGCCATTGTGCAGGGTGCCGGCCACGATAACACCTATACCTATAACGACATTTACGACGGATACCACAGCGGCGTTGAAGTGTGCCTGGCGCCCAGTTGCGCTCCCGGAAGAACGAGTTCGAACGGCTCGTTCAACAACGTCACTTCTTTCAATCACATCTTCGACTTGTATGAAGGCGTGACGGACGATGCGGGGGGGATTTACTACGGAACCGGAGGTTCCACGTTCATTCCGACGGGGAACCAGATCTTGAATAATAAGATCCACGACTTGAATGACGCCTCGATCATCGACGCTGACGGATATGGCGGCTACGGCATCAATCTCGATGGCGGAACTGGTTCGGTCACGGTGGAAAACAACCTGGTCTATCGAGTGTCGGCCATGGGGATCAATATCACGCATGGACCTCAACTTGCCAACTATCCCAACACGATCTCGAACAATATCTTTTCCTATGCGCGCCAGGGCATGATCGCCAACGGCAATCCGTGGTGGACCAACGTCTGTCCCTCAAGCCCGATCACTATTTTCAACAGCACCAGCAATCTGTTTTATTTTGACCGCAACTCTACGGAACAGTTTTATGTACAGAAGGGATGCGACTACGCTTGCGGCTTCCCGCTTACCAGCGTTCATGACTGGCAGAGTAATTTGTACTGGAGAACTGACGGGGCGTTTAACACAGACCCGGACGCCTTCCACTACCAGCCGTCCCCCGCCTCACCGAATCTCTGTAGCACATCCACCAAAAATTGGACCTTCTATACCTTTGCGGGCTGGCAAGGCAACTTGGGCGAGGACTTGAGTGGCTTGGCAAATAAGAATCCTGGCTTTAACAATCCGGCGTATCCGTATGACGATTACTCGTTGCCGAACGGATCGCCCGGAGTTGGATTCATAGTCTTCAACCCATCGGAGGCGGGTAGAAACAACCCGATCATCAAGCCGACCGATCCAATTGATATACCCGCAACGGTGCCTACCAACTTCTACAATCCGGCGACAGACTTCTGATTCGGTCCGCGAGATTGGCGAAGCGCTAGATGGGAGATTGCAGTCCGCGCAGATTAGCGCGCGGCCGGAAGTGCGAAGTTGCCATCCGCGCATTGGCATCAGAGTGAGAAACGTCCCACAGTTACCTACTGCCCGACGCCGATAATAGTCACCGACTGCGGACTTGCTCCGCCTGGGTCTGTAACTGAGACGGCGGCTGAGCGTGATCCTTTTGCGGTTGGCTCGAAGGTAATGCTGATGGTGCATTTCCCCGCTGGAGGAAGGCTCGTTCCGCAGGTATTGGTTTGGCTGAAGTCGCCAGGGTCGGTTCCTGTGATCGAGAGATTCTGGATCGCTAGGGCGACCTTACCGACATTCGCGAGGGTCGCAACTCGGACCGGACTCGATGTGCCGACAGTCACGCTGCCGAAATTGATGCTTGACGGAGTAAGTGCAACGACAGTGCCGACCCCGGAAAGAGCCACGGTCTGCGGACTACCGCTGGCATTGTCTACCACGCCTACAGAGCCCGTGAGTGTGTTGATTGTTGAGGGTCTAAAGTTGACGGTAATTGTACAACTGGCACCGGCGGCCACGCTGGAGCCGCAGTTATTGGTCTGCAAGAAATTAGGGCTAACCGAAATGCTTGTGATCGCCAGCGCCGCATTACCGACATTACTGAGTGTAACTGTTTTGGGTTGACTACTGCTGCCGTCTAATTGAGTGCCAAAGGTCAAGCTCGTGGGAGATAACACAACCGCAGGACCAGTTCCAAGGCCGTACCCGGTCAGGCTGATCAATTGAGGACTCGCGGGAGCATTGTCCGTGAGCGATAGATCAGCGGTTTCGTTTCCGCTGATCGTTGGTGTGAAGGTCACGTTGATCGCACAAGAGCCTTGCGGCAGAACCGCAGTGCACGTATTGGTCTCGGCAAAATCACCACTATTCGGACCGGTGATCCCAAAATTCGTGATCGTAAGATCCGTATTTCCCGTGTTAGTTAACGTTATGGTCTGAGGGGCGCTGGTGGTGCCATCGGATTGGTAACCAAAGTTGAGGCTGGCGGGAGAAAGGCCGATGTTGGGACTGGGAGACAATTTGCTCACGAACGCGTCATTCTCTCCCGCAAGGGTGGTCTGCAGCGATCCAGCGACCACCGGATAATCTGTAGAGTTGGTATAACCAGTCACGTAAACGTTGGGCGGCACTTGAGCATCCAGCGCGAGCACGTGAGTTGCCCCGCCGTACTCGGTGCCGGATCCGCCCAGATAAGTGGAGTACAGCAGATCGGAACCCGCAGGGTTTATTTCGGAAATAAAGGCGTCGAAAGCGCCTCCCAGAGTAGTCTGGACGGCTCCCGGAGTGACGGGAAAAACTTTGGACTTGGTATTTCCTTTGAGCCAGATGTTACCGGATTGGTCGAGCCCAATGCCTGTGCTTCCGGAGTCACCATTTCCGCCCAGGTAGGTCGAAAACACCGGCGCGCTGCCTGCCGGATTCAGTTCCGTGAGAAAAGCGTCGTGCCCGTTCGTGGGGCCGAGGAAGGTCGTTTGGTACGCGCCCGGCGTGACTGGAAAATTAGACTCCGCGGTTAAGCCACATACATAGGCATCTCCAAGGCTATCGACTGTGACGGCCGTTGCGCATGCCTCACATGGAGTCGTTAGCGAACTTACTCCGCCCAGATAGGTCGAATAAACCAGCGCGGTGCCCGTCGAATTCAGCTTGGTAACAAACCCTGCCTGACCCGCCCCTATGGTGCGTTGGAATGCACCGACAGTCGTCGGGAAGGTAGTAGAGCCGGTATATCCGACCACGTAGGCGTTGTTAGACGAATCCAGAGCAATCGAATAACCCACGTCTGCTTTGTTGCCACCCAGGTAGGTTGAATAGACTAGAGCCGAGCCGTTGGGATTGAGTTGGGTCACAAACACGTCCGGCTGCCCCGAGCAGCTGCACGTAGTCTGAAACGCTCCGGGCGTAACTGGAAAGGTGAGGGATTGGGTGTTGCCCGTCACATAGGCGTCGCCTGAAGCGTCCAAAACGATGGCGTTTCCCTGGGTAGCACCGCTTCCGCCCAGGTAGGTGGAATAGATCAAGCCCGAACCCGTAGAGTTCAGTTCCGTTATAAAAGCCTCGCCACTAGCGCAGTTGCCGGCGCCGCACTTAGTCTGAAAAGCTCCCGGAGTAGAGGGAAAGTTCTTGGAAAAGGTCTGGCCAATGATGTAGGCGTCTCCGGAGGCGTCGAGAGCGACGCCATTGCCATAATCATTGCCCGAACCACCAAGATAAGTGGAGTAAACCAGGAATGAGCCGGTGGGGTCGAGCTTGCTCACAAAAGCGTCAACCGTCGTTCCGCTGCAGCCGCCGCTGCACGCAGTTTGGAAGGCCCCGCTCGTTGTCGGAAAGTTGACAGAGTTGGTGTAACCGACTACATAGGCGCTTCCCGAGTTGTCGACCGCGATGGAAGTAGCGTAGTCATTGCTGGCGCCACCAAGGTAAGTTGAGTAGCTCAATGTCGGATCGATAATCAGCGGTTTGCTGCGGTCATATTGGCCGAGAGCGAAGCTGACGCTGTCAGAGTCGATGACATAATCAGCTGCCACAAGATGCCTGGTTTCCGATGCTTCGTTCTGGTAGGCGACAGGTTTGTGAAAACGGATTTCTTCCTGCTCGACTCGCAAAACTAAATCGCCCGTTTGCTTGTCTACGCGCAGGTTCCGGGCGCCACCGAACTTCAGGTTGATAAGCCTCGTGTCCGCTCCCGGAGCGACTACAAAGTCATATTCCAGTTGACCTTGATTTCCGTAATAGACAAGGTCAATTCCCTTCAGAACCTGGCTGTACTGAACCTTGGCGAAGGTTGCAACGCCAGTGGTCCACTTGGATGGATCATTGCCGCGAAAGTAATTCGTCCGTCCGGGAAGTTCGTTGAGCCCCATTACCTTTGCCTTGTTATCGGCATCCAGCAACCGTACCCGCAGAACGGAATTGTTTTGCATCGCGGGTTTTCGAGCGCGATTCGACACTCCGTGGTTCGAAATCGAGTCAGCCAATGTTTGGGAGTTATCTTTTGCGTTCGCTGCCGATGGAACGCTCTGCGCCGGCCCTCTCTGCTGAAGTGAAAAGACCGCCTCCGTCGGCATGAGGAAGAGCGTGTAGCCCGCTCCACGCGCGACAAACTTAACCTGATTGTCAATCTGGCCATGATTGGCCTCGAAGCTCAGAGGCAGCTTGCCGTAGCTATTGAGCATTTGAGAATGCGTGGGAGCGCCGCCCGCCCCAAGGACCAACGCGCTAGCCAAAAGCAACGCGCACACGCCTCCAAGGTGTAATGCACTCAGCGTAATCCAGCGGGACAATAAAAACGTGCGAACAGACACAGGCCTGTGGCGGAAGCTACGAACCCGAAAAGACATGATTATCCTCTGAACAGAGAGTGAAACAAGTGCGTGCTCGATGCGCCCTGCGCCGGCTGGGATCCACCAGAGTTTCCGGCAGGGGGAGGAAGACCCTAGACAAACGAAAACGCCTGGAGCGTTTCGCATGCAAACATCGCGATTATAAGTTGCCTCGAAAGGCCCGTCAATAGAGGCGTTTGGGCTTGTTGTGCAAAATAAGAGTGTGCAGGAAACTGCATACTCGAAGCCGGGATATTTATGGCAGCGACGCCGTCTCCAGCA
>Ga0187871_10000932_pt1 | contig 26451 bp, 23 predicted proteins | sample June2016WEW_16_1_FD_132988 | JGI IMG/M metagenome (GOLD analysis project Ga0187871, IMG submission 132988) | Peatland microbial communities from SPRUCE experiment site at the Marcell Experimental Forest, Minnesota, USA - June2016WEW_16_10 | ecosystem: Environmental > Terrestrial > Soil >...
ACTAAGAAATCAGAAAATCCGTAGAAGAGAGTTCCCTCTGGGCAACCCAGGTAGTGGTTCGATTTGAAATCCTTCAACGATTGCGCTCCACGGGCGTCATCCCGAAGTCCCGCGTTTTCACCAGCGGGACGAGGGATCTCCCCCTTAACCGTCTCAACGCGTAAGCCAACCTGCACCACTACCGAAACCCAGCTACACTTCATCCAGCGAAACCGCACGTGCTAAACTGACCTCGAATCCCACACCAAGGACAGGCCCATGAAATTTGGAGTCATTATCTTTCCCGGCTCTAATTGTGACCACGACGCCTACTGGACCGTTCAACAAGTCGCCAGGCAGCCGGTGACGTTTTTGTGGCATGAATCGCACGATCTGGAGAACTGCGATGCCATCATTGTCCCCGGAGGTTTCGCTTTTGGGGACTACCTGCGGACCGGTGCGATTGCGAAGTTCTCTCCGGTCATGGAATCGGTGCGCCGCTTTGCCGAGGGCGGGGGTCTGGTGCTGGGCATCTGCAATGGGTTTCAAATCCTATGTGAGTCGGGCCTTTTGCCGGGCGCTTTAATGCGCAACACCGGCCTGAAATACGTTTGCAAGCCGGTGCAGGTGCGAGTGGAAAATGCTGCGACTCCCTTCACCAACGGCTGCTCCCAAGGAGAAGTATTGACCATCCCGATCGGCCACATGGAGGGGAACTACTTCTGCGATCAGGAGACATTGGAGGAGTTGCAACGCGGCAACCGCATCGTATTTCGTTATTGCACACCCTCCGGCGAGATTTCGCCGTCAGCTAATCCGAACGGCTCGCTGGATAACATTGCCGGTATTTGCAGCGCGGGCGGCAACGTCGTTGGCATGATGCCCCATCCCGAACGGTCAGCCGAGCCCGAACTTGGCTGCACCGATGGGATGAAAGTCTTTCACTCGATGGTGGGAGCGATGGCCGGCAGGTAGGGCTCTTAATCCGAAAGCCAAGATCGCGATTCTGCGGCAACAAAATTCTGTTTGAAAAGTTGGCGGTTTCCTGTTACTGTCTCCGCGTTAGCGCTTCCCGTCTTCGCCCAACCGGAACTTAAACGCCCTTGTAATTACAGGGAGGAGTGTGCTCAATGACGTCGAAACAGATTCTCGATGCCTTTTCTGAAACGTTGATGCAGGATGACCGGATTCTGAGCCCGCGAGAGCGGGAGTTGCTGACGAGTCTCCTGCAAAATGCCAGGGCCGCGTCCGGCAGCAGTCCGGAGACTCAATCGGCTGTAACCGCAGCCATCGCTCGCTCAGTCGGCGAGACCGTGGCACAACGAGCTTTTGCTCTGCTGGGCGGCAGCATCGTCGAGCGAATCGTCACCAACAGTGCAGCTTCGGTTGGTACGGAAGAGAATGTCCCCGCAACCGTGTTCGGTGGGCCGCAGCCACCAAGCAACAACCCTCCTCAACCGCCTTCAGGGCCGCAGGATACGCCAGGATCGCACCCTCCCGGCGGACCTCAACCTCCCAGCGGACCGCAGCCCCCGAGCATCAGTGTGCGGCACCAGAATGAACCTGTGCGGCAAGCCGTAGGGCAAAGCCAATTCGACTCCGGCAGCAGCGTCGGCGTTTTAGACGCCCCTGCTGTGGTGCGGGCACAGTGCGTTGTGCTGGACGAATTCCTCGCCCCGCAGGAAGTCGAGGAGCTTATGCAATACACGCTGCTGCATGAGGCGGAATTTCGCGGCAGCGAGGTGATTTCTCCCACCGGAATCCCAGGAGTAACTGACTACAGCCATCGTCGCTCCCGGGTGCTGATGGATTTGGGAAGGCATGAGGAAGTCATTTTGAATCGGGTTCGCGCTGTGCTGCCCTCGGTGCTGGAGCAGCTTGGGATCGAGGAGTTTCCGATTACCCACTCGGAAGTCCAGATCACGGCCAGCAATGACGGCGACTTCTTCCACGCTCACTGCGACGACGCGCAAGAGAGGATTGCTTCTCGGCGTATGACATTCGTCTACTTTTTCCATCGCGAGCCGCGCCAGTTTGAAGGCGGAGAGTTGCGCATCCATGACTCGCGCCGGAAAGGCGAGCAACCCCTCAGCGTTGGCAGCTACCAGACGATCGTGCCGCAGCAGAACCAGATCGTGTTTTTCCCCTGTTCTCTGCTGCACGAAATTACCCCGGTGCATTGTCCCTCGCGGGCTTTCGCCGACAGCCGATTCACCCTAAACGGATGGCTTCACAAGTAAAAGACACGGCGTGGCTTGAATGGATGGCAAGCCTGATGGGGGTAGCATCGCGGCAAACGCAAACCGCGACGCTGCCCCCCGGGCAATTCCATTGTCTGCTCGACGAGTTGCCGCTTCACCTGATTCCGCGGCGTCCAGCGGAATCACAATCGCCGCAGCAGGGCCTGCCTGACCAGCTATTCCTCAACCCGGATTGCACCGTCCTGCCTCCTGGCCAAGTGCCGCCAGAATTGGAGGCTCATCGCTATTTGCTTGACGGGTTTAGCTTGCAACGCACGATAGCCTGGGTGCGAGACCCGGCCACCGGATCTTTGCATCCGTTCTGGTTGGGGACTCAGCTGGAATCGGTTGTCTTACGTCTTCAGGCAGGCGAACCCGCGCCCGCTTCACTCCCCAACGAAGTGCGGTCCTTGTTAGCCGACGCCGCTATCTTGACGACTGCAGGCCACTCCGAGCGGCGTCTTGCCGAATGGTCCGAAATCGTCAGGCCGCGCGCCCAGATATTTCGAGAGAAAGGCTACGTGACGCTCAGCAACTTGATTCACCCTTTCATTCTGGCTGCGTTGCGGCGCTACTACCGGCATGCGATCCGGCGGGGAACAATCAGACTCGGCGACTATCAGAGCTCACGGCGATACGTCGCCCACAACGAGAGCGTCGCACGATTCTTTCATCATCAGATTGCGAAGGCGGTGAGCGCCATTGCGGGAGAGCCAGTCAAGCCCTCTTATGTCTATCTGGCGTCTTATCTGAGCGGCGCCGAACTGAAGAAGCACACCGACCGGGAGCAGTGCGAGTTCAGCGTTACGCTCTGCCTGGATTTTTCTCCCGAGCCCGACCTGGCCACCTCGTGGCCGATCCGCCTCGACACTCCCGAAGGCGCAGTCACGGTTTATCAGGCCCTTGGTGATGGCCTGGTCTACCGCGGAACCAGAGTGCCTCATTACCGCGACGTCTTAAGCGCAGGACATACCTCGACCTCCATTTTCTTCCATTACGTGCCGGCAGATTTTTCGGGGTCTCTGGAATAGGTTGGACTTGTGCCCCAGCCCAGACTATCGCAAACCGGAAACGACAAAGAGCACCGAGGAAACCTGATAGTAGCTGTAGGCGAAGCGGGAACCGTCGCGCGTCACAACCACCGGAGCGATATTAACCACACCTGTAGTCGCCTGAGGCTGCAATTCCTGGATGAGAGTTTTTGCGCCAGAAACCAAGTTTACCTTGTACAGGCTCGCTGGAACCTGGCCGGGGCGATATCCGTAAACCGCCGAGTTGTCCTCCGACCATTGCAGAGGAACAAAGCCCGGTTCGAGACCGGGAATGGAATGCGGAGCACCCCCACTGATCGGATACACTGCCGCGATCGGACCGTTGTTGGCAACAATATATTGACCATCGGGCGAGACCAACCCGCCCGTAATTCCTTCCGGGGTTATCGCTGTCAACTTTCCCCCGTCCAGGTTCACGAGATAGCAGCGTACTCCGTGACCAGCTTCGTTGCCGTTAATGGTGATTCGCTTCCCATCCGCCAGGAAATGTGAAGAGCCGCCGTGGATGTGTTCCAGCCCGGTCACGGGAATCGTGCGAGGTTCGCCGGCACCGATGGGGTAAAGCGTGATCCGTCCCGGGTTGCCTGGGATAATTGCAATCGCCCATTTGCCGTCCGGGGAAAGACCGCCTGCGCTCCCCTCCCCCAGTTGTACCGGTGGGGTTCCGTCCATTCTACGAATCGCCACTGAACTGTCAGGCGGTGCGGCTTCGCTTGCATCCTCGAACAACACGGACTGCCCGTCCCGCGATATATCCTTGGCAACATCCCAGTCGTGCCAGGAAATGTCCAATGCTTTGCCGTCTCGGATGGAAGTTGCCATGGCGAGACGTTCTGCATCCAGGCTCACCAGCACCCGGCCGTCCGGTGCCATGTCCTGCAAAGTCAATCCCGCCGGAATCTTTAGAACAGTCCGGCTTACTCCCTTGATACTTACAGCCCGCAAGGCGCGGGTGTAACTATTCTCGGCGGCCGTAAACCAGATTTCTTTTCCGTCGGAACTCCACGCCAGGCCGTCCGCTGAGTCCCACTCGCGGGTGAGCGGCCGAACTTGTCCGGCAAGATCCACCACGCAAACCAGCCCGCCATCATGCCACATCGTGGGATGGTTGATAAAGGCAATCCTATCGGCTTGTGGAGACACGCGGACGTGGCTGATCCAGCTATTGCTTTCGTACAAAACATGGCCGATCGGGTATTCAATCCGGTCCCGTCCTTCAGCGTGGTGAACAACCGCCAATTCGCCGTTCGGACCCCAGTCCGCCCAAGTGACGTCTTCCAGCATCTCTCTCGGAGAACCTCCGGCCAGAGGCGCACGAGCCAACGTACCCTGTTCAATTTTAAGGTGCGCCATGTGAGCGCCGTGAAGCACCAGCGCCAGTTCGCCGGTCTTGGAAATCGCTAACAAGTTCGCATCCGTAACGTTGAGCGGTTGAGTCGAAACCGATTCCCCGACGGTGGAGAATAGCTGCAGCGGTTTGCCGTTCCAGGCGGCACCGTAAACGACCGAGTGAAAGTCAGGCGCAAAACGTGCCGCATACACCGTACCCTCTTCAAAGGTGACGCGCCGATAGCTGAGCGACGGTGCGCCCAGCCGTGCCTGCCTGCCCACAAGCAGGAGCGTCGCAATCAATAGCGCTCCCACTAGGGCCCAGGGCAGGATATTTACTTGCAACTTTGCCCGACCAGAGAGTGCTGTCCCTACGCCGGAAGCGCTTGAAAGAGTGTCCAGTGCAAATGCCAGGTCGCGCGCCGATTGAAAGCGCTTCTCAGGCTCCTTCTCCAGGCAATGGCGGACGATTTGCCGGAATGATAGGGGGATCCCCGCCTCCTCCAGACTGATCTCCGGAGGGTCCTCTCGAAGAACGGCTGTAATCGTGTCCACCTCGGTTTCGCCGTGAAAGGCTCGCCGTCCGGTCAGCATTTCATAGAGAATCGCGCCCACGCTGAAGAGGTCGCTGCGATGGTCGACCGTCTTGCCGCGTAATTGCTCGGGTGACATGTAGGCCACGGTACCGATCACCGCCCCACTCCTGGTTACCGTGGTCAAATCTTCCACCGGGCGTCCGGATTCTCCCGGAGCGGATTGAAGCTTGGCTACGCCGAAATCGAGGATCTTGACCCGGCCATCCTTGGTTACAAATAGATTCTCGGGCTTGAGGTCACGGTGAACGATGCGGCGATCATGAGCCGCGATGAGACCTTGTACGATCTGCAGCGAGTAGTCCACCGCCAGCCGAACCGGCAGTGCTCCTTCTGCGAGCCGTTGGCGCAGGGTCTTGCCCTCCAGTAATTCGCAAACGATGTAAGGAGATCCTGCTTCAAGCCCGACGTCATAAATGGCGACAATGTTGGGATGATTCAGGGCTGCGGCGGCACGAGCTTCCAATTCAAAACGGCGCAGATGATCGGGATTGTCGCTGGAATCCGGGCGAATCAGCTTTAGAGCTACATCGCGGCCCAGCCTTTCGTCCCGAGCCCGAAAAACTTCGCCCATGGCTCCCGCACCGATTTTCTCGAGAATCCGGTAGTGACCTATGACTTGGTCAGTCATATGCGAGAACGCCCCGCTGGCATGTTAGGGGTGCGTATCCACTGCAGTCAATAACCGAATAGGGAACACACAGTTTCTCTCCCGACTGCGTAGAGCTTGCTCTGCCACTCTCTGCTGTTTATCATGGGGTAATCTGGCAGCCGGCGGAAGAGAGTCGTGCTATAATTTCCGTTCGCCTGCAGACTTATCGAGGCAGCCTGTGATTCCCTCTACGGGCGAATCCCGCGCCAATCAAGATCATTAGATACGAGGTCTAGCTATGTCTGGCCATTCAAAATGGGCCACAATCAAGCACAAGAAGGGCGCGCTCGACGCCAAGCGCGGCAAGATTTTTACCCGTCTTATCAAGGAAATCAGTATTGCCGCGAAGAATGGCGGCGGCGATCCTGATTCCAACCCGCGCTTGCGCGGCGCCATCGTCGCCGCTAAAGCCGAGAACATGCCTGCCGACAACATCAAGCGGGCTATTCAGCGCGGCACCGGAGAACTGCCGGGCGCTACCTACGAGGAATTTTCTCTCGAGGGCTACGGCCCTGGTGGCGTCGCGGTTCTGCTCGAGATCAACACCGACAATCGCAACCGCACCGTCAGCGAAATCCGCCACTGCTTTGGCAAGAATGGTGGCAACATGGCAGAAGCTGGTGCCGTTTCATGGATGTTCCACAAGAAGGGCGATATCATTATTCCGAAGACTGCCGCGAAGGAGGACGACCTCATGAACATCGTTCTCGAAGCCGGCGGCGAGGACCTGAACGATGATGGCGAGAATTGGGAAATCCTGACCGAGCCATCCGACTATGAGGCTGTGCTCGAAGCCGTGAAGAAGGCCGGGATCGCGCCAGCGTCCTCCAGCGTAGCCATGATTCCTCAGAACTACATCAAGCTGGAAGGCCAGGCCGCCAACACCATGATCCGGTTAATGGAGGCGCTCGAAGATCAGGACGACGTGCAGAACGTACATTCCAACTTCGACATTGACCAGAAGTTGCTGGAAGAAGTGGCTGGCTAGTTGAGTCAGTTCGAGAATCTTGAGCCGCCCATTGTCGGGCGGCTCTTCTTTTTCTCGCTGAAGGGTTGTGTTCGCGACAAAGGAGTTTTCAACACAATCGAGGATAATTCTGTGGAAAAGCGCGACTGTATCTTTGTAAGTGACTCAAGCGAGAGTCGCTTCAGCTCTTTGCACCGGCGCAGGGGCTGGCACTTTCGTGGCACGACTGCGCGTGCCAATGGATCGCGGCTAAGAAATCTGGTGACGAGCCAACCGTGAAACTTAGACTCGACAAACTCCTTCTTGATCGCGGACTGGCTGCCTCGCGAGAACGCGCTCAGGCGCTCATTCTCGCGGGAAAAGTATTGGTGAACGATCAGAAGCTCGACAAGTCTGGTGCGCAAGTCGCCGAGGACGCCGTGATCCGGCTGCTCGGCGAAGATCTGAAGTACGTCAGCCGGGGCGGCCTCAAACTTGAGCGCGCGCTCGAACACTGGCATATCGACGTTACGGGCAAGGTCTGTCTCGATGTCGGCGCTTCCACCGGCGGCTTCACGGACTGTCTGCTGCAGCACGGCGCGACTCGCGTAATCGCCATTGACACCGGCTACGGACAAATGGATTTCAAACTCCGCCAGGATCCCCGGGTTCGATTGCTGGAGAAAGTCAATGCCCGCTATGTGACCAGGGAAGTCATCGGCGAGATGGTGGACCTCATTGTGATCGACGTTGCATTCATTTCCGCTACCTTAGTTCTCCCTCCTGTTGTAAACGCCTCTTTCCCACCTTCTGGCGAACAGCGCCGTGGCCGCCAGGTGATCGTACTTGTCAAACCTCAATTCGAGGCGGGAAGGGAATTCGTTGGGAAAGGAGGCATTGTGCGTGATGAGGCCGCTCAAATGGCGTCGGTCGAGAAGGTGAAGAGGTCGGTATTGGAACTCAACTGCACGCGGATCGACGTAATCGAATCACCCATCCTGGGCGCGGAAGGGAATCGTGAGTTCCTCCTCTGGGGAGTCTTTTAATCCATCGTCGTCAAAGCTTTTTGGCTCGAATTCTGTACAATCTTCCTTTGTCTCTTTCAAACATGGCAAGCCAGCCCTCGTCTCAATCGAAAGTCGCGGCCATCATCTCCCGCCCGGACAGGCCAGAAGTTGCGCGGACGGTTCCCGAATTGCTGCAGTGGTTTCACGCCCATGGTTACGAGGTCATCGTCGATCCGGAGACGGCGAAGTATTCCAACGGACAGGAGGAAGTGCTGCGCTCGCAAATGTCGGCGCGGCCCCTGGATCTGGTGGTGGTGTTGGGCGGCGACGGGACTTTACTCTCAGCGGCCAGAGCGACGGCCGCAACGGACGCTCCTCTACTTGGAGTGAATCTGGGTTCGCTCGGCTTCCTCACCGACGTTCCGCTCGGCTCGCTGTTTACCATGCTCGACGCCATCGCGGAAGGCCGCGCCGCCGTGGAGCAACGTTCGCTGATGCGGTGTGATTTGCTGCGCGGCGAAGCGGTTCTGGGAAGCTACCTGGTTTTCAACGACGCCGTGGTCAACAAGACTGCTCTGGCTCGCTTAAATAATTATGACCTCTTTGTGGACAAGGTATTCGTCTCCAGCTACCGCTCCGATGGCATGATCGTGGCCACGCCCACGGGTTCGACTGCCTACTCGCTCTCCGCAGGCGGCCCCGTGGTTATGCCAACGGTGAATGCGTTTGTGATTACGCCAGTCGCGCCGCATTCGCTCACCCACCGCCCGCTGGTGGTGCCCGATTCCGCTGTGGTCGAAATCCTGTTGCGCAGCGACGAAGAAGTGGCTTACCTCAGCCTGGACGGCCAGCCCGGTCTCGATCTGCGGGACGGAGACCGCGTCCGGTGCCGCCGCTCCGAGCACAGAATCAGTCTGTATCGCACTGACACTGATTTCTTCCATGTGCTCCGCACCAAGCTGAAGTGGGGAGAAAGATAAAAGAGGTTAAAGAGAGAGGTAGGCCGGGTTGTGAGACGGGCTGCTCTGGTTACAACTCCGCGGAATATAGTTCGCGCACTTTTTCCCGCCGCCGGATAACCTTGACCGTCTTTCCGCGAACCAACACCTCCGCCGGCCGCGGACGCGTATTGTAATTCGAAGCCAGCGCCATTCCATAAGCTCCAGCATCGAGAATCGCCAGCAAGTCGCCCTCTTCTACGCGAGGCAATTCCCGATCGCGCGCGAAAAAGTCGCCGGACTCGCACACCGGCCCCACCACATCCACGGTTTCTTTCTTGGCCGCCAGTTCGCTGGACTGAATCACGGGAACGATCTCGTGGTAGGCCCCATAGAGCGCGGGCCGGATCAAATCGTTCATCGCCGCGTCGACAACCAGAAAGTGTTTTCCATCGTTTTCTTTTCTGTAAGTCACGGACGTCACAAGCGCGCCCGCTGGTCCCACGATCGACCGTCCCGGTTCGAGCAATAAATGTAGATTCAGTCCGCGCAAGGGTTCGGTCACTGCCCGCGCATATCCCGCAACATAATCGGCAAACTCCAGGCCCGGTTCCTGATAATCAATCCCGAGTCCGCCGCCGATATCAACGTAGTCGATGTTGTGTCCATCCGAGCGCAAGTCGCGTACCAGGTCGGCCACGCGGATGATGGCTTCTCCGAATGGCGCAACGTCGGTGATCTGTGAGCCGATATGCACGCTGACTCCCGCAACTCTCAGATGTCGTGTTCCAGCGGCCTTGGAGTACAGCTCGCGAGCGCTGCTGATCGGTACTCCAAACTTGTGCTTGCGCAAACCGGTAGAAATGTAAGGATGCGTATCCGCCGCTACATCAGGATTCACTCGAAAAGCCAGGCGCGCGACCGTGCGCAGCCGGGTTGCGCACTCTGCCAGAACTTCAAGTTCCGATTCACTCTCCACATTGAACAACAGAATCCCGGCCTTCAGCGCCGCTGTGATCTCGTCGCGAGACTTTCCCACACCCGAGAACACAATGTTCTTGCCTGCGCGGCGATCGGCGACCAGCACCCGCTCCAGTTCGCCGCCGGAAACCACATCGAATCCGCAGCCCTGCCTCGCCAGCAGACGCAGGATGTTCACATTGGAATTCGCCTTAACGGAGTAGCAGATCGTGTGCGGAACGCCGGAAAACGCACGCTCGAACGCTGCCAGCCGATCGCGGATCGCCGTCGCCGAATAAACATAAAGAGGCGTTCCGTAGCGCTTCGCCAGCTGGGGTAGCGGAACATTGTCGCAGTGCAGGATGAACTCCCCACTGCCACGCAAAATGCCTTTCCGGTGCTCGCGAAGAACGAATCCCGGAGGGCGATCGGAACGGTGGAAAAGCCTCGCGGATTCTTTACGCCGCGTCATTTCCGTTTCGACGGCCCGGGCGCGGCGCTGTCCTTCACTTTGATCGCCACCACCGTTTGATCGTCGAAGGTTTCAACTCCGGCGGAGTGTTCGGCCGCGGCTTTGAACAGTGAATCCACAACGCAATCGGCGCTTCGTCCTTTGCAATCCGCGACGATCTGCTCCACCCGCCCCCGCCCAAACATTTCTCCGTTGCGGTTGCGCGCGTCCAGAATGCCGTCACTGAAGAAGACAAACATGTCTCCCGGTTTCATGCGGAATCGAAACTCGTCGTAATCCGCATCGTCGAAGAGCCCTAGCGGCAAACCCGTTGCCTCGATCACATGGTTCTTCCCGTCTTGTACGTGAATGGGGCGAGGCAGGCCCGAGTTGGCCACGGTGAGGATTCGGTGCTGATCGTCCCAGACCGCATAGATCAGTGAAACGAATTGCGCTTCGATGCGCCGCTCCGCCAGCGACATATTCACCGCCTTCAGCATCTCGGCGGGGCCGGGTTCAATGGGCGCATGCGAACGCAGAATTCCGCTAACCAGGGCCGCATAAATGGCAGCCGGCGCGCCTTTTCCGCTGACGTCGCCAATCACAATTCCCAGCCTCGAAAGCGAGTAGGGAATGAAGTCGTACAAATCTCCCCCGATGGCTCGCGCGGGAACAAACTTCGCCGCCAGTTCCAGGTGCGCCAGTTTCGGCAGCGTTTGCGGAAGCAGCCGCATCTGCAATTCCCGGGCCAGCGCTAAATCCCGCTCCAGCCGCCGCTCCTGCCGCGCAATCTCTTCATACAAGCGCGCGTTCTCAACGGCAATCGCCACCTGCGCCGCCAGAGTCATCATGGTGCGCTTGTGATCGTCGGTAAAAAAGCCGCGCCGCGTGTGCTCCAGGTCGAGCACTCCGATCACCTTGTCTTTATAGATCAGCGGCACCGCCAGTTCCGAGCGCGTTTCCGGGTTGGCTTCGATGTAGCGGGAATCTTTGCTGACGTCGGGCACCAATATCGCCTGTTTGCTGAGAGCCGCTTCACCCACGAGACCACGCCCCAGCGGAACTTCCTGCTTGAGGTGCGTATTTTCGTTGAAACGCAAAGAGAAACGATTTTGCAGTTTCTCGCCCGAAGCATCCAGCAGCAGAATGCTGAACATCTGGTAGTCAATCAGCTTCCGGAGCAGTTCCGCAACCCGGCTGAGGAGTTCGTCCAAATTCAGAATGGACGACAACTCGCGGGCAATTTCGTTGAGCAGCACCAGGATGCGGGCCTGTCGCGTCGTACGCGTATAGAGCTGTGCGTTCTCGATCCCGCCCGCGATGCGCGAAGCCACCAGCGTGAGCAGGCGGCTGTGTTCTTCCTTGAAATAACCGGGGATTCGTCCTTCCAGATCGATTACGCCGATCACCCGGTTCTTCGTGATGAGGGGCACCGCCAACTCTGAACGCACATTGGGCACGGCCGCGATATATCTGGGATCCCGCGTCACATCATCCACTAGAACCGCCTGCCGCGACTGCGCCGCCTGCCCGGTCACTCCTTCGCCAATCTTCACCCGCGCGCGCTCGGCGAATTCCGGCGGATACCCCACCTGGAAGCGAAAACGCAATTCCTGGGTCTTCTCGTTCAAAAGAAGAATGGCGAAGATTTCATAGTCAATGACTTTGCGTACCACCTCCGCGACTCGGCGCAGCGTAGTGTCCAGATCGAGCGAAGTTGCCAGCACATCAGCGACCTCCAGCAACAGCGGCTCAACAGGAAGATGCTTTCCAGATTTGCTCAGAACGGATCCCATTCGTTTTTTCTATGATAGCAGTCGTGCTTCAGTACCCAGTACCTGGTACCTGGTACCGAGAGAAGCAACCAAAGATTTCAAGCAAGATTGATCCACCAGAGCGCAGTCGCTCGGTACTCGGTACTAGGTACTGGCAGCAGCTCACTCCCGCGGCACGATGCAGATGTCGGCCAGGTTGCGGTATCGTTCCGCGTAGTCGAGTCCGTAGCCCACGACGAATTCGTCGGGAATCGTGAAGCCCACGTAGTCGCCTTGCAGAGGCAGCTTGCGGCGCGACGGCTTATCGAGCAGAGCGGCAATCTTCAGCGATCGAGGCTGATGCGCCATCAGCAGCTTCTTCAGCACAGTGAGCGTCAATCCCGTATCTAAAATATCCTCCACCACGATTACGTTTTTATCCTTCATGGACTGGTCGACGTCCTTCGTCAACTTCACCTCACCGGTGGAATCCCACCCGCTCTTGAGTTCCTGCGTGGGGCTGGGACGGTTCCCATAGCTCGATACTCCAATAAAATCGAATGTAGCGTCCAAGTTCACCTGTCGCGCGAGATCGGCAAGAAAGACCGCGGAGCCTTTCAATACGCCGACCAGGATCACCGGCTGTCCCGCGAAGTCGCGCGTAATCTCCGCGCCTAGCTCGGCGACCCGTTTCGCTATCTCTTCCCGCGAAATCAACACCTTAAGTTCTGTCATGGCGTTTCATATTAAACTAAACTCGCCATTATGGTTGGGTGGTTTCTCATTGCGATCCGGAGCTTTTACTTATGAATCTCAAAGGCATTCAACTTACGTGGCTCGGCCACGCGACATTTCGTATCGTAACTCCCGGGGGGCAGACCGTCATTATCGATCCCTGGATCATGAACAATCCGATGTGCCCGGCTTCCGAGAAGAAGGTGAAGAACGTCGATGTTCTTTTGTGCACGCACGGTCACGGCGACCACATTGGCGACGCTGTCGAAATCATCAAGCAGCACAATCCTCAGGTAGTCGGCATCCCAGAATTGTGCGGATGGCTGGAGAAAAAAGGCGCCAAGCAAATCGCCATGATGAACAAAGGCGGCACGCAGAAGATCGGCGACATCAAAGTCACCATGGTTCACGCTGATCACTCCTGCGGCATTCAGGACGGCGACCAGCTTATCTACGGTGGCGAAGCCTGCGGTTACGTGGTCGAATTCGAGAACGGCGTCAAGATTTACCACGCCGGTGACACCAACGTGTTCGGCGACATGGCCATCATTCGCGAGCTATACGCTCCTGAAATCGTGATGCTGCCCATCGGCGACCACTTCACCATGGGGCCGCGCGAAGCCGCTTACGCCTGCAACCTGCTCAAGCCGAAAGCGGTCATCCCGATGCACTTTGGCACGTTTCCGGTCTTGACGGGAACTCCGGCCGAACTGCAGAAACTTGCACCGGGCGTCGAAATCGTTGCCCTGAAGCCGGGTGTAACCGTCAGTCATTGAGAACGTAGCGAATAAAAACAACCGAGAACGACTACTGCGATCCGTAACTTCGAGGGAGACACGTGGCTGCAAATAAACAAAAAGAAGACAAACCAACCTGGCGGCATTATGACTTCACCACCGCCGGTCCAGTCGATGACTACCTGTACTCCATGCTACCCAAGCGTGATGAAGTGCTGGTCGAAATGGAAGACTACGCGACCAAGCATAAAATCCCGATTGTTGGCCCGGCCGTGGCGCGCGTGCTGCAACAACTCGCTTTGATGATCAACGCCAAGACCGTCTTCGAGTTGGGCTCGGCGATTGGATACTCGACCATCTGGTGGGCGCAGGCTGTCGGCGACAAAGGCCGCGTCATTTACACGGACGGCGACCCCAAGAACGCCGAGCGGGCTCGCGGTTACTTCGATCGCGCCGGCGTTTCTAACCGCATCACCGTCCATACCGGCGACGCTCTGGAGGTTCTCTCCGAGCAGAAGCAGCAGTACGACATCATTTTCAACGACGTCGACAAAGAGGACTATCCGCGGGTGCTGCGCCTGGTTTCGGCGCGTCTGCGCAAAGGAGGGCTGTTCATCACCGACAATGTTTTGTGGAGCGGCCGAGTCGCGGAGAAAAATCCTAAAGAGCCACAAACTAAGGCGATTCTAGAATTCAACCGCCTGCTTTACAGTTCCACGGATTTCTACACGACGATCCTGCCCATTCGCGACGGGTTAGCGGTCGCGTGGAAGAAATAGGAATTGAAGATCAGATAGACTTCACGGGGATCGCCAGCAAATCCTCCACCAGCCCTACTTCCTTCTGCAGAAACGGCTCGGCGTAGGTCACTCCGCCCAGCGCCCCGTAATACCGCGCCATCGACTCCACCCGCGCGCGAATCTCATCGTGAGCAGGGAAGAGGTCTTTGCCGGCCTCTTGATCGCTGAACTGCGACTTGTACGCCAGGATAGACGCGAACTTCTGCTCGAATTGCTCGCTGATGTCCACAACAAAAGTCGGACGCACGTCGTAGTACAGCGTGGCATAAATAATCTTGAACGGACGATGCGGAGCGAACGACTCTCTCTTGTCGGTGCCGCCCTCCGCGCCAGAACTGGCTTGGCTGAGAACTGAGAACTGAGAGCTGAGAGCCAACTTCGCCAGTCCTGCCAGAAAGCAAGCCTCGTACCCCAGCACCGAAGCGGTGTAGTGATCCGGATGCCGTCCCTTCCAGTAAGGCAGAATGACCACGCGCGGCCGTGTCTCGCGGATCACGCTTGCCACCTTCAGTCGATTCTCCCAAGTGTTCTCAACCCGGCCGTCGGGGATATCGAGCGCCCTGCGCCAGCCTGCGCCGAGAACTCTTGCGGCATCAGCCGCCTCGCGCGCGCGGTCGTCGGCGCTGCCCCGCGTCCCCATTTCCCCCTGCGTCAGGTCGAGAATGCCCGTGCGCTGTCCGCGCTGCGCCGCTTTCAGCAACGTGCCCCCGCAGGTTTGCTCCACGTCGTCGCGGTGCGCCGCAATTGCCAGAATGTCGAGGGAAGTCGAGGTCATGTCAGTCGAGATTGCCTCCTTCAAGAACAGAGCTGCCTCTACTTCTTCCGTTCCACCAGGTACCGCGCCAACTCCTTCAGAGTCTCCGCCCGTTCGCCGAAACTTTCCAACTCCGAAAAAGCCGCACTCACCAGTGAATCCGCCTTGCGCACGGACTCTTCAATGCCAAACAGCGCCGGGTAGGTCGCCTTCTGCGCAGCGGTATCTTTGCCGGCAGTTTTGCCCAGCTGTTCTGAAGTCTGGGTCACGTCGAGCACATCATCCACAATCTGAAAAGCCAGCCCAATCGACTGCCCAAACGCCCGCAGCTTCTTAACTTCGCCGTCCCTCGCTCCGGCATAAAGCCCGCCACTCACCAGGCTCGCCGCAATCAGCGCGGCGGTTTTCGCGCGATGGATATATTCCAGCATCTCCGCCGTAGGCTGAGTGTGCTCGGCTTCCAGATCCACGACTTGCCCGCCAATCATGCCATTCAGCGTGCCGGTGCCACACGCGATTTCCTCGATGATCCGCACCCGCGCTTCCGCCGGACATTCCAGCCGCGCCAGAACCTCATAAGCCTGTGTCTGCAACGCGTCTCCCGCCAGAATTGCAAGCGCCTCCCCGAACACCTTGTGGCAGGTGGGACGTCCGCGCCGCAGATCGTCGTTATCCAGCGCCGGAAGATCGTCGTGGATCAGAGAATAGGTGTGCAGCATTTCCAGCGCCGCTCCCAACTCTTCGATCTTCGGGGGCAACGTTCCCGCAATCATGCGGCCAGCCTCCATGCACAGCACCGGACGCAGGCGCTTGCCGCCCGCGAACAGGCTGTGCCGCATGGCCTTGTGAATGGACACTGGATGCTGAGTCTCCAATGGAATTAACCGGTTAAGCGCAGCGTCCGTCCGCGCCCGCCCTTGTTCAAGAGTCTCTTGCAGCATTGAGCAGTGAGTATAACAAGGTGGCCGACGAAGCTAAAGAAAAGCGAGGACGCCGGGAAGCGTCCTCGCTGGTTATGATTTCGAAATGATTTCAGGCTGCGGAACTTTTTGCCACGGCCACGCTCCGCAACACCGAAGTCAGAACGTTCTTGACATCATCAGCCGGACACACGTCGCTGGCGCCAGCCTCCAGCGCGGCCGTCCACAACTTCTCATCCGGAATGCGATGAGTGCAGACGATCGGCAACGTGGGAAAGTCGTTGTGCAGGTTCCGCACATCGGTCAGGCGCGAATACTCCATATCGAGAACCACCACGGCCGGCCGGTGCTTGGCCACGCGCTCGCGAAGTTCGTCTCCGGAACGCGTCAAGTGGACGGAATGGAAGTGAGAGGAAAGCCCACCGGCCAGAGATTGGGCGACCCTGGGATCGCTTTCGAGGACGACAACACTGAAGCCCATAGATCCTCCTGACTTACCGTCAGTTACGGCGGACTAGGGCTGCGGGGAAGGGTTCGGAACCACTACTCCACAGACATTACAACCTAACAAGCACCAACGAGGGACTCGCCACCTACCCGCGGGCAGGCGCCTTCTCCGTCACGGGCTCAAACGGCTCAGCCTGGAGCTTTCCGTTCTTCTTCAGCAGGATCTCCACCTTGCCTTCGGCCTGCTCCAGTTCCTTCCGGCAGGTCGAGGAAAGATGCATGCCCTCCTCGAAAAGGGTGAGAGACTTCTCCAGCGGCACGTCTCCCTTTTCCAGTTCCAGGACAATCTTTTCCAGTCGCTGGAGACACTCTTCAAACTTAGCCAACGGGTTTGCTCCTCCCCTATTGATGCAACGATGGGATCGAAGTGTCCAGTGTTTTTTTGTAAATAGTTGATGAAAATGAACCCGTTTAGTTCACAAAGGGAATTCTAATCGGTTGCGGGACCGCTCGTCCCCAGCGCCTCCAGAACGTCGACCGCCGAGCTGTAACGTCCCTGCGGTGCGCTGATTTGCGCTCCTTGCACCGTGTGCCGCACCGCAATCAGCATCTCCCGGGCAATCGCCACACCCTCGGCCCTGGCCGCTTCCGGCGTTTGGGCCCGTGCCATGCGTTCCACAATCGAATCCGGCACCGAAACCCGCAACTCATTCTTCATGAACTCCGCGTTGCGCACGCTGACCAGCGGCCAAATCCCCGCCACTACTGGGATTCTGCAATGCTCGATCCTCTTCAGAAAGTTCTCCAGCAGGCGCAGGTCGAAAACCGGTTGCGTTACCGCGTATTCGGCTCCGGCGGCAACCTTGTACTCAAACCGCCGGATCTCCTCATCCAGGTCCGTGAGCCCCGGATTCGCACCCACGCCGATCACAAAGCCCGTGCCCTCCCCGATCGGGTTTCCGCCCAGGTCGAGTCCTCGGTTCAAGTTGTGAACGATGTTGACCAGGCCGATGGCATCCACATCAAATACGGCGGTCGCATCCGGATAGTTACCCATCTTCGGAGGATCGCCCGTGATGCAGATCAGGTTCCTGATCCCGACTGCAGCCGCGCCCAGCAAGTCGCTTTGAATACACAGCACGTTGCGATCACGGCAGGTGTAGTGCAGAATAGCCTCAAGTCCCGCTTCCCGCTGCACCAGCAGCGACAGCGCTTGATTGCTCATGCGCGCCGAAGCTCGCGGACTGTCCGGAATATTGACCGCATCCACGCCTACGGATTTCAGGAATCGCGACCCTTCGAGCTCCTTGCGTATGTCGGTTCCCTTCGGAGGGACAACCTCCACCATGGTCACGAACTCCCCCCGGGCCAGCTTCCCGCCCAAGAGTGACCGTGCTTCTAAAGGCTGAGCCGGTCTCGCCGTCGGGTGTGCCGCGCCGCCGGCAACCTGGGCCGACCCCGCCTTTCCCCTGGCCTCACCAACCCGCAGAGCCGATTTCATTACCCGAATGTGGTCGGGGGTGGTCCCGCAGCATCCCCCGACGATTCGCGCCCCGGCGGCGACAAACTTCCGCGCATAACTCGCCATATACTCCGGCGAACATAGGTAGATGTTTCGGCCTTCCACCGACCGCGGAATGCCGGCATTCGGCTGCGCGGAAAGCGGCAGGGCGGTGGCGGCCCGCACGCGCTCGATGGCGTCCAGCATGGCCACCGGACCCACGCTGCAGTTGCAGCCGATTACGTCCGCGCCCCACTCCTCAAGCCGCGGCGCAAAAGTCTCGGGATCGGAACCATCCAGGCAGTTGCCGTCTTCGTCGATCGTAACCTGAACCACCAAAGGCAACTTTGTCCCTACGTCCTTAGCCGCCAGCATGGCCTGATGGACTTCCTCAAGGTATCCAAAGGTTTCGAACATCAGCAGATCGACGCCACCCTCTGCCAACGCCTCGATCTGCTCGCGGAATGCCTGACGAGCTTCGGCGAAGGAAGTTTTTCCCAGGGGCTCGATTCTTGTTCCCAACGGGCCAACCGATCCTGCCACCCAGACATCGAAGCTCTTGGCGGCCTCACGGGCCAGTCGTGCGCCCGCCCGGTTGATATCCGCCACCTTGTCCGCAAGACTATGCCGTGCAAGGCGGAAGGAGTTTGCCCCGAAAGTATTGGTTTCAACGATTTCGGCTCCCGCCTGAAGGTACTCGTGATGAATCCCGCGAATCAGATCAGGTTGGGAGAGATTCAACTCGTCGTAACACCGGTTGATGAACACGCCTTTGGCGTACAGCAGCGTCCCCATCGCGCCATCGCATAGAATAGGAGATTGTTTGATCCGTGTAAGAAAATCGCCCGCCATAGAACCAGAATACAGGATCAGGGTAATTTCTTGCATCCAACGAACAAGAACGAACAAGACGGGCGGCTGTTTTTCTGCGATCGAAAGAGCGCGGACCGGGACGGGCTTCCGGCGCTCTGTTATAATCCGCTATTTCGCACCTAAAACTCTGGTTTTCCTGTAGTTAGGAGCACGACGTTTGAAGAAATCCGTTCTTTTTCATGCTTTGCTCGTGATCGCTAGTAGCGCTCTTGTCTCCTGCGGGGGTGCACAAGTCGCCGCGCCACCCAGCGGAGTGACCACTCGCGTTCTAGCTTCTCAAAGTGTGTCGAGTCCGGCGTCAGCTGCTGGTCTGATACTTATTGACGGCTGGATCGACACCCTGGCAAGAGGTGGAGTCGCCACCGGTAACTCGCCTGGCCTCATGGCTATGTCCCCGGATCGAACCACGGTCCTGGCCTTTGATTCATCGAGCAACAGAGTTTATGTGGTCAACACCAAGACCGAAACGGCGGCCGGGAGCATACAACTTCCCGGTCCGACCACCAGCATGGCCATACCGTTGCCCAGCGCCGCTTATGCGGCCGTGCCCACGGCTCCGCTGACTGGATCATCCCCGGGAGCGGTTGTAGCCATGAACCTCACGGCGGGCGGCGTCACCGCTACCATCAGCGTACCTAATGCGCAAACCGTGGTGTCAAACGCGGCCGGAACCCAGCTTCTGGCTTTCAGCAATGGCGCCCAAACCGTGAATTCGAATTACGTAACCGTGATCTCGCCACTTCTGCTGGACACTGGCAATCCTGTCACGGTTACGGTGCCTGGGTTCGATAGTCCCGTGTTTGGAATTTTCAGTCCCGACGGCAGCGTCGCCTACATTCTGAATTGCGGCGCCCAATGCGGAGGCACGCAGGCCAGCGTGCAGATCTTGAATTTCGGCACCACACCGCCGACCGCCGGCGCGCTGGTTCCCGTTAACGGTGCAACGGTTGCCTTTCTCTCCGGTTCCACGCTCTACGTGGCGGGGCTGGGCACGCCGACCGGACCCTTGTGCGCCTCAATCCCGAGTGCTGCCCCAACTGCCGCAACCTATTGCGGAACCCTCGACATCGTTAACCTGAACACGATGACGGATCCGTACTACAACAATCCTGCCGCGGAAATTGCCATCACCAACGGCTACCACAACCGCATCGACCTGAGCAACAACGGTCAACTCTTCGTCGGCTCCTACGGATGTACCAATGTCGGCAACGTGAATAACGTGCAGGGACAGGGAGAAGTGCGCGGCTGCCTCTCCATCTACAACACCAACACGGGAGCTGTGGTCATCCCCCCGGACAACGGCGATGTCACCGGCCTGCAAGGGTTCAGCAGTCGCAATGTGGAGTATGTTGCCGAGGGCGGCAACCTGCGCGTCTACGACACGACCATCGACAGCTTGCTGCTGAACACCGATTTCATCCCCACCGGCACAATCGTCATCACCGGTAAAATCATCGACGTAAAAGCCATCGACTTTTTCTGATCGATCTTTCCGATGGGTTGCGGCGGGCTTTATCTTGCAGGTTCCATCACCAGTCGATGCGCCCCGGAGGCGTCTACTGCCTGCGAGGTGAAAGGCAGCGTGAACGTGGAACCCTCATACCACGCTTTCCATTGATCCATGTAGTAGGGACTCAGGAAGTTTCCTCCCTGGCCGGTCACAGTATTCAAAGTCGATTGATCCAGGTCCGCCAGGTTCGCGGTGAATCGTTCCGAAGGTCCATGAGAACGGGTTACCGCTTTCACCGTGTAGCCACTCCCCGATTGCTCCCGCACTCCGGGCGCACTCCATCGCCGCAGCAGGGGGATCTTTCCCAGCACCGGATGTTCAATGTCCACCGCATTGACGGCGCCCCAATGCCAAGCCGCCAAGTCCTTCGGCGCTTCCGGACTATTCACTGCGGCTTCCACCGCCGCGGCCAGCAGTTCATCGTAGTTCGGATATTTTTCCGGCAACCAGCGCCTGGGCTGATGCAGTATCACGTTCTGCAACCACACGGTTCGCATCTCCCAACTGTAGATCTTCCAATTCAATGTACCTTCCTGCTGATTCCCGCCTCCGGGAGCAGGTCCCAGTCGCTGCTCGAGCAGCAATCGTGTCAACTCACGCGCCGAGCGCACGGCGATCGTCGCTGCAGTAGAAGAGGAGAGCATGCGCCCGTCCCAGTTGCGCATTAAATCTGCAGCTTGCCTGGCCCGCGCCGACGGCTTGGAAGCATGATCCACGGCATAGACAAAGCGCTCGGCGGCAAACAGATCGTTTTCCGAGTGAACGTCGTTCTCCAGCGCAAGCATGTCCGTGGCGGAGAACTTTCGCCCCGATTCCAGCACGTGATAAATGCGCTCCGTGCGCCACGGCGCTTCCCACTCCGTGCTGATCGAATTGGGATAGCCATCCGGCGTGATCCGCCCATTCGCTGTCGCAATCACTCCCGAAGCAGGGTTGTAGATAGTGGGGAGCTTGTCGAAAGGAATGTAGCCCGTCCATTCGTGGGCATCGTCTGCGCCGCTCACCGGAAGACTGCCATCGCCCGCCGCGCGAATCGGAATATGCCCCGTCGTTTGATATCCGATGTTGCCGTCCACGTCGGCGTAAACCACATTCTGCCCCGGCGCATCCAGCTGCGAAAACGCTTTGCGGAATTCCTCCCAGTTCTGCGCGCTGTCGACATCGAAAAACGGCATGTGCAGGCCGTCATAGAGCGTCCAGCGCAGCGCGATCTGCCGCGACTCACCCGGAATCAGTTCCGTAATAACGGGCCCGTGCCGCGTGATCTTTACATCTAGCGTGACATCCGGCTTACCCTTCACGTGGATCACTTCCGCGCGATGTTCAGGCTGCTGCCACCCTTGCGGCGTTTGGTACGCTCCCTGCCCGTTGAAGGTTTCGATGAATGCGTCCGCCACGGTGGGCCCAACATTGGTGAATCCCCAGGCGATGCGCTGATTGTGGCCGACGATCACGTAGGGCATTCCGGGCAGCGTCACTCCCGCCACATCCAGATTGCCCGCGGGGTTGCCCGCCTGATTGACCAACCGATTAACCAACTTAAGATGCGCTTCGTACCAAAGGTTCGGCATCTGGTGCCCCAGATGCATATCGTTTGAGAGCAACGGCTTGCCCGTGACCGTGTGCGCTCCTGAGACCACCCAGTCGTTCGATCCGTTCACCGCTTCCGGAGCGTGCTGCGCCCAGATCTCAGCCGCACCTCTCTGCTGGGTCACAGCGTTGTCGGGGCTGTCATCGTCGTCATCATCGTCGTCGGAGTCGCCTTGATTCTGCTGCTCATTCGTGTGATCGTTGATCTCTTCTCGCATCACGGTGGGCGGACGATCGTGCCACGACCGGTTCACGTACAGATCGGAAGTCAACTCAGGCCCCAGCTTGGCCAGAATCTTCTCCCGCGCAAACACGTCGGGAAGGTAGTAATAGTTGAGATCCTTCACCATCTGGTTCGCGATGACGATGGAATCCTCCGCCTGCCACGGCTTCGGTCGGTACTTCAGAATGCGAAACTCAAGCGGAAGGCCGTTTCCATGCGACTCAATGAACGCATTCACCCCCCGCGCGTACGCCTCAAAGTAAGAACGATCGCGGGTGCTCGCCATCTGCAACGATTTCCTCGCCGCCGCCCGCAGTCCCAGAATGCGCTGCTCGCGGTCGATCTTCAGCGTGTCTTCGCCCAGAATTTCGGAGAGTTCTCCGCTCCCGAAACGGCGCATAATATCCATCTGCCAAAGCCGGTCCTGCGCCGTGACGTAGCCTTGCGCGAAGAACAAGTCGTCCAGAGTCGCGGCCTCGATGGCCGGAACGCCGTGGCTGTCTCGCGTTACTTTCACCGCCGCCGCAAGGCCGTTCGCCTTAATACTTCCGTCAAGCTGCGGTAGGGCAGCGCGTGCGATGAAGTAGGCGTACGCGATCACGCCCGAGGCCAAGAGAATCACGATCAACAGCAGCCACAGGAATATGCGCAGTCCGGTCGAACGCCGGGAAGCAGGAACGCCGGTCGCAGTCAAAGTGCTCATGAGCAAGTCGATTTTAGCAGCCGCGCCGCGAGTCTCAATTTCATTTTCAAGATGCTCGATGCTATCCTGACCCTTCATGCTCCAGAAGCGCATCGACGATCAGCCTTCGATCTCTCGCGAGATGGTGCGCGAGGCCCAGGCGATCCTCCACCAGCATCTCAAACGCGTCGGCCTGAAGCAGACGGCGCAGCGCGACACCATTCTCCGCACCTTCCTCGAAACTCGCGACCACCTCTCCACCGAAGAACTGCACCGCCTGGTGCATAAGAAAGACTCCGGCATCGGCTACACCACGGTCTACCGCACTCTCAAGCTGCTCGCCGAGTGCGGACTGGCCAGCGAAGTCGCTTTTCATGACGGCATTGCCCGCTACGAGCACCAGTACAACCGGCGCAGCCATCATCACATGGTCTGCACCGAGTGCGGCAGTTCGGTCGAATTCTTTTCCCGCGAAGTGGATCAGCTAGAGCAGGAAATCGGACGCAGACACAATTACGCCACTACCCGCCACACTTTCCAAATCTACGGTGTTTGTGAAGACTGCCGCAAGAAAACCGCCTGAAGCAGGTCGGCCGCGGATCTCTAGTTCGGGAAACTCATCAAGGCCGCAGCATCGCTCCCGGCGCCAGCAGATCAAACGGATGAAACGGAAGATTCCGCGCAATGCCAAACAGGATAATCGCGGCGCAAAGCGCGCGGATCCAAACCGCCGGCAGGAAGAGCCGCGGCAAATACCTTCCGCGGATTTGAAACACTATGTAGGAAGCGGTTCCATAAGCTAGAAACGGCAACAGCAGGACAGTCAACGGATTCAGCGCCCAGGCCTCACGCAGATTCCCCTGCAGCAGTTGATGCATCGCGCGCAACGAACCGCATCCCGGACAATACCATCCTGTCAGATACCGCAGCGGACACGGCGGAAACATACCGGTGGTAGCCGGATCGAAAAGCCGCAGCATCACGACTGCAGCAAGGGCAGCCGCTAGCATCGTCATGAGCGGCAACTTGCGAACCGGCAGCATCGTGGTCACGGTCAGTGACCACCAATCCGCCGGATCGTCCCCACCGTGATTATCAACATGTAGATCAGCCCTATCGCAAGCCCGACGCCAAATGAAATCCAGCACCACATCTTTGCATTCCTGGACGCCGCCTGCGCTCCTGCAATGTCTCCCACCTGCAACTTTCCGTTGACCTGGGCGGCGTAGACAATCGCTGGAATGCCGGCGGGCAAACAGCACAGAACCGTCGCCAGAATCGCAAACACCAGGTAGTTCGGCACGTAGACGCCCGGGGTCGGGACTCCCGGAGTCGGTACGCCAGGAGTCTGAGCCATTGCAGCCGGCTGCGTGAACACTGGCGCAGTCGCCACCGACAGGTTCCTTCCACACCGCACACAAACCACCGCGCCGTCTTGGTTACTTGCCCCGCATTGAGGACAGAACATTCAGTTTCCTCCGGCTTAATCGATATTCACTCTCTCTGCTGCAAGGTTGAGCCGTTCTCCATGCAATCCTGTGGCGAGCCTGCCGCATCCATCTTGATAACGCCGGACTCGTCGGCGCAAAACGCGCGCGTCCCCGTTGTGTTTCGGGTCAGGGGATAGGCCAGCACGCGGAACCGCGTGTTCGCTCCGCCTTCGGCTCCCGCGCTGCAGCCCAGCAATTCGAAGGTGTACCCGTTCTTTTGCCCGCCCAATAATCTCGCATCATTCAATCCCGCGCCCGCCAGATCGGAAAGTGTGCATGTATATCCCGCTTCGGGGTGGGATGAAGCGTAGGAAATCTCGGCAACCAACAGGGTTCGAACTCCCGCCACCGCCGATGCTTCATTGGCTGCGATTCGCGCCCGCAGCAGATTGGGAATCGCAATTGCGGCAATGATCAAAACCACGGGAATGGCCGCCAATCCAAGGTAGCCGAGCACAAGCCCTGCGATTGCGATGCCTTCGCCGGTGAGCCGCCCTGCACTCCTCTTGATCTCCGACAGAGAGAGATGCCCAAATATGATCGCCAGAATCGACATGGGAAACGCGAAGAGGAAAACACCACAAGCCAGACTCGCGATCGCCTTACCACTTGTCTGTGGCGGTCCAGCCGGGACCGCGACCGGCGCTCCGCCCAACGCTGTCGTTGCCGAAGCTGCGAACGCTTCTCTACCGCAGATTCTGCAGAACCGCTCCCCCACAGCCACGCTATTCCCGCATCCAGAACAAAACACGCCGCCTTACCTCCCGGAGCAAAGCCGCCAAGATTTTGTCGAAATTGACTCAAAACACTACTCCTCACAGTGTTCCCGGTCAATCCGCCAGCTTGGTTCCCGCGCAGCCGGGCATCCCCAAGGTCTCCAACTCACTTACGATGATTGGTGGTTTCCGAAGCGAAGCAGGAAGCGTATCCTCAACTCACTGCGGCCCGGACCGCCTTCACTCTAGGCAACCATCCGGCGGGGCAGTGCAGCGGCCAACGGATGCCTGACGTCGGACGTCTGCTCTCGTAACTCCATGATTCAAAACCTGAACCACTGCGTGATGCTAATCACCCCTACGAGTGCTCTAAGTCCTTGCAGGATGCGATTAGAAGCGCAGAATTGAAGCGGTTTAGTAACTGATGTACCTACGGAGGTAGGACTATGACGTTCGGCACTCTAACAACGCCCGGAATCAAGGCTCCCGGCGACTACATTGAAGACGTAATGATCAGTGTGCGCGCGAAGAACCCGGCCGAGCCTGAATTCCATCAGGCGGTGCGGGAGGTGTTTGATTCTCTGCGCCTGGTTTTGGCCAAGCATCCCGAGTATCAATCCAACCGCATTCTAGACCGGGTTGTAGAGCCGGAGCGCGTGTTGATGTTCCGTGTGCCCTGGTTCGACGATCAGGGGAATATTCAGGTAAACCGCGGTTTCCGCATTGAGATGAACAGCGCCATCGGCCCCTACAAGGGCGGCCTGCGCTTCCATCCCTCGGTCAACCTCGGCATTCTGAAGTTCCTGGCATTCGAGCAGGTATTCAAGAACTCGCTCACCACACTCCCCATGGGCGGCGGCAAGGGCGGTTCGGATTTCGACCCCAAAGGTAAGAGCGATAACGAAGTGATGCGCTTCTGCCAAAGCTTCATGACCGAGCTGCAGCGCCACATCGGGCCTGACACCGACGTTCCCGCCGGCGACATCGGCGTGGGCAGACGCGAAATCGGCTATCTGTTTGGCCAGTACAAGCGCCTGCGCAACGAGTTCACCGGCGTACTCACCGGCAAGGGGCTGAACTGGGGCGGATCGTTGATTCGTCCGGAAGCCACCGGCTATGGCTGCGTGTATTTCGCCAGTGAAATGTTGAAGAGCAAGAAGGATTCGCTGGAAGGCAAGCTCTGCCTGGTTTCCGGCAGTGGCAACGTCTCCCAGTACACGATTGAGAAGTTGCTTGACCTGGGCGCGAAGCCCTTGACCGTGTCGGATTCGAACGGCGTCATCTATGATCCGGACGGAATCGATCGCGAGAAGCTGGCTTACATTCTGGAGCTGAAGAACGTGAAGCGCGGGCGTATCCGTGATTATGCGGACCGCTACAAGAAGGCGATCTTCATGCCGACCGACATCAAGCTGGAGCACAACCCGCTGTGGAACATCAAAGCGGATTGCGCCTTCCCCAGCGCCACCCAGAATGAAATCACCGCGAAGGATGCGGCGAACCTGTTGAAGAATGGCATCAAGCTGGTCGCCGAAGGCGCCAACATGCCAAGCACGCTGGAGGCAACCA
>Ga0187871_10000938_pt1 | contig 26385 bp, 25 predicted proteins | sample June2016WEW_16_1_FD_132988 | JGI IMG/M metagenome (GOLD analysis project Ga0187871, IMG submission 132988) | Peatland microbial communities from SPRUCE experiment site at the Marcell Experimental Forest, Minnesota, USA - June2016WEW_16_10 | ecosystem: Environmental > Terrestrial > Soil >...
CAAGTCCTGCTGCGTCCTTGCGACACTAACGTCGCTGAAGGACGCAGTTGTATCAATCAGCTGCTTTGATGTGTTTGAGTGGTTCCCGCGCAAGGGACGCTGGGACACTTGGTAGCGCTACCGTCAGTGAAATCGAACTTGCTCGGCTGTTGCTGGATGACTGGACCAATGTGCTGATCTGGCTGAGAAATCTGGATTTGTTGCGGTCCAGCGGCTTGGGATTCGTAACGATGGGCGTCCGAAACTAGTTGAAGTACTGATTCTGTGCTCTCCTCTACTACCACTATGCAATGGAACCCTTGGGAGCAGCAGCGGGAGACTAGTTGTTGGTGTACAGTGTACACTCGCAGCCGGAAAGCCGCCCGAACACCCTCGGACCCCTTACTGTCCGAACCCCTCCGAGATGCTCCGAATGGCGTGTTTTCGATCAGTCCGAAGGTTGTCCGAAGCGTCGATTTCGGAGTGCTACGGCACCGGATTCTTCTCCACGCCATCTCCGTTATTTTCCGCATAACAAAGAACTTATCGTTGCGCATGGCGGAGCCTCGTAGGTGATCCGAGGCCAAAACGTCCGAATTTGAGGGTGCCAAGTCTACACAGGGATTTCTGGGAATCCCCCCGAACCGCGCAAATACATTTTGAAAACTGCGTGTCTACAGCAGAACCAGCAATCGCAAGGCGGTTAGTCAGTGTTGGCGCGATTCATCGACAGTGATCACATAGCGCAGTAAGATGGCCAAAATGGACATGGCGTCTCGCAAACCGCTTGATTGGCTGATAGCCGTCTGTGTGAACCTCCCGATTCCGGCGATGATGATCTGGAAGCGCAGTGCTGGTGAATTGAGTATCACCACTGCGATGATCAGCGGATTAGTCGCACTCGCGTTCTCAAATGTTGTGGTCGTTGTTGCTGTCCGAATCAGAAACAAACGTAGCGGTAGCACCACCTCGCCCGCATTTGTATTCGGCACGGCAGGGCTGGCAGTGCTGGCTGCAACCGTTATGACAGTGGGGATTATTTCTGTTCCCACTCACAACGATTACGTCGATCTGGCATTCTCGAATATCCCGCTCAACCAAATCCACCCAGAGCGGAAGGCCCTCGTTGTTGAACTCATCCGACGCAAGGCCGCTAACAGCCGCGAATACAGCAGCATCAGCAGTAAGGTCAAGCCGCTCTCTCCGGCCCTTTATTCGCCAGAATCGTTCGCTAATCAAGACGTGATCGACAGAACTATTGGACAGTTGAAGATGTCGACAGACGCTGATTTCGCTTACTACGCCAAACAGCAAGATGCCGAAAAAGACTTTCGAGAAAAGATGAGTGAAGTCGACCCGAATTACTTGAAGGCTTTGGATGCGATAAATGCAGAAGACATGAAGGAGAAAACCACGGTGCAGCTTGAAGAACAATGGTTTTCAAGCACAGCGAGCCTTTACAACTACGCAGCGGCTCACCATGATGAGATCGAGTTCCGTGACGGTGTATTGAAATTTGCGAACATAAAAGCACAGACCGAGTTCAACCAAGGTCTAGAGAAGTGCAAAACGCTCCACGCTGAATTGCTGGATAGAGTCTCAGAATCATTTAGGGATAAGGAGAAGGAGCGAGCGCGAATCTTCATCCCTACCAGCCCGCAACCCCCATCTCCATAATTGTTGCGAACAGGAGCACCCCTAGGCCCTCTCCACTGCCCTCCGTAGTGTGTCTTTCGATGCACCCAACTGCTCTGCCACGTCACGCCACGACGCACCAGCCGCTCTTAGCTTCTCAACCTTCGAGGTATCGACCGCGACGACGGGACGGCCAAAGCGTACGCCCCTGCGCCGCGCTGCCTTGCGACCAGCCGCACATCGTTCCCGCGTCACAGATCGTTCTAGCTCTGCCACCGCTGCCAGCACTGTGAACACCAGTTTGCCAACTGGTGTGGACGTGTCAACCGATTCCTTGAGAGATACGAAGTCAATGCCCAGTGCGCTAAACTCTTCCAGCGCGCGCAGTAGGTGACTGGTGGAGCGTGCGAAGCGATCAAAGCGCCAGACGACGACGACATCGAACTTGCGCTTGCGTGCGTCTGCCATGAGCCGATCCAGTGCTGGCCTACGGTCCGTTGCTCCACTCATCTTATCCGTATATATCTCTGTGACTGCCCATCCGCGTGCTGCACAGTAGGCTGGTAACTCATCGTTTTGCATCGCTGTATTCTGATCGTCTGTCGAGATGCGAACGTAAACCGCTGCTTTCGAGTTTGGGTTGGTCGTCATGACCGCACACTAGCACTCGATCCTCAGGCATCAGGCAGAACCAGTCGCAAACCGATGAAAGCGAGTCGACTAAAGTTCTTGACACGGATCATAACTTATAACATTTGAGACACGCAAAACACTGGAAATCGAGTGAGCAAAACCAATCGGTTACAGGGTGACTTTCGAGGGGACTTTTGCGACACCCGCTGTGATCGAGGCCCGCCTGATTCTTTCAGTGTGTGTCACGTGTGCTGGCGGGCTAAGAATGCAGGGGCGGGGCATTTCTGGGACGATGGTAGGGCGAGCCTAGACTCGGTCCACTGCCGTCGGTCGCCCGTGTATTTGTTGCCCAATCGGGAGTGTCTACACTTTAGAGAGCACGATGTGACTAGTATCACAGTCTATTTAGCCCTCCACCCCATAGCATCGGTCCCATGCAGCTTGAACGCATACTTGCAGAGTGAGGCACTAGCTGTCTGCTTCAGCCCTGCAAGGACGTAAAGGCGCAGCACGGAATAGCGTGGCTGTGGGGTCAGTACGTCCTGACCCGAAGGCACGCCATGTCACCGCCGAGACGTGTAGAGCGATCCTTCAGCGACCGAACCTTACGGATGAGGAAGCCGAAGCATTGCTTGACCATCTGTACTTGGTCGCAGACGTTGGCGTCGACGCCTTCATTGAGCAGCGAGGCCGGACTGGAAAGAACTCGCAGTCCGAACCTTTGGCGGAACTCGGTAACGAGTCGCTTGCATCCTCCATTCACGCCGCTTGAGTGAGCATTGCGGAACACGTTACGACGAGTGGCGTGTTCCGCTGTATTCTCCACACATGCCAACGCAGGGTCCTAAGCCGAAAGAAATCCATTCCAGCGGGGCGGGCACAGCCGTCATCTATGTTCGAGTCTCAACTGAGCGGCAAGTAACAGAGGGTGCAAGCCTCGAAACTCAGGAGCGCGACTGCCGTGCGATGTGTGCCCGCAACGACTGGGTGGTCATGCGTCTATTCCGAGAAGAAGGCGAATCCGCGAAGACTGCCGACCGTCCGCAGTTGCAGGAGTTGCTAACATTTTGTAAAGCTTCAAGGCCCCGTCCTGAATATGTCGTCGTTCACAACGTTGACCGTTGGGCGAGGAATGGTCAGGACCACGACATGATGCGGAACTATCTGCTTAAGTTAGGCGTTAAGCTGCGTTCGTATTCTCAGCGGCTCGGCGAAGAACCCTACGACCAGTTCTATGAGCGGATCATGTCGGGCCAATCTGAGCTTGACAACAAACTCCGCGGGATGCGGAGCCTTGAGGGTATGAAGACACGGGTTCAGGGCGGCAGGTGGACGTTCAAAGCACCGTTAGGTTACGTCAACAGGAAAGATTCAACCGGAAACAAGACGCTCATTCCAGACCCTGACCGTGCGCATCTCGTAATCGACGCCTTCAATATGTTTGCCACTGGTTTGTACACCAAGGAGCAAGTGCGGGAACGTGTGAATGCACTCGGATTTCGGACGCTAAAGGACAAACCTCTGTCAGCGGAGACGCTCAGTCGAATGCTGCGCAATCCGCGATATGCCGGAATCCTCACAGTTGACCGATGGGCGATGGAGTCGCAGGGAAGTTACGAACCGCTGGTCAGCATAGAAGTATTTCGCCAAGTTCAGGAAGTCCTTACGGGACGGCGAATCAGTGTTACGGCTCGCAAGCGGAACAACCCCGATTTTCCGCTGCGCAATTTTGTTTCGTGTGGTCATTGCCACAAGCCACTGACAGCAAGCTGGTCTAGAGGGAAAATGGGCGTGAAGTATGCCTACTATCGTTGCCAGAATGATAAATGCCCATCTCCGGTCAATATACGGCGGCAAGACTTTGAGAATGGCTTTGTCGATTTCCTCCGGCAGCAGCAGCCTGATGCCAATTATCTACGCCTGTTTCACAAGGTCGTGGTCGACGTGTGGGCGGGGAAACAAGCAAGCGCACTCGTCCTTATTCGCACCTTCGAGAATCAGATTAATGAACTCAAGGACCGGAAGGAAAAATTGAGAAATGCGTTCGTCTATCAGCAAGCAATCAGCCGAGACGACTACGAAGAGATGCGTGCTAAGTTGAACGATGAGCTGGCTACCGCTGAATTGAACCTCGGCCAAGGCCGCGCTGATGAAGTCGAGGTCGAGAAGGTCGTGGAGTTCGCGGAAGACCTCCTGCTGAACACGGCGGGGGCGTGGCAGCGATGTTCCCTTGAGCAAAAGCAGCGTTTGCAGCAGGTGCTTTTCCCGCTAGGTGTCGAATATGCTGACGGCCTTTATCGAACTCAGGAAAGAACCTTCCTGTTCAAAGGCTTAGGGGAAATCGGCGGGGGAGAAGAGATATATGGTAGCGCTACCGGGAATCGAACCCGGGTTTGAAGATTGAGAATCTTCCGTCCTAACCCCTAGACGATAGCGCCATCCGGAGAGCTTCGATTATAGCAAAGCGGCCACTTCCAATTTCTTCCCCAGAAATCAACTTTCCACAGCCTCAACAGGTTTATACTGGCTTTAAACGTTACCAACACTGGCCTCTCATACTAGAAAATTGGGCAAGGTGTATGTGGTTCGCTCAACAATTCAATTCATTCCTAAATTTAGGTATCTGTAAGGAGTATCCGAATATGGCGAGAACAAGATCTACCTCAGGCGGCAAGTCCAATCGTACGAGTAAAGAGCAAACTGGCGTCAGCAATCCCACCAGCGTTCCCGAGGTAAAGGCAGTCGCAGCACCGGAGGTAGCACCCGTAGGAACCACGCCGGAATCCAAAGTTACTCCACAATCCAGAGTCGCGGCGGAGCCCAAGAAGTTCGAACTCCGGAAGACCGAACCGCGCAAGAATGTGGTTCCGATCAACCTGGAGGACGAGATCCGCCGCCGCGCCTACGAACTGTACCAGCAGCGCGAAGCCGGCTCAGGCAGCGAAGCCGAGGATTGGCTCGCCGCGGAACGCGAAGTGATGCAGCGCTACCATCAGCAGAGCGCTTAGTTGCTCTTTGAACTTGCCTGTGCCGGGGCGACCAAACCGTGGCTAGGCCCCCGATTCTGGGTCTGTGGCTGGATATCGTAGGTTGGAGATCGCACCTACCGTCGATCCGATCCTGGGGCTGCCTGCGCTGTTTTCCTGATGCCTTGCCACGGACGGATTGCATCTAGTGAATGGCCCTTGACGGTTGCCTCGCCGGGGCGTTTCTGAAAAAATAGGCCGGGGTTCCCGCACATGGCGGAAATAGGCAGTTTTGCACTTCTTCTCGCTTTGGCGTTGAGCGTTTACTCGTTCGTCGCCGGGATCATCGCGCTAGCTTTCCAGAACCGGGGTTCCTTGCAACCAGCGGGCGCAACCGCCGGTCGCGCCGGCTTGCCCGCGTCTTGGGCAGATAGCCCACTGCTCACTGCTCTCCGCCAAGGCTCGGAGCGCATCGGCGAAACCGCGCGTCGCGCCGGCATAGTCACTTTTGCAGCTGTTCTTCTCGCTTCTGTGGTCCTGGTCATCTGCGCCTTCCGCGACGATTTCTCCATCGCCTACATTCTTCACCACAGCAATCGCGATCTGCCCGGTCCTTATAAGTTTGCCGTGCTTTGGTCCGGCCAGGAAGGTTCGCTGCTGTTCTGGTCACTTCTCTTAGCAGCCTACGGATTCGTCCTGCGTTTGCGTTATAAAACGGACCCGCGCCTCTTCGCCTACGCCTCGGTGGTTCTTTCCGGCGTGCAGATATTTTTTCTTTTGCTGCTCAATTTCGCAGCGCATCCTTTCGCCATCGTGCAAGGCACCATTCCCGCCGACGGTAACGGCTTGAACCCTCTGCTCCAGTATCCCGAGATGGTGATCCATCCGCCCATGCTCTATCTGGGCTATGTCGGATTCACCATCCCGTTTGCCTTCGCACTGGGCGCGCTCATCATGAAGTATCCCGGCGAAAAGTGGATCCACATCACCCGCCGCTGGACCATGGTGACCTGGGCATTCCTCACCTGTGGAGTTTTTCTCGGCGCGCACTGGGCCTACTCCGTTCTCGGCTGGGGCGGCTACTGGGGATGGGACCCCGTTGAAAATGCGTCGCTTATGCCGTGGCTCACTGGCACTGCCTTCCTGCATTCGGTGATGATGCAGGAAAAACGCGGCATGCTGAAAATGTGGAACATGTGGCTGGTCTTCGCTACTTTCTGGCTAGCCATCCTCGGAACCTTCCTCACACGCAGCGGCATCATAAGCTCCGTTCACGCCTTCGCCCAATCTTCCATCGGAGACTGGTTTGCCTGGTTCCTGGCCATCACTCTGATCGTGTTCCTGTTTTTCTTTTTCAAGAACAAATCACATCTGCGCAGCGAGCACAAACTCGAATCGCTGGTCTCGCGCGAATCGAGCTTCCTCTTCAACAATCTGCTTTTCGTTCTGCTCTGCTTCACCGTGCTCTGGGGAACCTGGTTCCCGAAGATTTCTGAACTGGTGCAAGGCAACAAAGTCACAGTCGGCGCGCCGTTCTACAACCGTGTCGCCATCCCGGTGGCTTTACTGCTCCTGATCCTCACTGCCGTGGGCCCGCTTCTGGCGTGGCGCAAGACTTCTCTCGAAAGCCTGAAGCGCAACTTCATGTGGCCGGCCATCGGCGCCATTGTGGTCGCAATCTTCCTGATGGTCACGCCGCAGAGTTGGGGATCGGCATTCGGCTTGAAGCCCTGGAAAGATATTTCCTACTTCTATTCCCTAATGGCGATCGCGCTCTCGGTGCTCGTGACCCTCACCGTGGCCAGCGAGTTCTACCGCGGCGGCCGCGTCATCTCCAAGCACACCGGGCAAGGCATGTTCGCCTCCATGGTGCAACTCACGCACCGCAACACGCGCCGCTATGGCGGATACATCGTCCATTTCGGCGTCGTGGTGGTGATCATCGGCTTCGCGGGAGCCGCTTTCAATCTGGATAAAGAGATGGAGATGAAGAACGGCGACAAGATGACCATCGGCCCCTACACGCTGATCTGCCGCTCCTCCACCGAAGACGACAACCCGAACTATTACAGCCAGTGGGCGATGCTCGATGTTTTCAAAAGTGGCAAGCAGATCGATACCATGACGCCGGTGCGCCGTTTTTACCATGCCAGCCAGCAGACCTCCACCATGCCCGACATTCGTTCCGGTCTGAATGAAGATCTCTACGTGGTATTCGAGGGCGTCAATCCGGATAACGGTCGCCCCATTCTTCGGGCACATTTGAATGCGCTGGTCATGTGGATATGGATGGGCGTTTGGATCATGCTGATTGGAACTGTGCTCGCGCTGATTCCGAATGCGCCCGCCCCGGTCCGCGCCCCAGCCGCCGCCCGCATAGCGCGAACCCATGCCGAGCCCGCGGTCACAGGAGACTGATGCCCAGTCGTCTAAATTCGCTCTTCAGTCCGGGTGCCCCGCTTCTCGCATCTTTTGCGAGAAGTGGGAATCTGCGCCGCAAGTTAATACAAGCCCTGGTCCTCTCCGCCGCAGTATTCGCCTTGCTCGGCGCCGGAGATCCCGCCACTCGCTTCACCGAACTCGGCCACCAGTTGATGTGCATCTGTGGATGCAACCAGATTCTGTTGGAATGCAACCACGTCGGCTGTCCCGCTTCCGATGGCATGCGCAACGAGCTGATGGCGTCGCTTACCCGCGGAGACAGCGACAGCCTGGTCGAGCAGGGCTTCGTGCAAAAATACGGACCCACGGTGCTCGCCGCCCCCACCATGCAAGGTTTCGATCGCGCAGCCTACATCATCCCGCCGGTCGTTCTGATTCTCGGCTTCGGCTTGATCGTGCTGGTGATTCGCGCCTGGAAAAATCGTCCCGCTCCGGCGATCGCCGATGGCCTTCGTCCTGTCCGCGGTGCCGAACTGGAACAATTCCGTGACCAGGCCCGCAAGGAGACTGATCTATGACCTGGATTCCTCTCTGCCTGATGCTCTTCGTCGCTTCTGTTTATTATGTTTTCTATCTTCCCGGAAGACTTTTTCTTGGCCCGGAAAAAACCCGCGCCGGTTATCTGCGCGAGCGCAAGGATGCCGTCTACGAAAACCTGCGCGATCTCAACTTCGAGTACAAAGCCGGCAAGGTGCCCGATGTCGACTACGCTTCGCTGAAATCCTCCTTGCAGGATGAAGCCGCCACCATCCTGGCCGAGATCGACCGCCTGGAAAAAACTCCCGCGCCGCAAAAAGGAAAAAGATCTTGAAATCTTCAATTGTCATCCTGAGCGAAGTGATTGCTTCGCGAAGCGAAGCAGTCACGCAGCCGACGGATCCCATAATGAATGTCATCCTGAGTGAGGCGATTCTTGCCGAGCGAAGGATCTGTGGGAGCCCCCGCGCCGTGACGCGCTTGTTGCGTCGCAATAAGCGCGAGGCGACCTTCCTTGTTGGCCTCGTTCTCCTCCTCGCCGCCTTCGCCTCCGCCCAAACTCTCACCGGCACGGTGAAAAACTCTACCACCGGCAAGCCCGCTGCTGGCGACGATGTAGTCATGTTCAAGCTCGGCCAGGGCATGGAAGAATCCGGCCGCACCAAAACCGGCGCCAAGGGCCAATTCAGTTTCAAGCTCGACGATGCGCAAGCTCCGCACTTAATTCGCGCCATCCATCAGGATGTCACCTATCACCGCATGGCGCCTCCGGGAACCACGTCGGTAGCGATCGAAGTGTATGACGTCGCGAAAAAAGTCGACGGCATCCAGGTGGTCGCCGACATCATGCGCGTCCAGGCCGGTCAGGGCCAGATCGCCGTCACCCGCGAATTCGGAGTGCAGAACACCTCCAGCCCGCCGCGCACTCAGATGAACGAACGCAATCTCGAGTTCTACGTTCCTGACGGGGCGCAAGTCATCGACGATTCCGCCACGGCCACAACCGAAGGCGGTAATCCGCTGAAGTCCGCTCCCGTGCCCGAAGGCGAGAAGAATCGCTACTCGTTCATCTTTCCCCTGCGGCCCGGATTGACGCGCTTCGAGGTCACCTATCAGCTTCCCTATAGCGGCAGCGCCAATATCGATCCCAAGTCGATTTATCCCCTGGAGCACTTCGTCGTCATGCTCCCCAAGGCGATGCAATTCACCGCGGCCGCGAGTTCGGCGGGATTCAAACTGATCAGTTATCCAAATGAGCCCGATGCCGGCGTGCAAGTCGCCTCCAACACGGCGCCCGGCCAAAACCTTGCGTTCAAAATCTCGGGCGAAGGGACGCTGGAAGCCGGCCAGGAGAGCGGCGCTCAAGGCTCTGGCGAAGGCGGACAAAGTTCCGCCGGCGCTCCTGGCGCGCAGTCCAGCAACCGTCCCGGTGGAGGACTCGGTCCGCCGATCGATGCTCCCGATCCGCTGCAGAAATATCGCTGGCAAATCCTCGGAGGCTTCGCTGCAGTCCTGATCATCGGCGGCGTGTACGTAGGCTCCCGGCAACAGGCTGCGGCGCGCGCTTTGAAGCGCCAACCGGCCGGCTCTTCCATGCCAGTCGCAATGCAGGAAGAAGATGATTACGCGCCCGCTGAAGTCGCCGCAACCAGCGCTGGTCGCAGCTCAGTCGCCCGTCCCACCTCCATGCTGATGGAGGGAATCAAAGAAGAACTCTTCCAGCTTGAAGTCGAGCGCAAGCAGGGGCTGATCTCGCAAGCGGAATACGAGAAAGCGAAGTCCGCTCTCGATCAAACTTTGGACCGCGCGCTAAAACGCGAAGCCCAGAAAGCCTAGCCTTCGCAGTCACAGTCGCGAGTACCTAGTACCGTGGGAATGTTTGCTAGATACTAGATACTAGGTACTCTCTCCAATGGCCTACTCCTGGTTCATCCTGCTGCTTGCGATTGCGGGGACGGCTTTCTTTTTGTTGCTGCTGCAAGGCACCCCATTCGGCGCCGTTCTCCATGACCGCATTCCGGACCGGCCCCGGCGTCGTCTGTTCGTGGCTTCTGTCAGTTTCTTTCTGACCTTCGCCGGAGTCCGCGCCGTGGTTTACGCCATTGAACACCACATACCGCCGTTCCATTTCATCATTGAGCCGAGTGGACGGCACATTCACCATCTAGTCTTCGGAATTCTCATCCTCCTTTTGGTCGGTTACGGATGGCTTTGCGATATCGGCACCGGGGAAGACGATTCATCGATTCTGTTGAGCCGGCTCATGTCGGTCCTCTACGGCGTGGGCGCTGCCCTCACGCTCGATGAATTTGCTCTCTGGCTGAACCTGCGCGACGTTTACTGGTCGGCCGAAGGACGGTCCAGTATCGACGCCGTCATTCTGTTTGGGGCTCTGTTAGCCGCGAGCGCCTGGGGCACTCCGCTGCTGCGATCGCGGAATAAAAACAAAAGCTAGTTGAGATCTTCTGCCGCATGGAGTTCGCCCATTCCTACCGGGTTCGCGGGCAGACTCTGCCTATCTGGATTCATCACTGCCTGACCTTTGGGCGCCCGGTTGCCGCGGATTCGTTTGGCGGGCGGAAGACGCGGCGGTGTGGCAACCGGCTGGTCGGCGGGTGCGCTGGCAATGGCGGGTGGTTCCGGAGGCGTTTCGAATTCGGGAGACTGACGGATCATGTGTGACGTGTCCCAGTTGAAGGCGACACGGCGGGAATTTTTCACGGCGATGTGGAGGGCCTTGAGGATCAAGTCGGCGCGGCGCAGGTCGATTTGATTGCGCACGATGGCATTGATGGTTTCCATGAGAGCAACCTGAATGGATTCCTCCGTCTCGATGAGAGCCATGGGATGAATGCGCGCGTTCTTCGGTGTAGGAACGCCACGGATCATGCGCTGATGGAAGTAGCAGAATTCCTTCTCGCGCAGAGCGGGAGAGCCGCACTGGATTCCGGTGACCCTGATGTGGGCACAGATTTTGACATGGGGATTGATGGACATAAGATTGACACCTGGTAAAAAAGCATACCTTCCGGTTAAGATCCCTGTTTTGTGAGAGTTGCGGGAGCCAAGCCCAAGGGTGCCGAAGCAAAATCTTTGGATCCAAGGGTTTGCGGCCAAAATATCGGAAAGAATGGGGTTAGCGATGCGATCGAATTCGGCAGCGGGGTCGGGCGAGCTGTATTGCTTTTGGCTAATCACTGTAAATACATTATAGCAATGGCGACGAGGTTCTCGGGGTCGGGCTGCGGTCTAGGAGGTTGCGGGGGAAGGGGTTAAATAAATTGGTTGACGGAAGATTTGCACCGGGCGGATGGGGTTGGATGTCACGCAAGCGCGGGGATCAGGGGCTAAAGCCCGTCGTGATTTTGGGCGGCTTACGCGGCCCTGAAGAGCCGCTCTTCCACGGTGCTGCATAAGTTCTCGGCGGTTTGACGGCTTCTCGGCGGCTCCCTGGAAGAGCAGGGCGACTGTCCCCGAACGGCGAAAGGCAGCGGACAGGAGTGTCCGCTCCACACGGGAAGTGCCGGGCGAGGGCGGCTGTCCCCACATAACACCTGCACAACACCAGGTTTGGCGGCAGGCCGGGGTACGTGCATCTCCTTAGGGGGCGTAACATCTAATTGGGTGAGAACGATTATGGGAAATACATTTAAGACCGCGTTTTTGCTGACGGCGTTGACGCTGCTGCTGATGATGATTGGGCGGGCGTTTGGCGGGCAGAATGGGATGCTCCTGGCGCTGGGGATCGCGGTGGTGATGAACTTCGTCTCCTACTTCTATTCCGACAAGATTGCTCTGGCCGTGTACCGGGCGCAGCCGGTAACGCGCGACGAACTGCCGCGGGCCTACGGGATTGTGGAGCGGCTGACGCAGAAGATTGGGATTCCGATGCCGAAGATTTACGTGATCCCGACCGAGTCGCCAAATGCTTTTGCCACGGGGAGAAATCCGAAGCACGCATCGGTGGCGGTGACGCATGGAATTCTCGGCCTGCTCAACGATGAAGAGTTGGAAGGCGTGCTGGCGCACGAATTGGGGCACGTGAACAATCGCGATATTCTGATCAGTTCTGTCGCGGCAACGATTGCGGGCGCGATTACCATGCTGGCCAGCATGGGCCGCTGGGCGATGATTTTTGGCGGGTTCGGGCGTGGCGAGCGCGAGGACCGCGGAGGCGGAGGGCTGGCGGGACTATTGATGCTGATTGTGGCTCCGATTGCGGCGAGCTTGATTCAGCTGGCGGTGTCGCGGTCGCGGGAGTATCAGGCGGACGCGACGGGAGCGCATTTTACGGGGAATCCGTATGCGCTGGCGAGCGCGTTGCAGAAGCTGGATGCTTACTCGCGGCGGGTGCCGATGGCGGCATCGCCTTCGACGGCGCACCTGTTTATTATTCAGCCGCTGCTGGGGATGAATTTTGGGAGCCTGTTTTCGACGCATCCTCCGATTGCGAAGAGGATTGAGCGGCTGACGGGGCGGCCGGCGGAGTTTATGCAGTAAAACCGCTGCTAGCTTCTAGCTCCTGGCTTCTAGCTAAAACCTCATGCAAGACGCAGCAGTGACGTCGTTCTGATTTCATGGTTGCGCTGACACGGAATTTCGGCGCCTATTGGGCTGAAGCTAGTAGCTAGAAGCCAGTAGCTTAAGAGCTGAAGTCCTATGACATCGGTAACTCCGCCGGTTGCGTGGCCGATAGTAGAATCCATCTAATGCCGCCTGAGACTGCGATTGCCGTATCCCACAAAGCCGCCGAGTTGGAAAAATCCCTTCGCCGCGTGATTCGGGGAAAAGACGATGTGGTGCGGCTGGCGCTGGTTTGCATTTTTGCCCGGGGACATCTGCTGATTGAAGGTGTACCGGGCGTTGGCAAAACCACGCTGGGACAGGCGCTGGCCCGGGCCATCGATTGCACCTTCCAGCGGGTACAGTTCACCAGCGACATGCTGCCCTCCGACGTGCTGGGAATCTCGGTGTATTCGGCGATGGAGCAGGAGTTCGAGTTCAAGCGTGGGCCGGTGTTCACCAACGTTTTGCTGGCGGATGAGATTAATCGCACGACGCCGAAGACGCAGTCGTCGCTGCTGGAGGCGATGAACGAAGGCCAGGTTACGGTGGATGCGCATTCTTACGAGTTGCCGCAGCCGTTTCTGGTGATCGCGACACAGAATCCGGTGGAGCATCATGGGACGTATCCGCTGCCGGAGTCGCAACTGGATCGATTCCTGATGCGGGTGAGGATGGGATATCCGGATGCGGCGGCGGAGCGAGTGATTTTGCGCTCGGAGGCAGGAGCGGCGCACTTGCAGGATTTGCGGCCGGTTCTTACCGGCGCGGACGTGCTCGAAATGCAAGAGGCCGTGAAGGCGATTCGCGTAGATGAATCGCTGGTGACCTACGCGCTGGAGATTGTGCGGCGGACGCGGCAATCGGAATATTTATCGCTGGGAGTTTCGCCGCGCGGGGCGCAGGCGCTTTACCGTGCGGCGCAGGCCATGGCGTTCCTTGACGGCCGGAGCTTCTGCACTCCGGAAGATTTCAAGCCGCTGGCGGTGCCCGTGTTCGCGCATCGTGTAGTGGTCGACGGGCAATACGCCTCGACCGTGAAGAGGTCGGAGCAGGCCGACCAGGTGTTGCGCGAGATTGTGGAGAATGTGGCCGTGCCGGTGTAGTGAGGCAGTGGCCAGTGATCAGTTGCCAGTTGCCGGTCCCAGTTTCCAGCCTTTGGTTTCTCGGCACGGGACTATAATTCTTCGCTATGTCTTTCCTGCGGTTTCTCATGCTGTTGTCACTGGTCTGCTGGATTGGCGGGCTGATCTTTTTTGCGTTCGTGCTGGCGCCGACGGCGTTCTCTGTTTTGCCGACATCTCACCTCGCTGGCAATGTCGTGGGACGCGCTTTAGGGAAGTTGCACTGGATCGCGATCCTCTCTGGAATTGTTTTTCTCGGCAGTTCCCTGTTTTACAGCCGTCTCACTGACGGAACTGCGCATGTGTTTGCGGGACGTCACGTGCTTTTGTGCTTGATGCTGGCGCTCACGTTGGTGTCGCAGTTCGGGATAATTTCGCGCATGGATGTGTTGCGGGCGTCGTTGGGTGAGGTGAGGTCCGTTCCGATCGATAACCCTGAGCGGGTGCAGTTCGATGCGCTGCATGTGTGGTCGACGCGAGTGGAAGGCGCGGTGTTGCTGCTGGGGCTCGTGGTTGTGTATTTAACAGCTCGGAGCTTCTAGCTCCTGGCTTCTAGCTTCTAGCTCAGCCCTCCACCCCTGCATCGTTGGGCATTTGCGTCTCCGATCATTTATCCTGAAATGTTGTTCGACGATGGCTGGAGCGCACTGTGCGTAGCCCCTCTGTTCTCGTCCGTTTCGCTAAAAGCTAGGAGCTAGAAGCTAGAAGCTTTCTTATGAAAACTGGAATCATTGGCCTGCCGCAGGTGGGCAAAACGTCGTTGTTTCGGATTCTGACCAAGGCACATCTTTCAGACCAGGCGCGGGCGAATCCGCGGGAGGCGCATATTGGAGTGGCCAAGGTTCCGGATGATCGACTGGACCGGCTGGCGGCGCTTTACAACCCGAAGAAGCTCACGCATACATCGGTGGAATATGTGGACGTCGGCGCGATTGGGCAGGAAGCGTTGAAAGACAGCGCTTACGCGGCGCATTTGCGCAATGTGGACGCACTGGCGCACGTGGTGCGCGTGTTTGATGATCCGTCGGTGCCGCATGCCGGGGAAATCGATCCGCTGAAAGACATCAAAAACGTGGAATTTGATCTGCTGGTGAGCGATCTGGGGCAGATCGAAAAGCGGCTGGAACGGCTGGAAAAAGATCTGAAGAAGATGAAGACAGCGGAGCTCGAAAAGGAATTCGAGCTGCTGAAGCGCGCGAAGGCGCAGGTGGAATCGGATAAACCACTTCGTGAAATGGAGATGACTCCCGAGGACAAGAAGCGGATTAAGGGCTTTATGTTCCTCAGTGAAAAGCCGATTTTCTATGTGCTGAATATTGGTGAGTCGACCGAGTTAGGCAAGGAGTTGGAAGAAGCGGTGAGCAAGTACAAGCTGACCGACATTGCGGCGAGGCCGAATGCCGCGGCCACGGCGATCTGCGGCAAGGTGGAAGCAGAGCTGGCGGAGATGAGCGACGCGGATGCGGCGGAATTTCTTTCCAGCTATGGGCTGACGGAGAGCGGGTTGGTGCGGCTGATTCGGACAACCTATAAACTGCTCGGACTGATTTCGTTTTTTACCGCGGGCGAAGACGAGTGCCGAGCCTGGCAGGTTCCGGCGCATTCGCGGGCGCAGGAAGCGGCGGGCGCGATCCATTCCGATCTGGAAAAGCATTTCATTCGCGCAGAGACGATTCGCTGGGATCAGCTGCTGGATGCCGGCTCCGAAGCCAACGCTCGGGCCAAGGGGACACTGCGACTGGAAGGTAAAGACTACATCGTGCAGGATGGGGACGTGATGCACATAAGGCATTCGGGATAATCTCACCACAGAGACACAGAGAAAAGCAAGAATTGGCTTTCCTCCGCGTCTCTGTGCCTCTGTGGTGAATCCCCTCTGGTATGATCCTCGCCAACTGCACATGAGCGCCATTCTCATCAGCATACTGCTTGGGCTTACCGCGGCCGCCGCCAATGTTTTTGGCGGGGCGATTATTGTGCAGCGAAATTGGGAGCGGCGGTACCTACGGTACTTTGTCGCGCTGGGGGCGGGATTCATGCTGGCGACGGCGCTGGTGGAGATGGTTCCGGAAAGTCTGGAGCTGCGAGGGCGGAGCGCGGCGTCCCTGATTCTGCTGGGTTACCTGATCGTTCATTTCTTTGAGCACACCGTTACGCCTCACTTTCATTTTGGCGAAGAGACGCATAAAGACGAGTTCATGCACGCGCACAAGGGATACTCGGTGCTGCTCGGGCTGATCATTCATACATTTTTTGACGGGATCGCGATCGCGTCGGGATTTCTGGTTTCGAACGCTCTCGGGTGGCTTATTTTTTTCGCGATCTTCCTGCACAAGATTCCGGAAGGCTTCACGGTGAGTTCGGTGATGCTGGCCAGCGGGCGCAGCCGTGGGACCGCTTGGTTCGCATCCGTGATTCTGGGCGGAGCGACGTTGGCGGGGGTTCTGACGATGGCGGTATTTCGACATCATGTGAGCGCGGGGCTGCCGCTTGCGGCAGGGGTCACCATTTATGTGGCCGCTTCGGATTTAGTGCCTGAGGTGAATAAGGAACCGGCGATGAAGATGGCGCTGCTGGTCTTTGTGGGAGCGGGAATGTTCTTCTTGCTGGAGACTGTGTTTCACGCGCACTAAGGGCAGGTCTCGGGTCTCAGCAAAGGCAGACTCGACTCGATCGTTCGGTCAAGGTGATTCTTATTTTGTGCTCCGGGACGGCGACCCGGAAAAATCCTTCTGGCGTTTTTGCGTGTGACAAGAAAAGGCGCGGGCAGGAGTGCCCGCGCCACACGGAACGTTGGGATCTACGCGTTGGCCAGGACGGGCTCGACGCTATAGATCGAATGCCAGGAAGTTGCGGCCTTGAGTTTGCCGTTGACGTTGTTGATGTTCTTCACGCCTTCGGTCTCCAGCCATTTGCGGAATGCGGCTGCGCCTTGCTTGGCATAAATCGGAATGCCGTCTTTCCAGGTGGCGCGGCCACAGAGCACGCCGTTGAACTTCACTCCCGATTCGCCAGCCAGTTCCAGGGTCTCGCTGAATTCGGCGTTGCTGACGCCAGCAGAAAGATAGATGAACGGCTTGGTTGCGACGTTCGCGGCCGTGTGGAAGAGGTCGATGGCCTCTTTCTTGGTGTAGGCTTTCTGGCCGCCGAATGACTTCGTGCCTTCGACGAACTTCATGTTGACCGGCACTTCGACTTTCAGCACATCCACGCCATAGCGGTCTTTGCTGAACTCGCGCATGCTCTCGGTGACGATGTGGGGCTTCTTCTTGGCGTAGTCCAAGGCTTTTTCGTCAGCACCCTCGTCGTAGCCCACGAACTCCAAGAAGTATGGGATATCGTTGGCGCGGCATTCGTCGCCGATGCGCTCGACCCAGGCGTGCTTCTTGTCATTCACTTCCTTGGGATCGAACGGGGTGTAGTAGAGGAGAATCTTGACGCAATCCGCGCCAGCTTCCTTCAAGCGGCGTGCAGACCAGTGGTCGAGCAGATCGCCCAGGCGTCCAGGACCGGTCTTATCATAACCAGTTTTTTCATAGGCCAGAAGCAGGCCGGCGTTCTTGGCGCGTCGTTTGGAGGCGGGCAGTCCCCACTCGGGATCGAGCAGGATGGCGCTGGCGTGTGGCGTCAGCACCTCGGTGACCAGGGTTTTAAATTCCTCCATCATGGCGTCGCTGACTTCTCCGCCTTTTTCTTTGCCCAGCGATTTTTGCAGCGAGCCGCGTTGATCCATGGCCGCAGCTGCGATCACACCGTGCTCGTTTGAAACTTTTCTGAGACCGGCAAGTTTTCCAGGGGTAAGCTTCATAGATTCCTCCAGGACTGCATGAATGAAGATAAGTGCGCGGAACACCCTATTGTAAACCCTAAGGAGGGGGCACTCCGAGCCTTGATCAACCACAAAAATTAAAAATAGGGATCGCCGTCGGCTACTTCTTTCCCAGATCGACTCTGTATCTACGTTTGAATTCTGCCCGCGGGTGCAGATACGTAATGTCGTTCGGTAACTCGAACGCTAGTTCCCCTGATCCTGCAGGAAACGACCGTAGGAATTCGGCTTTCACCTCGTCCGCTGGTAGATGCATCAAATCTTCCTTTGGTCGACGAAACGTAGTCACACATCACACAGCCCAGTTCTGTACTTTCAGTCCACGCACCCGGCGGAACTCCTTCTCATTATTGGTGACCAGCGTCAATCCAGCTGCGAGGGCGTGGGCGGCGATCCAAAGATCATTGTTGCCGATCATTTCGCCTTTCGCTTCCAGGTAGGCCCGCGTCGCACCGTAGGTCTGAGTCGCGCTTTCTGGCAAAGCAAGGGCGGGCAGCACATGGACTAACTCCCACAGTCTCTCCAGCGCCTCTGAGCGATGCGCGCTTTGGGCTGCTCTATACAAAAGTTCGCCATTAGGTGATGACCGAAAGGGCGGCTTCTCCTGGGCGGAGTTTGCGGAATCGCCGCAAAACCTGCTCGAGCCGTTTCTGACGGATGTAAATACCGATGTTCGTGTCCAGGAGATAACGAGCTTCCATCACAGGCCTTTGCGCTTCTGCGGCCAATCCTTTTCGCGACCGGCCAGTTCGACATCCTCAGGCAAGCCCGCCAGAAGATCGAATGCTCGAACCATGGTTCCGTCTTTTTCGCGCAGAACAATCTCATCGCCACGCCGAAAAATCTCAACCTCTTCGCTTTTCAGGCGAAACTGCTTCGGCAATCGAACCGCCTGGCTGTTTCCCGACCGGAATACACGCGCTGTGCCCATGGATCCTCCACGTATATACGTCAGGTATATACGACCGGCAGGGATTCCATCGACAAAATTTTGCTCGTTAGTCCACCGAGTGCTTGGCGGTGTAGCCGTCGCGGGAGACGACGTCGATTTTCTGTTCCTTACCTTTTTGGTCTTTCACTTTGAGCGGTCCGCCATCGGGGGCCACGACCTGCACTTTGAGCTTGCGATAGGTGCCGTCGAGCTTGTCGTTGGTGGGACGGTAGGTGATCGAATATTGATTGCGGATGTCGTTGGAGATGTCGTGGAACAACTCCGGCATCTCGCCCTCGAAGCGGGGGAAGTAGGCGCGGCCGCCGGTCATGGCGGCGAAGGTACGCATTTCGTTGTCGGCTTGCAGGTAATCCATGTTGCTGACGGGAATACCCATGCCGTGCGGTGCGGCGCGGCCGTGGGCTTCGTACATTTCGCGGATGATCCATCCCACGCTGACCGGGAAGATGGTTACATCTTTCGTATCCTTGATCTTCTTCATGATCTTATCCAGCGTGAGCTTGCTGAAGGTGTCGACTCCGGTGGTCACGAGAATGACGTACTTCTTGCCTTCAATCCGGTCGAGGCGGTCGAGCGTGTCATACAAGGCGTCAAACAAGTTGGTCTCGGCGAAGCCGGGAATGCGCAACTGGTTCAAGGCTCCGTAGACCGCTCTCTTGTCCTGGGTGAAATCGACGAGGATGTGCGGCTGCATGTCATAGTAGGCGACCGCAATCCAGTCGTCCTTTTGCAGGGTGTTGGCAAAGGAGTAGGAAGCCTGCAGCGCCTGGATCATGAACCCATAGTTGGTGGAGGCGTATTCGACCAGCAGCACGGCTGTGATGGGGGCCTTCGAAACATTGAAGGTGTTGATAGCCTGGGCGGCACCGTCTTCAAACAGACGGAAATTTTCCTTCTTCAAGCCGGGGACGAACTCTCCGGCCTTGGTGGTGACCAGTACGTCGACATTCACCAGGGGCGAGTTCACCTTGATGGAATAGTCCGGCAGGCCCTCGACCTTCTTCGGCGTCGGCGGCGGAGGCGGGGGGGGCGCTTCGTCGGGATTCTTTTTAGGAATCGCGTAGGGACCGATGTCGCCGCTTGGGCCACCAGCCTCAGCAGGGGCGTCCTGCTTGGGCTTACCGTTGTCGTTGGTTTGCGGCGGGGTCTGGGTCTGATCCTGGGCGGATGCGGGAGAGTCTGCGAAAAAAAGACTGAGCGAGAAGGCCATTGCCAGCATCCACATGGTGTGGCCAAACTGGCCTGAGCGGCGGTTGATAGCTAAGAAATCGGCGAACATAGAAACCCCGAGGAGGAAAATACACCATTGGGGGCGAAATGCCCCTGTGCTAGTATAGACGCAGGGATTCGCGATTGGGATGTTTTGCCCGGCTCCCTTGTTCCCTCCTGGCAACGACTTACAATCCGGCGAAGTCTAACGTAATAGAGCAGGGCTCACACGGTCCTGCCGGGCTCAGTTCATGAAAAATTCAGTTCTCGCTTTCTTCATTGCTTGCCTGTCTTTCTCCTCATTGGTTGCGGCGCAGAAGTCTGATCCGGCGCCAAATCCGCCTACGATTCCTGTCAGCCAGATTCATGCGGGCATGCGCGGCGTGGCCTACACGGTTTTTGAGGGGGTCAAGCCGGAGGCCATGGAAGTGGAAGTTCTGGGCGTCCTGCATAACGTGAACGGGCCGAAGGGCGACGTGATCCTGGTCCGTTTGCACGGGCAGAAGGTGGAGTATACGGGCGTGGTCGCGGGCATGAGCGGAAGTCCGGTCTATTTGGATGGCAAGCTGGCTGGGGCGCTCGCGTTTCGGATCGGAGAATTTTCGAAAGAGCCGATTGCGGGAGTTACGCCGATCGCTGACATGCTGGAGATCAATGCGCTTGATCGTTCTCCGGCGGAACAAAGCGCTGCGGTTAAGCCTGCTCTGAACAATGTCGCCGGAAAAACTGGGACGCCGGGTGAAATTTCCACGCTGCCGGGTTTGGCGCAAGATGCAAGCGGGAGCGGTTTCGCGAATTATCTGAAGCCGATTGAAACCCCGCTGGTGTTCAACGGATTCTCCGAACAAGCCATTCAGCTCTTTGCCGGACAGCTGGGATCGGCTGGAATTGTGCCGGTGATGGGCGCGGGATCGGTGAGCGACGATAAACAGCCGGAGCCAGTCGTACCGGGATCGGCGATCAGCGCGATCCTAGTGCGCGGCGACATGGACATCGAAGCCACCTGCACCGTGACCTACGTGGATCCGCAGCGATTGCTGGCGTGCGGCCATCCGCTGCTGCAGTTTGGCTCGGTCGATCTGCCGATGAACAAGGCGGAGGTTCTGGCTACGCTGGCCTCGCCGCTGAACGCGTTCAAGATCATCAACACCACCGAGCCGGTGGGAACGTTTGTGCAGGATCGGCATACCGGCATCATGGGCGTGTTCAACCGGCAACCGGAGATGATTCCAGTCGCATTGAGCATCCACAGCAGCACGGGCGTGAAGCAGTTTCATTACGAGGTGCTGAACAACCCGAAGCTGACGCCGGTGGCGCTGATGGTGACGGTGTTCAACGCGCTGCACGGAGTGAACGAGTTCGGCGAAGAGATCACGTACCGGTTAGCTGGGAGCATTGGGGTCAAGGGATTTCCCGAGGTCACGATGCGCAACATGTTCGCACCGGGCGAGAGTGCGCAACCTGCGGCAATGCAGGCAGCGATTTCTCTGGGTGAACGCTTCGAGCGAATCTATGACAATCCTTATAGCGCGGCGGCGGTGGCAGGAGTGAAGCTGGATTTCGACCTGGTCCGCGAGCGGCGCTGGGCGCGGCTGGAGAGCGCTCGCACCGATGTGACGGAAGCGCGTCCGGGCGAAGAAATCATGCTGGAAACCGTGCTGGCACCTTACCGCGGAGAGCGCATTGTGCAGCAGATTCCAGTGAAGATTCCGACTTCCGCCAGCAAGGGAACTTTAAGGATTCTGGTGAGTGACGGCGATACGCTCGATCATCTTGGGCGCTCAAACGCGGCCTTCGGACGCAAACTTGATCTGGCGTCTACGATTTCGCTGCTCAACAAGGAGCATTCCAACAACCGGGTTTACGTCTCGCTGCTGGAGGCCGACCCGGAAGCGCGCGTCGCCGACAAAGTGATGCCGACCCTACCGATCTCGATCATGAACGTGATGGACGGCATGCGAGGCAATCAGGAGATGATTGTGAGCGGAGAGTCGAACGTGGATGAGACCGCGACGGCTCCGCTAGACTATGTGGTATCGGGAGCGCAGTTGCTGACAGTCACCGTGAAGTGATGGGCGTCAGTGCACGACGCCGGACGGCTCGGGGGCAGGTTTTACCTGCAGATCACGGGACTGGTACTTCGTCAGATCGGGCTTGTCTGCCGAGTCGGTCGCGAACAGCATGTAGTGATCGAAACTGTGGCGGCGATAGTAACGGTGGCGACGAAAGTCGATATAGATTTCAGCGCTCTTGGGAAGCCAGAGTTCGACATTTTTCCTAGGAAACACTACCGGTCCATATTCGGCAATCTGATGTTCGGTTCGAAGCCGTATTTGGGGCACGGGGCTCACCAATTCGGATTCGATCCGCACAATTTGAAAGTTGTCAGCAGTAATCCACGCACGTCCCTTAAGCGGAATCGGGTACACCTGCCCGCCGATTTTATAGCTCTCAATTCGACTCGGCCGATCGTCACGTTGCCGGAAATGGACTAACCAGGTTGCTTGCCCGCGCCACTCGCCTAGCCCTTCGCAGGTCATCTGGAAGTTTTCGCGCATTTCCGGATGGAAAACGAGCGCGAGTGCCACGAGACCTTGAGTGGCAATACCATCCGGCAGATCAGCGGTCCCATACCTCTGACCGCGATACTCGTTAACTTCCAGGAAGCCCGGCCGAGCGTTGGAGATCGCTGCGACATAGTCAAATTTTCGAGTTTCCTTGCTGACCGGATTGCCCGTGACATCAAGCTGTTCGTGCACCAGATCTTCGATCGCCGCGAAGCGGGCCACATCGTCCACCAGTTGCTTGACGCGTTCCCCTGACATCTCGATTACGTGGTCATGGGGGCAGACCAAGCCGGCCGCGACCGCCGGCTTCGCGTCATCAATTCCCGCTGGTTGCCAGAGATTGTCTGGCAGGGATGGTTGCGAATCGTCAAAGGCGAGGTCTTCGCTCGCCGTGGAAGAGAGTGGAAGCTGCGTCGCGTCTGGATGCTCGCTGCGCTCGGAGGCGCGCTTCTCCAGTTCACGGATTAAGGCGCGCACTTGTGGAGCAGCCGGACTCTCTGGCGTAGCTTCAAGAAAAGCTTTGAGCGGCTGGATTCCCTCCTGATCGCGCCCGAGATTCGCGAGCGCCTGGCCTAGCACGAGCAACACAGCACTTCGTTCCCCTTTGCCATTGTCGAGAGCGAACTGAGCTTCCTTTAGAGCTTTTTCGTACTCCTTCAGTTTCAAGTAGACCTCGGCCAGGAGATTGTGCGCCGGCCAAGAGCTGGGGCGGGCCACGAGCGCTTGTTCCAAGCTCTTTTGTGCGCCCACAAAATCAGAGCGCCGGAACTGAACTCGCCCTAGCAGGATGAGCGCCTGAATATTGGGGGGATCGCTAGTAGATGCGCGCTGTAGATAAGGCTCCGCCTGCTCGAACTGCCCGCGCTGGAAGTTCAAATATCCGAAGAGGAAATTTGTTTCGGAACTGGAAGGAGATGCCGCGTAGGCGTTGTCGAGGTGCTTTTGCGCATCCTTAAGGTTTCCGGACTTGAGCGCGACCACCGCACGCTTGGCCTCTTTGCGAGCCTTCTGCGGCAAATCCTCGAAGGGCGGGTTCAGGTCGACCGCCGAGGGGTCTGGATGAAGGACGATATCCAATTCAATGTTTTGCTGTGAATAGACGATCTCCACCTTTTTCTCGCTGGTGAGGTACCCCACTGCGCTCACCAGAACGTCATACTGCCCGAGGCCCAGACCGACAAAGACCGCTTCCGAGTTTTCGGTTGAAGTTTGCCAGGTAGCGGCATTCTTGGGATGGCTGTAGAGCCTTGTGACGGACTGGCGATCGAGGCTGGCTTTGTTCTCTCCGCGCACCTTCAGCCGAATGATTCCGCCTTCACCGGTGGAGGTTGTGGTTACCGGCGTTTGATCGGACATGGTGTTCTTCTGCTGCGCTCCGGCGTTTGGTTCTAAGCATGCAAAAATCGCAATCGAGGCGGCGAGGAGCCAGACTCGCGCAGATAATTCTTTCCCATGGGTACGGATCAAAGGAAGGTCTCCTTACTGAAGCCGGGACCGCCCGGATTCTACCTTGTCCGCTGCCGGACGATGTCACCCTGGGGTTTAGACGAATCGAGGCGCGAGGGGTTATGGATGTTCACGCAAAATTCGCGGAAAGACTAGACAATTCGGAGGGAACGAGGGAGAGTATCTTCGTAATTCGAACCAGGTCTTTCGAGCCTGCGGCCGCTACGAAGATGGTCAGTCTTCCGCCTCTCTCTCTATTCTTCCTCGTGCTCGCCCACTTGTTGCGCGAGGTAGCGTTCGTAGCCGAGTTCCTTGATCTGGTGCATCTGGGCTTCGAGGAAGTCGACGTGCTCTTCTTCGTCCTTGAGCAGGGTCACCAGCAGGTCGCGGGAGCCGTTATCGCCTTCGCGGGTGGCGATGGCGACCGCGTCGTTGTACTGCTTGACGGCGCCGACCTCGAGGGCCAAATCGCTTTCGAGCATTCCCTTCACCGTCCCGCCAACCTTCAATTCCAGCGGCATCATGGAGGGGCTGCCATCGAGAAACAGGATCCTTTCGATCAGCACTTCGGCGTGCTTCATTTCGCCGATGGATTGTTTATTGATGAAATCGGAGAGCTTGTGATATCCCCAGTTTTCGCACATCTCGGCATGCAGAAAATACTGGTTGATCGCGGTGAGTTCTTCACGGAGCGCCTTATTTAATTCAGCGAGGACTTTAGAGTTACCTTTCATGGCGAAGCGAGTATAAACCAATACCCCACAGAAATGTGGCGCGGGCAGTCCCTTCGGCTTCGCTCAGGGCAGGCTCTGCCCGCGAGAGCTAACCAAGAGCAAGGCTGATAAGTCCATTTCGGAACTGTGTTCCGGAAAAAAGTTCAGCACACCTCTGCGATATCCGTCTTCTGGCGCTACGATGAAAAAAGAGTAGTCGCTCTCATGCTCAATGCAACTTTCCGCCGATACGAATACCGTCGTCGTCTGCCTCATTATCAAGAGACGACCGACCTGTTTTTGTCACTTTCCGTACGCGGCTTGCACTTGATCTCTCCCCAAAGGCGCGGACTCTAACCCTGCAGCACTGCCTCCATGACAACGGCAGGACAATCCGGATTCACGCGGTCGTAATCATGCCCGATCATGTCCATTTGCTGTTTACAGCTCTGCGAGATACCGACGGCTGGACCTTTGCTCTTCCGGAAATCCTAAGAGCGATCAAGGGATCGTCCGCGCGGAGCATCAATCGGCTTGGCGAAAGAACTGGTCCTGTGTGGCAGGATGAATCGTTCGATCATGTATTGCGAGGAGGGGAGAGTCTGCGGCGGACCGTTGAGTACATCCGGCAAAATCCAGTGAGAACAGGGTTGGTGGAGAAGCCTGAGGATTATCAGTGGTTTTGGGTTGAATGCGGCACAGGCGCTCTCGCCCCCGAAATGCGGCCAGCTAGAGGAATGTGGTCGAGGCCATGATCTCTTGGGATCGGAACAAGGATTTGAGGTTTGTCTCGTGGTTGGATTTCGCGGGCGGGAGCGCCCGCGCCACACAATCAAAACAAGACAATACCGACTTTTTCCATGTGACGGAAGCCGTCGGTGGCGACCGCGGCCAGCACCATGAGAGTTCCGTTGTAGCCGACGTGCGCAAGAAAGCTCGAGGCCACAGACTTGGTCACGGCGCGGATTGTGGTAAGCACGACGCCGACCATAATAATGATCAGCACGGCCGACCAGGAACGATATTGCGCGTAGTGCATGAGGCCAAAGGGCAGCGCGGTGAGAATGATTCCCCAGACGGCGCCCATGCGCCGGGCAATCACGGGATACAGGAAGCCGCGGAAGAAAAGTTCCTCCATCAGTGGGCCGAGGGTGACGGCGAAAGCTACGGTGAGATAAGCGTCCATGGGACGCTCGAAAAACTGATCGAAGGGCGTGGTCTTGGGCATGGGTAAAAATCGGCCCAGCGCGTCGAAACCTAGCATCAGAACGCCCACACCGAAGATACTAAGTCCGGCCACGCCCGGCCAGTTCCAGCGAATCGCTTGCCAGAAGCGTGCGTGATATTTGCCCTCGACCAGTAGAAACATATAGAGCGCAACGGCGATGTAGGCCACCAACTCCGCGAGCAGCGCGAGTACGGGCTTCTGCGCGACTTCAAGCCAACTCCGATGAGGATAGGCGAACTGGCGTGCGGCAAGGACGGTGACGAGTTGGACGACGAAGAGAATGCCGAGCGTGAGGATGGCAATGACCAGGACATCCCAGCCGCTCCAGACGGGATTTTCGCCGGCTTTGGGGGCAGGAGCGGGCGGCGTGGGCGCGGCCGGAAACGTGTAGGTAATCGGCTGCGCCGATAGCTGCGGCTCGCTGGGTAGAGGCTGCGGGTCGGGCGGCGGGTTGTCGGGTGATGACAGAAAAGAACCTTTCTTCAATTGCGCCCACAAGGCAGAGTCCCTCAGGGGCTAAAGCCCGCACTCATTTTGCAGATTAACAGCACGGCTCAAGCCGTGCCCTTTCAAAGCGAGTTGGTGAGGCGATTCTTGCGCAAGTGTGAGGCATCTGTTTTCG
>Ga0187871_10000939_pt1 | contig 26379 bp, 25 predicted proteins | sample June2016WEW_16_1_FD_132988 | JGI IMG/M metagenome (GOLD analysis project Ga0187871, IMG submission 132988) | Peatland microbial communities from SPRUCE experiment site at the Marcell Experimental Forest, Minnesota, USA - June2016WEW_16_10 | ecosystem: Environmental > Terrestrial > Soil >...
CCATGCTGCCGTTCAAGCCCACCGGCGCGCAGAAGCGGGTGCTGGGCGAGATCGCGCAGGATATGAAAGCGCCGCGGCCGATGAACCGGCTGCTGCAAGGCGACGTGGGCAGCGGCAAGACCATCGTGGCGGCGGAGGCGGCGGTGATCGCGATCGAGAACGGGTATCAGGTAGCGGTGCTGGCGCCTACCGAGATCCTGGCGGCGCAACATTACTTCTATTTCAAGCAACTGCTCGCGCGGCTGGACTACGTGGTGGTGCAGCTTACCGGATCGTTCACCAGCCGGGAAAAGGGGCAGTTGAAGAAGCTCATCGCGGCGGGCCTGGCGCACGTGGCGATCGGAACGCACGCCCTGCTGGAGAAGGACGTGGAGTTCGCGAAGCTGGGGCTGGCGATCGTGGACGAGCAGCATCGCTTCGGCGTGATGCAGAGGTTCGAACTGCTGCGGAAGGGCGTGCATCCGGACGTGCTGGTGATGACCGCGACTCCGATTCCGCGCACGCTGGCATTGACTTTGTACGGCGACCTGGATGTGTCGGTGATCGACGAGATGCCCCCGGGACGCAAGCCGATCGTGACGAAGCATGTGACATCCGATCATGCGGAGCGGATCTATAGCTTCCTGAAAAAGCAGATCGACGAGGGGCGGCAGGCGTACGTGGTGTATCCGGTGATCGAGGAATCGGAGACCGGCGCCATGAAGGCGGCCGAGAAAATGCACGAACATTTGTCCCAGGAAGTGTTTCCGGGGATTACGGTGGGGCTGATGCACGGGCGGCTTCCGTCGGATGAGAAAGAGTCGACCATGGAGCGGTTCAAGAAGGGCGAGATCAAGATTCTGGTTTCGACCACCGTAATCGAAGTGGGGGTGGATGTGCCGAATGCCACGGTGATGGTGGTGGAGCAGGCGGAGCGGTTTGGGCTGGCGCAGCTTCACCAGCTTCGCGGGCGCGTGGGACGCGGCGCGGCGCAGAGTTACTGCATCCTGATCACGGAGCGGATGAGCGATCAGGCGAAGGAACGCATCCGCACACTGGTGGACTCGAACGACGGATTTCTGATCGCGGAGATGGATTTGAAGCTGCGCGGGCCGGGCGAGTTTTTCGGGACGAAGCAGTCGGGGCTGCCGTCGCTGCGGGTGGCGAACATTCTGCGCGACAAAGAGATTCTGGAAGCGGCGCGGCGGGAGGCGCTGGATTTCGTGAGCCATCCGCCGGGGGAGGAAGAACTGCGGTTGGCGGTGGCTTACATTCGCGACCATTGGCAGCGGCGCTATGGCCTGGTGACGGTGGGCTGATGCGGGTGATTGGGGGCGAATTCCGGTCGCGGCGGTTGAAGAGCATTCCGGGGTTGGCGACGCGTCCGACCCCGGACCGGCTGCGGGAGACGTTGTTCAATATCCTGGCGCCGCGGATCGAACGCGCGGTATTCGTGGATGCATACGCGGGGACGGGTGCGGTGGGGATCGAAGCGCTCAGCCGCGGGGCGGCGCGATGTGTGTTTATAGAGAGCGGCCGGCGGGCCGTGGAGGCGATCCGGGAGAATCTGCACGCGCTGGGGATTGAAGGGCGGGCCAGCGTGGTGGCGGGGAAGGTGGCGGCGGCGCTGGGGCGGCAGGCCGCGGACATCGTGTTTATGGATCCGCCGTATGAGATGGAAGGGGAGTATGCGGCGGCGTTGGAGCAGTCCCGTGCGGGGCTGGTGATCGCGCAACATTCGGTGCGGTTCGATCCGGGCGAGGTGCATGGCGCGCTGCGGAGGGTGCGGATACTCAAGCAGGGGGATAATGCTCTGAGTTTTTACGAGTCAGGGACAGGCCAGGAGGCCTGTCCCGCGCGCCACATGACTTACTGAACGTCGGCAACCTTGCCGTTGACGAATGTAACCTTGAGATCCTGATAGTAATAGATCTGTTTGGCGCCGAGTCTGACAATCGTCTTAGGTTGTCCGAAACTGGATACCACCTGGTCGTTCGTCTGGCCGGACGATATCGACACAGGGTCCGCGGGAGGCGGAGGTGGAGGCGCGATGGGCTCCGGAGCTTTCTCCGCCGGGGTCGCCGGGCGGGCCGCGGACGGCGCAGGTTGGGTATTGGCGGCGGACTCGTTGGCTCCGTCCACGGCGATAACTTGCCCGACCAAATTCTCGATCTGGTCGATCGGCGGCGGCGATCCCTTGGGGAACGGGAAGCGGAGCGTACCTTTATACCGCACGTCGTCAAAGGGATCGCTGAGGAACTCGAGAACCACGCCGTCGTTCTTGATGTCGACTTTCTCCAGCCAGAACTTTTCGTCCCGAGCGAAAACCCGGTTGCCGGTCACGCCGGGCAGCCGGTTGAGTTTGCCGAACAGGCCTTGCGTGATTCTGCCATCCTTGTACGTGTTAGGGACCATGTTCGGGATGCCGGTGGTAACCATTACGAGATCGTCTTTCTTTAACACCAGGACGGCGCCGGCGGTCACGATATCGGACTTGTCGGCGGAAGCCTTGGTGAGAGTGTACTTGGCCTCCAGCCGATCTTGAATCGGGGCGCGCCAGTCCTGGGACTGGGCGTTCATCCAAGTGGCTCCCGGAACCAGCAGGATTGCCAGCACCGGCGTGCATTTTAGGTTGGTTGTCATTTCGTTTGGCCTCCTATTAGTAATGCGGAAAATGGAGGGAAAACTAGTCATGCGGGCAAGAACCGCGCCCGGCGAACGGGCGGCTCGCCGATACTCGCGTCGATTGCGCGCGGATTACTGAGCCGCGACCGTCAGGGAGCGGTTCCTGTCAGGGAGCGGTTCCGGGTGGGCGCCATTTCAGGGTGATATACTCTGTGGGATGAAAAAGAGGCTCGGAATACTCGTATTGGCCGCGACGGCCGCAGCGGCGCAGACCTACACGACCTTGTACAGCTTCCCCAGCTATAGCGGCGACGGGCAGAATCCGCTGGGTGTAGCGGTGGCCTCCAGCGGCGTGATCTACGGCGCGACACAGGGCGGCGGAACCGGACAGTGCATGCAAGTCACTTTCGGTGGCAGCGGATGCGGCACGGTATTCGCACTGACGCCGCCGGTTACGCCTGGGGGCGCCTATACGGAGACCATACTACATAATTTCACGGGCCAGGACGGCGATGGAGCTTTCCCTTCGGCCGGTGTGGTCGTCGGCCCGAGCGGGGAACTCTACGGCGCTACCGGTTTGGGTGGCAATTTGGGCTATGGCACGGTATTCGAGCTAATGCCGCCGGCGGCCGCGGGCGGCGCGTGGACTGAACAAGTCCTCTACAATCTCAGCAGCGTGCTCGGATACGGACAGATCCCACTGGGTGTCGTTCTCGCTGAAAACGGAACGCTCTACGTCGCAACAGTGACGGGCGGGGTTGGTTACGGCTCGATCTTGCAGTTAACGCCACCGGCGGCAGCGGGGGGCGCATGGACCGAAACGGACCTTTACGACTTCAACGGCGATACCCTGTATCCGCTCGGCAATTTGATCGTTGGCCCAGGCGGCGTCCTCATCGGCGCGATCCAGGAAGGTCCCCTTGGCGAATTTGGCTCGATATTCGAGTTAACGCCACCGGCGACGTCCGGCGGTGCGTGGACCTTGTCGCTGCTGTACAACTTCCCGGGAGGAAGGGCGCATGGCGGGACGCCGGCCGGCGGCATGGCGCTCGGAACGGGTGGAACCCTCTACGGAACGACCGGCTATAGCGGGACATCCAGCAATGGCAATGTTTTCAAACTAAAGCCGCCAGGCGCGGGGAGCACGCAATGGACGGAGGCCGTGCTGTACCGATTCACCGGAGGCAGCAATGGCGACGACCCGATGGCTCCCCTGACCTTCGCCAAAGACGGGTCGCTGTATGGCACAACTTCCGAGGGAGGAGACATGAGTTGCGATCCGGACCAGGGCAGCGGCGGTTGCGGTACGGTGTTCGTAGTGCGGAACGACGGGGGAATTTGGAGCCAGAAAGTGCTTCATACCTTTACCGGACCGGACGGAGCACAGCCTAATGGCGCTCTATCGCTCGGCGCGAAAGGAGTGATCTTTGGCGCGACCAATCTCGGGGGGAGCGGGCCGGGTTGTGCGACGGTCAGCGCCGACTATCCTTGTGGCACAGTGTTCCGGTTGGAGCCTTGAGGCTGTTTGTGGGGCAGGCTCGCAGCCTGCGGCGGCCTCGTAGGCCGCCTGCCTCTTGGTGGCTTAGGCTTTAGCCTCTGGAGGCCAGCGAAGCCCTCGCATTAGCCCCTGAAATACAGATAGCCGCCTAGAATGCACAAAAGCACGACGCCGGAAGCGGCCACTTCTCTCCAACTCCAGCCGGCGCGCGTCTTGCGGCGATCAGCCTCGGTGGCGGTGCCAAAGGTCAGGCTCTGTATCTTCCGCAGGTCCGGCGCGGCGGTCATATAACTGACCGCTACCATGACTATGGCCGAGACAATCGTAATCAACACGCTGAAGTACTGGAAATAGATGTTATTGACGATCCACAGGAACGTTCCCTCCGGGTATCCCGAACCGCCGAGCGTCACGGGAGTGTCCACCATCATGCGGAAGATTCCCAGCGCGAAGCCCACGATCATGGCCCACAGCGCCCCCGCCCCATTCATGCGCTTGAAAAAGACGCCCAGGAAGAACACCACAAAGATGGGCGGCGCCAAATAGCCCTGCACGGATTGCAAGTACGTGTACAAGCCCTTCGCGTTTTTGATCACGGGAATCCAGGCCAGGGCGATCAACACCATGACGATGGTCGCGGTGCGCCCCATGCGCACGAGTTGATGCTGCGAAGCTTGCGGCCTCCACTTCTGATACAGGTCGACGGTAAACAGCGTGGAGCAGGCGTTGAATACACCGGCGAGCGAGCCCATCAGGGCGGAAAGCAGCCCCGCCACTACGATGCCGCGAATCCCGGCGGGCAAAAGGTATTGGACCATCATCGGGAAAGCCGCGTTGGAGAGCGCGGGAATGGACTTGCCGTCGGGACCGACCATGGCGGTCAACTCGGGAACCTTGCCGCTCTTAGCCAGCGCATAACAGATGAGACCGGGGATGATGAAGAGATAAACCGGGAACAGCTTGAGAAACGCGGCGAAGATACTGCCGCGGCGCGCGACCGTCTCATTGGGCGCGCCCAACGCGCGCTGCACGATGTATTGGTCGGTACACCAATACCACAGCCCGATGATAGGCGCACAGAAAAGCATGCCGAGCCACGGGAAGTTATCGTTGAAATACCAAGCTTGCTTGACGACCTGGCCGGCGGCGTTGGTCTGCATTATGGGAGACCAGGTACTCTGCACGCCGTGGGGGATGAGCGGCTTCCACAGGTTGAACATATCGGAACCGCACAGGTGGCGCAACTCGGCCCAGCCTCCCAGGCGGACGAGCCCGTAGGCGGTCAGGAGAAACGAACCGAGGATGAGGACGGTAACCTGGACGGCGTCGTTATAAGCTACCGCGCGCATGCCACCGAGAGTGGTGTAAAGACCAGTGAGCACGATGACCAGCACGGAGCCGATCCAGAAGCTGTCGATAGTGACGCCGCCGATGTCGACGCTCATCTGCGGGAATAGCGTACCGAAGACCACGCCGCCGGCGAAGATACCGACCGCGATCTTGGAGATGATAAAAGTGATGATGGAAACGATGGAGAGCACGTAGCGGGATTTTTCGTTGAAGCGGCGTTCCAGAAATTCCGGCATGGTGAACACCATGGAACGCATGTAGAACGGCACGAAGACCCAGCCCAAGACCAGCAGGCACCAGGCGTGCAACTCGTAATGCGCCATGGCCACGCCGCTGGTGGCGCCGGAGCCGGCCAGGCCGACGATGTGCTCCGAGCCGATGTTGGAAGCGAAAATGGATGCGCCGATCACCCACCAGCCCAGGTTGCGGCCCGCCAGGAAGTAATCGGTGGCGGAGTCCTTTCCCTTGCGGACCACCCAGGTGGCCACGCCCAGCAGGATGCCGAAGTAGAGCGCGATCGTGAGCCAGTCGAGCGCGGTGATGCGCGACTCGCGGGTTGCGGCAAGCAGCAACAGGGCTGGTGTCAACATCGTTGGGAGCTTCCTCTCTAATTGGTTGAATATCTATTTTGGCAGGTTTGCGCCGATTGGCAATCGGCGCGGAGGATGTCATCTTGGATGTCATCCTGCCCTACGAGAACCCTCATTTAGCGCGCTCCAGGCGGCCGCCTTCGCGGCGATCGGCGCGCAGCAGCAGCAGCGAAAAGATCAGACCGCAGAAGCCCAGCCCGGCGAACATGATCTGGCTGGCGGTGTAGCCGTGTGTGGCGTCGCGCAGCGCGCCGTTGGCCACAGGGTAGGCGGCCAAACCCAGATTCTGGATGGCGGTCATCAGACCGAAGGCGGTGCCGACGCAGCGGGCGTCCACGATGAGCGGCACGGTGGGCCATATGCAGGCGGGCACCAGCACGAAAGCCGCGCCCAGCACGATCATGGATAAAACCGGGGAGATGTGCGTCAGACCCAGTAGCAGATGCGCGGGAACAATGAGCAGGGAGCCCGCCACCATGAGTGTGGCGCGGCGGCCCACGCGATCCACGAAGTTGCCGGCGAAGGGGGCCAGCACCATGGACGCCGCGATGATGATCGACGTGACGCCCTGGGCGGTGGTGAACATATGGGTCAGGTTGTAGAACACGCCGGCGAGAAAGCCATGGCCTTCGCCGGAAGCCATGGGCATGTTCCACTTGTCGTGGAAGAAATCGGTCGCCAGCGCGGTGAAGGGAAAGATGGCGGAGTAGAATGTCACGCAGATGCCCACGGCGAACCAGTACGACGGGCGGAACTTGCCCACGTCGCTCCAGGCGATCTTGTCGCCGACGCCGGCTTCGGGCAGTTTCAGGATAGGCTCGGCGTGACGATCCATCAGGGTGTAGATCCAGTTGCAGAGCAGGCTGAACACGCACAGCGCGGCGGCGATCCAGAGCGCTCCGCGCCAACCCACGCGGCTGGCAAGCAGTTCTTCCGTGTTAAAGGAAAACAGAGTGCCTAGACGCGCGATGGTGAGCGTGATGCCGAAGGCCATGGCCAGTTCCTTGCCGGTGAACCAGCGCGCGGTGATGGCGCTTTGCGCAACGATCATCGTTTCGGAGCCGATGCCGAAGATGACGCGGCCGGCATACAGCACGGGAAGGCTGGGCGCGGAGGCGACCATGGCGGCGCCGGCTACCACGAAGGCGGAGAAGATCAGGCTGGCGCGGCGCACGCCTACGCGATCGATGAGAAAGCCGCCTCCCAAGACCGCCAGGACGGCGGCCACGCTGTACATGGTGTACATAGTGCCGATGGCGGCGCGGTCTGTATGGAAAACTTGAATGAGGGTGGTCTCGATGGCGCCGACGCTGTCGTAGGCGAAGTAGCTGCCGAAGGCCATCAGGGCGGCGAAGGCCAGCACGATGAAGCGGTAACGCCGTGCGGCGGGGTGGAAAAAGCCGTGTTCCGATGGAGACATGGATAGGGGAGTATAGCATCAAGCGGAAGGCGGGAGTCAGCGGAAATCGAGAGGCAAAACGTTAGTGGGAGCGGAGAACGTCCGCCACTGGAAGGAAGCCGACGCCGGCCCAGCCGGCCTCCGGATTGAAAACGACGATGCGGTAGTTTGCGTTGGTTTGGCTGGTGGACGGAAGATCGACACAGATCTCGGCGGCGCCCTGGCCCGTTTCCCGCAATAAGACCGGTTTCGGCGTCGATCGGGTGCGGAACTGCGTCTGTTCGCCGAGCGCTTCCACGTGGGCACGCAGTCCGGGCACGAACGCGTCCGGCACGATCGCGGTCATCGCCGGTTTCGGTAGCTCACTCCCTGTGCCGGCATCACAGCCGGCTTTGCCGGGCAGGCTCATGCTGTCGAAAAGGGGCACGGATGGCGGAGTTCCGCGCAGGGGCAGGAGGCGTTTGAGCCCGACCCTCCGCTTCAGAGTCCACGCCTTCGGCTGATTGAGTCTCACAAAGGGCCGTTTCAGGTCCAGCACGGCGCGATTTGGCGCGTACCACAGGTGCAAGAGCTTTGCGGCGCCGTTGGTCCAGTCGACCTGCGGGCCCGCGATGCGGATAATCCATGCGTCATGGCTGGAGGCCTCCAGCGCGCTTTTCAAGCAACCGGCCAGATCGCTGACGCAAACGTTGGCTTGCCCGCCCAGATATCGCGCCAAATCCGAGGCCGGATGCAGATCGAGCCGAAGGTTCTGGTCCGGTTCGTGCTGCCCGTCAAGCCACACCATAGGCCAGAGATCGACCCCGGCTTGGTGAACGCATCCAGCAGCGCAAACGGCGAATCAAATGGGATCTGTGCCTTGAAGACATCCTGGTATTGCGGCGGCGTGCCCGCAAGAGGATCGGCAGGGCGGTACGGAGGGGCGGCCCAAGCGAAGCTTCGCCCAATCCAGAGCACCCTGAGGGGGCCTTGCTCGCCGCGCAGGACTTCCGCGAGACCTCGAAACGACTCCAAGGAAGGACCGCCCGCGCCAACCACGCGAGCTCGCCGGAATAAAGCGAAGGGCCGCCGCGATCCACGTTGGCCAATTGCGTCTCGGGCAAGAAAAATTCATATGTTTGGCGCGGCCCAAACTCAAACATTTGATGGAACCGCGTCCACACATACGAATCGACGAATAAGGAGATATTGCGCATTTGCCGGAATTCGGGTTGCATGGTCCGCGCCTGATCGATGAGCGCCGATTGGCCGTCGCGCGCGATGGATGCCAAGTCGAAGACGATCGCGGTTTTCAAGTTGGTTGAAACGGCGGCCCGCGCCACGGCCCGGACTTGATATTGCACCTTGCCAACCGTGGCTCGAAAATCGGATGGCGGGGGAACTTCGCCCACGCCGGTAACCGAGGGTTTATGAAACACTAATAAGCTGGTTTCGAGGATGTGTTTTGGCGTGGCCTGCGCAGGCATGGTCAGGGCGCCCGCCCACACGGCGCAGGATAGGGCCGGCTGGAAAGCTCTCCAAAGCATCGTCGCACCGCGCGCCGTGTATCTTAGAACGAGGGACAGCATCTTGAATATACTCGAACTCACCGCCCTGGTCGGCCTGGTTTCCGTGGCGGCGGGCTTCCTGGGCGCGCTCACGGGATTGGGCGGCGGCGTGGTGATCACCCCCGCCATGGTACTGCTGCTGGGCATCGATCTGCACTACGCCATGGGCGCCACGCTGATTTCGGTGATCGCCACGTCGTCGGGCGCGGCCGCGGCGTACGTGCGCGAAGGCTTCTCGAATATCCGCATCGGCATGTTTCTGGAGATCGCCACCACGGTGGGCGCGGTGTGCGGGGCGTTCGCCGCGGCGAAAATCTCGCCCTCGATTCTGGGAGTAATTTTCGGCCTGGTGCTGCTGCACTCCGCCTGGGTTTCCACGCGCGCCCGTCCCGCGCCGCGGCCCGGCGAGACGGACGATCCGCTGGCCACGCGCTTGCGGCTGAACGGCAGCTTTCCGACGCCGGAGGGACTCAGATCCTACAAAGTCAGCCACGTGAAAACCGGTTTCAGCCTGATGTTTGTGGCGGGCGCGCTTTCCGGACTCCTGGGCATCGGCTCAGGCGCATTGAAAGTCGTCGCCATGGACCGCGCCATGCGCATTCCGTTCAAAGTCTCGACCACCACCAGCAACTTCATGATCGGAGTGACTGCCGCGGCCAGCGCGGGCGTCTATCTGAATCGCGGATACATCGACCCCGGACTCACGATGCCGGTGGTGCTGGGCGTGCTCGGCGGATCGGTGCTGGGAGCGCGCCTGCTACCGGGCGCGCCTACCATGACGCTGCGGCGGATCTTCGGAGTGGTGGTCGGCGTACTGGCCATCGAGATGATTTATAACGCCATCGCGGGGAAATTATAATGCGCCCACCGCTCACCGATCGGGAGGTGGACGAGATCATCGGCGGGTTGCTGCGATATGGCGTGATGCTGGCCGCCTCGGTGGTGGCCGCGGGCGGAATCTGGTATCTGATTCAGTACGGAACCAGTTTACCGGGCTATCACGTCTTTCGCGGCGAGCCCGAGTACCTGCGGCACCTGCGCGGCATTGTCAGCGGCGTTCCGGGTTTCCATTGCCGCCGCGTGATTCAATTCGGGCTGGTGCTGTTGATCGCCACGCCGGTGGCACGGGTGGCGTTCTCGGTGGTGGCGTTTGTGTTGCAGAGGGACCGCACTTATGTGGCGATCACGGCGATCGTGCTGGCCGTGCTGTTGTTTAGTCTCACGGGAAGGATGAGCGGTTAACGTCGCTAGTTGGGACAGGCGCCCACATCGAAGAGCGCATCGACTCCGCAAGCGGAAGCGATCATCTTGTGGCCGGAGTGGGCCACCCCGGGCACAAACCACATGCGCTGGTTCCAGCCTGACGCGTGACGGGCGTGCAGATAGGCGAAGTACGCCTGCCCGCGGGCGAAGCGGGTGGGGCCCTGGGCTTCGGCGGCGCAGGAAGTATCGAGATCCTTCTCATGGGGATCGACGTCGGCGGTGCCCAACAGGTATACGACGTCGCGCTGGGCGTAGTCCGCCTCACGCCGCAGCCACGTATCGGCGGCATCCGGCTTGACGTAAACGGGCGGATCGATGGGGCCGTACTTCCAACGATGGAAATCGTGGCAACGCCCGCCAGGCGCCGCCGGTCTGTCTTCCGAGAAGTACACATACGACGAAGGATTAGCGACGACGTAGCGGAGATGGATACCGGCGCTCGCCAGCGCAGCCGCGGCTTTGCCCACCACGGCGTATCGCTGGACCAACTGACCGCCGCCCGAGTGTCCTACGAGGACCACGGTCTTGAGACTGGGAAAAACCGAGCGGTCGGCCAGCCGCGTGAGAAGGGCATCGACGACCTCATACGAACCGATAGTCGATGGCGCGAGCGCGGGCGCGCCGGATTCCCAAGAGGCTCCCCGCCAACGCAGTACATCCCGCGGAAGATGGTGCTCGCGGATGTCTTTTTCATCCAGGAATTGCGGCGCGATGAGGATAGCGTCGCGGGCGGCTGGGCCGGCCTGTTGCGCGGCGTCCTGGAGCGCGCGGTAGTAGCCGTTCACGTCGCGTCCGATGCCGTGAAAGACGATTACCGCGCGGCCGACGCCTGGCTGGGGCTTGGACCAATCGAGAGAGATGTCAACAGGCTCGCTGGCCGAGCCATGCGGGGCGGATACACGGAAGGTGTAGGTGGCGACGGCAGTCGGATGGCGTTCGGCGGCAGGGGCGACGAAGTGAAGGCTGCAGATGGCGCTGGCGAAGATCAAGTGTTTAAGCAAGGGGCCTCGCTACTGAGCGGATAGAGTGGGGCAGGATTCCAGTCCAGCGGGCCGACGTCCACGTCGGCCTTAAGAGCGGGTCCTGGAGGACCCGCGCAGGACTGGAGTCCTGCCCCACTTAATCCGCGGGCACGCGATCGGGCTTCGCGCTCCAGGACCACCGCCAGCCCCTCACGTAGGCCGCGATATCCTTGCGATACGTCTTGGCCGTGGCCAGCATCAGCATCAGCGCGATCAAGACCGCCGCCGCCAACACCGTCTGCCCAACGTAAAGATTATTCTTGCACCATGGCAGCCAGCGCCCGTAGACCAGCTCGATATGCACCCAGTAAACCAGCAGCGACGTGGTGCCGAATTGCCGCACCCAGCTCCAACCAGGGGCCGCGCCGTATTGTGTCCAAACGTACGCGGCCGCCAGGATCGCCAACATCACGCCCAGCTTGACCAGCACCTGCGCCGGGCTATCCAGCCAGAAATCGGATTTCGGATAAATGGAGAAAGGGAGGTTCGCGAAATAGCGCGCCGCCAGAATCAGGGCGACTCCCAGCAATGCGGCCCACTGCATGGCCCGGTCATAGTGCTCATGTTTCAGCAGACGGATCAGGCTGCCGGAGCTCATCCCGAAGGCCAGGTAGGCGGCCCATGGAAAGAAGCTGAATGAGTTGTAGTCCGGAGCGATATAGGCTTTCACAATAGCAGGCGCGCCCGCCCAGCTCATTTGCGAAACCAGCGGCGAGAGGCCGGCAATCAGCAGCCCCAACGCCGCGCAGATGCGCACCCGCTGCGCCGTAGTGAACAGCGCCATGGCCGACATCGACGCGATCCCGAATCCCATGCAGTTCAGGATGTCCACCTTCAGCAGGTTGGTCCAGGGGCTGGGCCAACTGAACAGCCAGAGCTGCAATCGCAAGAGCATGGCGATGCCGAAGAGGTAGCCGGCGCGCCGCAGGGTGCCGGTAATGCGGCTGCGGGGCGAAACGCCTTTGCGCTCGAAGCTGTACATCAGGAACGCCAGCGTAATGCCGGTCAGAAAAAGGAAGATGGCGGGCGGCATGCCGCCGAAAAACTGCGACAGCATGTAAGCCGCGCCGCCGCGCAGGTCCGGCTTCAGGAAAGAATGGAAGGCATGGCCTTGCAGCATGATAATGCCCGCCACGCCGCGCAGCCAATCCAAAAACCTAAGCCTGTTTCTGGTTCCGCTCGATTCCATGCGCCCGGTCTTCATCCTGTGGGGCGGCCGAGGCCGGCTGAAAGCCGGCTGCGGGCAGAATTGCCCGCCCTCCAAGCCCACTCTACTTCTGCGGGTACTCCCGCTTCACGTTCCTCGGCAGTTTCAATTTCAGCGCTGAGTCCGGCGGATCCGGGTTGATTTTCATGTCCGAATACGTCGCCAGTTGATAGTCGCCGCCCTTCAGGTAGAACTTCTGCTGAATCGGGTAGCCGTTTTCCGCCACCCACATCTCTAATTTAACTAGATGCTGCAAAACCTCTTTTGATTTCGGGATTAGCTCCAGCAGTTCGGTTTTCTGGCCGCCGACTGTATCCGGACCCACCAACCGCAGAGTGTAGGAAGCCTGCAATTCGGCGCGCGAGGTGCCAAATCCGAGCATGAAGAACTGTTCCAACAATTCCCTGAACTTGCTCACATCGAATTCGTCCACGGTCAGCATTTTCGGGTAGTAGATCTCCACCGTGTGGTCCGAAAACGCGACCGTTTTCCGGTCGGGATCGGTCAGGTCGATGAGCATGCGCAAATCCCGGCGATGGCCCCGTTTCAGCAGGACGGTTCCCGAATCCACGTTGTCGTCATCGGGGATGGCCGCCGTATGCTGCACCCGGCGCAACTTGGCCGACATGCTCCGGAATGCCGCGGCAGCCTTATCGATGCGGTCCAGGACGGCTTCCGGATCGCCCGCGGGGTGGGGCCCGGCGAGCACAGGCACACTTAAGGCGATTCCCACAACAATCACGCTGCGAATGGGAGGACGATGCATTTCGGCGGCCGCTCAGGGCTTGGCAAAGACCATGTAGCCCTTGGTTTCTCCGTCCGAGTCGGCAATCGGTTCAACCCTGGTCACGGTCACTTGTTTCCGGTGCGTGAAATTCTTGAGGAGCCCCGACAGCCTTTGCGCCTGCTGGTCTTTGGTCATGTCGGCCAACAACTCCGGCTCAACCCAATAGACGTTGCTGCCGTGCTCCGCGGGCAGCACGGCGATGGAGCTGACCAGCGGAGTGCGCGGCTGGTCGCGAAACCATCCGCGCGGAGTCGCCATCACGAAGATCAGAATGATGCCGACCATCACGTCGTACTGCCAGCTCGCGCGCGGGTAATCCCAGAAAATGAAACGCTTCAACACTTGCAATCCCAGTCTATCAAATGCGCGGGGAGATGCGGGATACTGGCAGTTGGCATATGTCTGAAATTTTGAAAGTGGCGGTGGTGGGCCTGGGTCGAATGGGCGTGGTGCATGCGTTGCATCTGGGCGAACTCGCGGCCGATGGCGTACCCTGCGCACTGGCCGCGCTGGTGGATGCCGACCGCGACCGGGCCGGGCGCGTCGCGGCGGAGATGCGTCTGAAAATCCCGGTATTCTCCAGCGTGGAGGAACTCGCCGCGGCCGGCGTCTGCCATGCGACGGTGGTGGTGACGCCAACCGATACCCATCGCGAAACCGCGTCGGCTTTGATCTCCGCCGGACACCGCGTGCTGCTGGAGAAGCCTCTGACCGGGGTGGTGGAATCGGATCGCGAATTCGCCGCCGAACTGGATCGGAATGCGCCGCACAGCGTGATGCTGGCGTTCCAGCGGCGCTTCGACGCACCGCTGGCATGCGCGAAAGGCCTGATCGTTAGCGGAGCGATCGGCCGCGTTTTCAAAATCTACTCGTGCATGGAAGACTCCAATCCCGCGCCCGATGGTTATAAGAGCGGCGGGCTCCTGGCGGACATGGCCATCCACAACGTGGATGAGATTCTGTGGCTGAGCGGACAGATGCCGCGTACGGCCCTGGCATTGGGGTCCAGCATTTATAGCCATCGCCTGACCACCTGCCTGGAGGACTTCGACGATGCGCTGCTCTATCTTTGGTTCACCGGCGGGATGGTGGCGCAAGTGCAGGTGGGGCGAAATCATGTCTCCGGGTATCGGGTGGAAACGCTGATTTTCGGCGAGGAGGGGCACATCCATGTAGGGCACTTCGACCAGAAGCCTCTCGAGATCGTAGTGGAAGCCTACGGCCGCCGCGGCCGGCGGGAACCGCTGGCATATCGCACGTTCCCGATGCGCGACTACGGGCGCCCGCTGCCCGAATTTGTGGACCGTTTCGGGCCGGCGTACAAGGCCGAACTGGCCGCCTTTATCGATTGTTGCAGGACCGGCTCGCCCTTCCCCGCCAGCCACCGGGACGGTCTCCATGCGCAAGAAGTAATTGCGGCGGGGATGCAGGCGGCGATCGCCGAGGAGCGCGGATCGCCGGTGCGGCCGGCCTGACGGCGTCATCATGCCTTCCACCCAACGCGCCGTTCACATTCCGCGGCGTCAAGTGGCCCTGGGGGGGCTGGTTTTTTTGTGGGGCGCATGCCGGCGGCCGCCAGGCATGGTGATCGGTGTGGTTCCGAAGGCTACGTCGCACCTGTTTTTTGTATCGGTGCATGCCGGCGTCGAGCAAGCGGCACATGACCTGAAGGTGAGCGTATTGTGGAATGGGCCCGCCGATGAAACCGACTACACCCGCCAGATCCAGATCGTGGATGCGATGGTTGCACGCCAGGTTGACGGCCTGGCCATCTCCGCGACAGACGAGCGCGCCCTGGTGGCTCCGGTCGAACGGGCCGTCAGGGCGGGTATACCAGTAACTATCTTCGATTCCGGAGTGAATATCCAGGATTACGTCAGCTTCATTGCCACGGATAACTACCGGGCGGGTTGCACAGCGGCGGAGATGCTCGCCTCGCTCATAGGCGGAAAGGGGGCGGTAGCCATGTTGATGCAGAAGCCGGGTGGAACGTCGACGGTTCTGCGCGAGCGGGGTTTTGAGGAGACGATCGCGAAGACGTTACCGGACGTCAGGATCGTGGCGCGGCAATTCGGTATGGGCGATCCGGCCAAATCCAGGGCGGCCGCCGAGAATATTCTCACTGCGCAGCCGGCGCTGGCGGGCATTTTCGCATCCAGCGAGGCAAGTTCGATTGGAGCGATCCACGCCATTCGAAGCCGTGGTTTATCCGGCAGGATCCGGTTGATTACTTTCGACACGAGCGAGGATCACCTGCAGGGGCTTAAGGATGGGACGGTGGACGCGATGTTGGTGCAAGATCCTTTCCGTCTGGGATATGAAGCCGTAAAATCGCTGGCTGTGAAGCTCAGAGGCGGAACTCCAATGAAGCGTCTGGACCTGCCGGTGCGAGTCGTCGTCCGGCGGGACCTGGACAAACCCGAGGTGCGGGCATTAATTTCGCCGGAGTGGTTAAAGGCGAAATAAGCCTACTTCATAACCGAGCCCAAGGGGCGGCCTCGCGGCGGCCGTCCGCCGTGCTTGCGCCCTCCCCGATGGCCCATCTCGGACATGATCCTGCCGAGGCTGGCGCGTTCCTGTTCCTCCGGGGAGAGTTGCTGCCCGGCGGACTCGCTGGGGGCTTCCGTCACCTTCTGGAAGGGCTGCCGTCTTTTCTTGTTCGACCGCTTTCGCACAGAACCAGCATGGCACGTTTCGAGGCGAAAGGATACAGCCGAATCTCGCGCTGGCGACGGGCGGTCAACCGGGAGATGGTGCGAACGGGGGGAGTTGAACCCCCACGGAGTTTCCCCCGCCAGATCCTAAGTCTGGTGCGTCTGCCAATTCCGCCACGTTCGCTTGGGCAGGCTTCTCCCCGATTATATCGCGCCCTCTGGAGTCTGGACAATTTCAGCGACGGAAAGGCCTTCGTGGGGCACCGTCGAAACGAATTGGAGGGCGGCCAATCTTGGCCGCAGCCGCCTTTCAGCGGCCGAGCCGGCTGACAGCCGGCTGCGGGCAGAATTGCCCGCGCTCCACTTGGTTTCGTCGTCTTTGGTGGCCCGCAGGCACCCGCCCTGTGTCGAGCGAAGCTAACCGCGGGGTGGCGCATGGCGCCGCCCCACATTGCGCTACAGTAGTTGAGGCTTGCGATTTGCAATTTTGTTCCTCATGGCGCTATCGACCTTGGCGGCGGCCGATCCCCGGACGATGCGCCTGGACTGTTTCCACGGCGGCACGGCCACCGAAGAGCAGATGTCCCTGGACGGCGTGGTGCTGGAGGGGCCGTGGCCCGGCCGCCTGGATCGCACAATAGACGACACCAACCTGGGCAAGTATTACTTCGAAGTACTGGACCGCCAGACCAACCGCGTGCTGTATTCGCGCGGGTTCGCCAGCGTTTTCGGGGAGTGGCAGGAAACGCCCGAAGCCGCCGAGGTCCGCCGGCAGTTTCATGAGTCGCTACGGTTTCCGGCGCCCACGGCTCCGGTGCAGGTGGTAGTGAAGCGGCGCGACCGGCAGAACGCGTTTCGGGAGTTCTGGTCCGTGGCGGTGGATCCGGCCGACCCAGCTATCGACCGCTCGCCGCCGCCGGCCAACGTAAAGGTTTGGGCGGTGATGCAGAATGGCGAACCGCGCGACAAGGTGGACCTGCTGCTGATGGGCGACGGGTACACCGCCGCCGAGATGGAAAAGTGGCACAAAGACGCGCGGCGCATGGTGGATCTGCTGTTCGCCGCCTCGCCCTTCAAGGAACGCCGCGGCGATTTCAACGTGTGGGCGGTGGACACGCCGGCGGACGAAAGCGGCGTGTCCCGCGTTTCCGATGGCATCCACCGCAGATCGCCGCTGCGCGCCGCTTACGACGCCTTCGGTTCCGAGCGCTACGTGCTGACGTTCGACAACAAGCGCATGCGCGAAGCGGCATCGGCCGCGCCCTACGAGTTCATCGAAATCGTGGTGAACGACCGCAAATACGGCGGCGGAGGAATCTTCAACCTGTACGCCACGGTGGCGGCGGACAACGCCTTTACGCCGTACGTGTTCGTGCATGAATTCGGCCATCACTTCGCCGGCCTGGCGGACGAATACTACACATCCGACGTGGCGTATGAAGCGTCCACCGCGCGGCCGGAGCCGTGGGAGCCGAACGTGACGGCCGATCCGCACGCGGCCAAGTGGAACGGGCTGGTCGCCGGGGGTACGCCATTGCCAACGCCGTGGCCCAAGGATCGATTTGAATCGTCCGAGAGGGAGATTCAAGTGCGCCGCCGGCAGATTCGCGCCGAACATCGGCCCGAAGACATCATGGAAGCGCTGTTCCGCGAAGAGCGCGAAAAGAGCACGGCGCTGCTGGCCTCCGGACCCTACGGGCATGCGGTGGGCGCGTTCGAAGGCGCCATGTACGAAGGGCGCGGCTACTACCGGCCGCAGTCGGATTGCATCATGTTCACACGCGATGAAACCGGCTTCTGCGCGGTGTGCCGGCGGGCCATCGAGCGGATCGTCGATCTTTATTCACGGCCTTCACCTCGATGAAGAGCATTTCCATGGGGTGCGCGCCCGAGTTGCAAATGGAGCGCGTATCGCCACGGAACCAGCGGTTCTCGCCGTGCCTCGTTCGCCCTTAGCGCGAGCCGGATGGCGCGCACATGCTCGTTTTCGAAATCCAGGCGGTAATGCGCGGGATCCACCGCCACTGGGTCGCGGCGGTCGAGCCACCCCCGCGGCACGATTTCCGGATGCCGGGTTTGTCCAAATGCGCTCGCCGCCGGCACTGCCAGCAGAAGCAAACACAGGCGCGGCCGCATACCGTCACCTATCGTTATGCGGCGCCTTCACTTCGATGAAAAGCATTTCCATCGGGTTCGTATTCAGGTTTCGGGCCGAGTGTGTGTCGCCATAGAGCCAGCGAGTTTCGCCGGATTCCATGTGAACGTCCTGAATGTGGCCGTCGGGTTCGGTGAAGCGCAGGTGGCACTCCACAATGCAGACGGCCAGCGCGTCGACGTCGTCGTGCATGGGCACGGCTTCGTCGGCTTTTAGCGTGAGCCGGATGGCGCGCACGCGCTCGTTTTCGTAATCCAAGCGGTAATGCCTGGTATCGATTTTCAGCGGGTCGCGGCGGGCCATGGCCTCCGGCGAAACGATGTCCGGCGGAAAGTTCAAGTTCGGCCTGAATGGCTGTTGCCCGTATGCGCCCAGGGCGAATGCTGCAATCGGGAGGAGACGCATACCCTAATCTTACAACCGGACGCCCAACCTAGATTTTCGGCTTGGGCGGCGGCAGTTCGCGCGCCACGCAGATATCCTGGAAACCGGTGCGGGCGTGGGAGCCGTCGCAAAAGGGCTTGTTGGCGGACTGGCCGCAGCGGCAAAGTGAGATCACAGTGCGGCCGGCCAGGCCAAACGCATCGCCCTGCTGGTCGTGAATGGTGAATTCGCCTTCGATGCGGATGGGGCCGTTGCCGATTGCAGTGATTTTAGTCATCTCCCGAATCGTAACACGGGACAGGTGAGCGAACATAGGCTGTATTTTTAGTGACTTACGGGAACAGGTAGAGTTCAGCCGCGGACTATTGCAAATTCGCGGCGGCTGGCGGAGAATTAGTCCCAGAGCATCGTCTTTTGATGCAGGAGGGCTGCCCAGAGGATGCTGTATGGCCATACGGTGCGGCCGGTCGCCGGGGGAACTGCGCGATCGTCGCGAGCCATACAGCACCACCCTCCGATTTCGAACCGAAAAATACCATGCATACTATTAATTACGCCATGAAACATCTATACTGCCTCGCCGCTTGGTCCGCGTGTCTGAGCGCGGCGACAACCACGGCCTACGTTCCAGTCTGTTGCAATGCGAACTCGACCGTGTCTATTGTGAGCACCGCGCACAACCGGGTGGCCACGAACTTCAGCGCGGGGCCGGGGAGCTACGCGGTGGCTCTGCCGAATTCGCAGACGGCCTGGGTTACGAACCAGGCAAACAGCACCATCTCGATCGTTTCGCTTCAAACCGGCGCGGTTCTCAAGACGGTCCAGCTTAAGCTGCAGCCGTGGCTGATCCAGTCCAGCCCGGATGGCGCCAAGGTTTACGTGGTGACTGGCATGTTCACGGGCAACCTGAACCACTACTCGTCCAACTTGCAAGCCTTCAACGCCCAAACCGGCGCGTTGGCCGGCAGCGTCGCGCTGCCCAACGACGGCCTGGCGAATCCGGGGCTGGCGGTATCGCCGGACTCCAGCCGCGTGTATGCCACCTTCGATAGCCAGACCGTGGTGGTATACGACGTGGCGACAGGCACTGCCGCGGCCACCTGGCAGACCACGCGAGCCGAGACCTGGACTGCCTCGGGCACACTGACGCTGTCCCCCGACGGCAGCACGCTCTATACAGCCGGCGACGTGCTCACGGCCTTCGATACGGCGAGCGGCAGCATTAAGGGCACGGTTAACCCGCCGGGCCCCTCGCGCACTTATTCTTTCGTGGGCAGCGCCATAAGCGGCGACGGGGCCACTCTATATGCCAGCTATGCGATTCAAATCGGGGTGGGCGCCGGGCTGGCGACGATCGATACCGCCTCACTCACTATCGCAGCCAGCGCCAATCTTGGCAGCGAGCTGCAGCAGCCTGTGCTATCCAAGGACGGTTCCACGCTCTATGTGCCGGATGCGGAAGACTCGCTGTTGTACGTGGTGAGCGCATCGAGCCTGACCGCGACCGCTTCCGTCGCCCTGCAAGGGCCTATCGCCGCCGCGACGCTGAGCGCGGATGGCAGCGCTTTGTACGTTGCCAATTCCTCCACGGCTAGCACCTTGGCGGTGGACATTACGTCGTTTGCGGTGATTGACACCATCGGAGTGAGTGGCACCGGGAACCCGCAAATCGGGCTCACCGGGACCACCAACGCCGCGGGGACGAGCAACGGCAGCCGGGTCTTCGTGGCGGGCATCCAGTCGAACAGTATTTCCGAAATCGACACGGCTACCAACAAAGTGGCGCGCAGCTACACGGCGGGATCCCAGAGTCCTTCAGTGACGGGCAGTAATCCGCCCGCCATTATGGCGACACCGAATGGCAAGCAAGTTTACCTGGCCGGCAGCGACTTTCAGACAGAGCTGACGGAGATCGATGTGGCTACGGGCGGCGTGAACGGCGTGCCGTGTGGAATTGGAACGGGATGCGAGGTGACTGAGATGGCCGCGCTGCCGGACAGCAGCCGGGTTTATCTGGCGGGGTTTGGGTTTGCGTTCGATGCACCGGCGCCGATTTTCTTCTATGTGGTGGACACGGCCACGCTGCAGGTTGTGGCGTCGGTGAAGATGGGTAATGCCGGCGCCATGGCGGCGTCGCCCACGGGCAAGTTCTTATATATCGCGACTGGCTCCACGCTATCGATTTTCGATACTACGCAGAACGTGGTGACCGGTTCGCTGCCGATCGGCGGTGTAGCGGCGATCGCGTTTTCGCCCGACGGCTCCACCGCCTACGCGGCCACCGGCTCCACGCTGGATGCGATCGACACGGCCAGCGGACAGGTGACTGGGACCTTCAGCCTGGGCACAGCTACTGCCACGGCGGTATCGGTGACGCCGGATGGCAGCCAGGTTTGGGTGACGCTGGCGAAAAGCACGTCGGTAGTGGTGGTGACCACGCAGAGCGGCACGACGCAGACGGTCGACTTCGGGCTTACGGTTAGCGGGGTGACTTTCGGGGGGCAGTAGGCCGGGGCCTGAGCAGGCATGCGTGCCCTATCGGTGATAGGATACGTCTATGCCGTTTGTGGATACGAGCAGCCTGCGGGTGATTGAGCGCCTGCCGGGGTGGTTTGGAAGATACTTTCACTCGCCGAGCATGACGTTCGCACATTACGATTTCGTGCGCGGCGCTTCCATTCACGAGCACTTCCATGCGCAGGAAGAAGTCTATGAGGTGATCGAGGGCGAGTTGGAGGTGACTGTGGACGGCGTCACTCAGGTTGCCGGGGTGGGGATTGTTGCGATTGTGCCGGCGAACGCGCGCCATTCGGTTAAGGCACTTAGCGACGGACGAGTTATTGTCGTCGATTACCCGGTGAGGCGCGAGGACGCCGGCTAAAGCCTGCGCTACCTATGGCTTCTTAGGCTTGTCGTCCACGATGTCGCCGAACTGAATGGTCGACTTACCCACAAACTTTTTATAATCCTTGTAAGTCACCAACATACGGATTTTTTGGTCGTTCTGCTTGAAGTGCAGCGTATCGTCGGCATGCGTATAAGTGGGGAACCAGTACTTGCCATCGATCTGTTCACGCAGGGTTTCGAACATGGGAAACTGCTGGTCGTCGCTTTTCTTTTGGTAACCTACCGCCTTGCCGTAGGTTTTCACAATCTGGAAGTCGTGATCGTCCACCCAGATCTGTCCTTCGAAGTAACGCTTGCCCGGAGCGAGTTTCTTGGGTTTCACCGAGAAGACGTAGCAAGGGATTTCGTCGGCTTTCTGCTTGCCCAGGTAGCGGACGTCGTACTCCGGAATCTGATCGGTGGTTAAGACGAACGGCTGCACGTTGCGTAAGTCCTGTTCGTCTTCGGGCGTCAGAAGAAGATAGTCGGAGAGCGTGGAGACGGGCGCATAGACGACGCGTTCGGTACGCTTCCCGTCGCCCGTGAAAATAATATCGGAGACCAGCTCGTACTTACCCACCGGCGAGCCGGATTCATCCAAGGCCTGTACCTTGACGGTCTGGCGGTAGGTATAATTCTGACGCGCCTCGGAAAACTCTTTTTCCTTGGCGGCGAATTTTCGGACGATCTCATCCGGGTTGACCTCGGGCGCGGAGGTGGTGGCGGCCACTGGAGTTGCCGCCGCCTTATCGTCGGCGGCAGTGCAGACGGGCAGAGACAGCGCCGAAAACAACGCCATTTGGACAAATCGATACATCTTCCCCTCGCAAAAGAGACGTTCGGCGAAACCCGCCGGTTTCTTCCGGCGGGTCCAGAGACCCGCCGCAGGCGTAGACGCCTGCCCCACTTCACAGGCTGAAGCCTGTGCTACCTTATTTATTTGCCCAGCAGCTTCTTGGCGATGGTCAGCAACTGAATGTTGCTGGTGCCCTCGTAGATCCTGCCGATTTTGGCGTCGCGGTAGAGTTTCTCCACCGGATAATCCTTGGTAATTCCGACGCCGCCGTGCACTTCGATGGCCTTGGACGCCACTCTTTCGGCGATCTCCGAGCTATAGTACTTAGCCATGGCCGCTTCGGTTTGGAACGGCAGCCCCGCGTCGCGTAATCGCGCGGCGTTATACACCAGCAGGCGGGCGGCTTCCACTTCGGTGGCCATCACCGCAAGCTGAAACTGAACTCCTTGAAACTCGCCGATGGTCTTGCCGAATTGCTTGCGCTCGCGCGCATAGGCGACCGCATGATCGAGCGCGCCGCGCGCCAGGCCAATCATCTGCGAGCCGATGGCAATGCGTCCTTCGTTCAGCGTCTCAATGGCGATCTTGTAGCCCTTGCCCACATCGCCGATCACGTTCTCCTTCGGCACGCGGCAATTGTCCAGGACCAACTCGCAGGTCGACGACGCGCGGATACCCAGCTTGTCTTCTTTCTTGCCGACCTGGAAACCGGGAAACTCGCGCTCGATCAGAAACGCGGTGATGCCGCGGTATCCCGCATCGGGATTGGCGTTGGCGAAGAGCAGGAACAGCCCCGCTTCGGCGGCGTTGGTGATCCAGAGTTTGCGGCCGGTCACCAGGAAATGGTCGCCCGCGTCCACGGCACGCGTGGCCAGGGCGAAGGCGTCCGATCCCGAGCCGGCTTCGGAGAGCGCATAAGACGCGACCGTGTCGGTGGCCAGGCGCGGCAGATACTTCTTCTTCTGCGCGGCGTTGGCCCACTTCAGAATAGCGTTGTTGACGATGGTGTTCTGCACGTCGGCGATAACGCCGGCCGACGGATCCACCGCGGATAATTCTTCCACAGCCAGGATGCACTGGAAGAAGCTGCCGCCCGAGCCGCCGTATTCTTCGGGGATCTCGATACCCATCAGGCCCAGCTCGAAAAACTGGCGGATGAGGTCTTTGCGGAAGACGCCGGCCTCGTCCATTTCGCGGACGTAAGGGCCGATCTGTTCGCGCGCGAACTGGCGCACGGTGGTTTGAAAGAGCTTCTCTTCTTCCGTCAACGCGGTGAGAGGCTGTGGGGGGATCTCGGCTTGCTGCGCGATGGCTGGCATAGCGTTGTTTCCTATTCTACACCCGCCCTATACTACGCCGGCCAGTTCGCGGTACGGGCGGCCTTGCGATTCAGCCACCGCGGCATGCGTCACGAAGCCGTTGTAGGTATTGACGCCTTCGCGCAATCCGGGGTGCTCGGTGCAGGCGCGTTCCAGGCCCTTGTTCGCCAGTTCCAGAAGGTAGGGGAAAGTGGCGTTGGTGAGGGCGAAAGTGGAAGTGTGCGGCACGGCGGCGGGCATGTTGGAGACGCAATAGTGCAGCACGTCATCGACAAAGTAGATGGGCTCGGTGTGGGTGGTGGCGTGCGACGTTTCGAAGCAGCCGCCCTGGTCGATGGCTACATCCACGACCACGGCACCGGGTTTCATGTGTGAGATCATTTCGCGGCGCACGAGTTTGGGGGCGGAGGCGCCTGGAATCAGCACGGCGCCGACCACCAGGTCCGCGGTCTTGAGCGTCTCGCGGATGGTATACAAGTTGGAGGCCAGCGTAACGATCTGGCCGCCGAAGATATCGTCGAGTTGGCGGAGGCGGTTGAGATTGCGATCGATCATGGCCACGTGCGCGCCCATGCCCAGCGCGATCTTGGCCGCATTGGTGCCGACCACGCCGCCGCCGATGATGACGCAGTTGGCCGGGGCTACGCCGGGTACGCCACCGAGCAACACGCCGCGCCCGCCATTGGGCTTCTCCAGATATTGCGCGCCCACCTGCACGGACATGCGGCCGGCCACCTCGCTCATGGGTGTGAGCAAGGGCAGGGAACCATCGGCGTCGTGGATGGTTTCATACGCCACGCCGCTGACCTTGGCCTCGAGCATGCGGTTGGTGAGGTCCGGGAGGGGCGCCAGGTGCAGATAGGTGAACAGGATCAGGCCGGGGCGGAGGTGATCGTATTCGGCCGGCTGCGGCTCTTTGACCTTGACGACCAGGTCGGCGCGGCGCCAGACTTCGGCCGCGGTGGGCAGGATGACGGCACCCGCGTCGAGGTACTCGGCGTCGGTGAGCGCGCTGCCTGCGCCCGCGGTGGACTGGACGAGAACTTCGTGGCCGGCCTCGCGCAGGGCGGTGACGCCGCTGGGCACGAGGCCTACGCGGGTTTCGTGATCTTTGACTTCTTTGGGAACGCCGATGATCATCCGGAGATGCTCCTGTATGTGCCGATTAGCGTATCACACGGGCTGGGAGGGAGGTAAGCTATCAGGTATCGGGTATCAGCCTTCAGCCAATGTCCCAGTTGCGGCGCATTCCTCGTTCTTGGTCGGAACTAAGCCAATAAGTTTCTTATTTACTTTTATTTACAAAAAAGAACCAAACCGAGGCTCGGAGCGTTGGCCGGGAAGGGAAGGTCGTCTTCGGGGTCATGGTTTGCTCGATTTCCAATCTCCGATTTCTCCATTACACAGTAGCATGGGGTTGCTCGATAAACGGGCTGGCGGGAGTTGGCGGTGGAGGCGGAAAGCACAGCCGCTTTGGAACCGCGGATTCAGGAGCATGCCACAGTGAATTTCACCAGCTACGTTGGCGGGGAGCCGCATGAAACCCCGAACATCAGTGACATTGCAGGAGAGACGAACGATAATGTCAGCATGGGTCCCGGCATTCGAGACCGCATCCGAAGACTGCCATTTTGCGACAGGCTGCTGCTCCTCCTGGTAGCCGGCTGGAGCATTGCCGGCATCCCAGCTAACTACTTTCGTGTGCGCGGCGCGATGGGTGGGGGGCAACAATTGGCGGCCATAACCCTGTGGGCGACCATCGCTGGGGTGATTGCCTATTCGCTGGTGCGGCGGGAGCGCAGGCTTGCAGACTACGGCTTTTCATTCAGATCGGAGGGGTGGCCTCGCTGGCCATAATCGGCGCCGTTCACGTGTACCTCGCGATGAGCGGCAAATTCGTCTTATCCGCAAGCGAAAGCTTGGTATGGGTTGCGCTGGGCGCTCTCATGGAAGAAATTGCCTTCAGGGCGATCGCGATCGACAGGTTTATCGCGCTAATGGATGGGATAAAAGGTAAGGCGTTCTGGGCAATACTGGCGAGTTCCGTGCTTTTTTCTATTCCTCATATACCGTCCAAATCCCCCGCCGAACTTCAAGGTATCTTCCTTTCATCCTTGATCGTGGGATATGTTTACTATGCATCCAGATCCATTCTCCTGCCTGCCTGGATTCACGGCATCTCAAACGCGGGATATCCGGGCGGCATATTAATCGTAGCCATATACGGCCTCCTTGGCGCCGCCGACTGCGCCATCCGATCTCGAAAGAGGCATACTCCGCTGGCTTCAGCCGCGTGGCGGAACTGACGAGTGCGAGACTGCCGCGCAAGCCTGGAATCGGTTGGGGCAGTCGATCGGAACGCGCTACGCGACGGCATTGCGGCGCTGCTCATGCGATCGACGGCGCAACCGGCGGGGCGCAACCGGGCGGTGTTTTTGGACAACCAGGGTCCCTTGTGCCGGGCGATTGAGCGTGGTGACAAATCGGCGCGGGTTGTGGGAGAATCAGGGAAGTCCCGATGCGGTGAGGTGCGAGAGCGGTTGAATCGGGCGGTCTCGAAAACCGTTGAACCTTTGCGGGTTCCGTGGGTTCGAATCCCACCCTCACCGCCAGATATCAAAATCGCGTTTGTCAGCCTTTAAGTGGCTATCTTTTGTATGACTTTCATGGTTCGATCGTCTTAATTGCGAAAAGGGCTCCCGGAAGGACATCCGCAACTCACCGCCCTTCCAGGTCGCCTTATCGAGTACCAGCCGAAGGAGTTTGCGTTGCTCGGCCCCCGGTTGTTTGAGGAAAACTCGGCAGCTTTGGCGGCGACCGCTATCGGGTCCACTGCCTGACTTACGGATGGCAGCGCGGGAACCTCTGCCAGTCGGCGGCGCACTCGATCCTGTTGCTGACGCACCTCTGCCGCTTTC
>Ga0187871_10000941_pt1 | contig 26371 bp, 30 predicted proteins | sample June2016WEW_16_1_FD_132988 | JGI IMG/M metagenome (GOLD analysis project Ga0187871, IMG submission 132988) | Peatland microbial communities from SPRUCE experiment site at the Marcell Experimental Forest, Minnesota, USA - June2016WEW_16_10 | ecosystem: Environmental > Terrestrial > Soil >...
ACTCATGTGCTAGGTCGGGTTAATAACATAGAACAAACCAGTAAACACCAGATCGACGACAATCACGAGGGCAATCGAGGTGACGACGGCCGCCGTCGTCGATCGTCCAACCTCCTCCGCGCCCGCCCCGGTCGAGAACCCTTCTTTGCATCCGACAGCCGTGATGACCAGAGCGAACAACACGCTTTTGATGAGGCCGGTGTACATGTCGCGCAACACGATTGCGTCCCTAGTCGCCTGAAAATACGAACCAAACGTAAAATTGGCGCCGGCGACACCGAAGACGCTTCCGCCCACTACACCCATGAAATCAGCCCAGATTGTGAGGCAAGGCATCATCACCAGCATAGCCAGGAACTTCGGAGCGACCAGGAAGGCAACTGGATCGAAGGCCATTGTTCTGAGGGCATCCACTTCCTCGGTCACCTTCTTGGTTCCGATCTCCGCGGCGAAAGCGGAGCCCGAACGGCCAATGACGACGATGGCTGTGAGCAGGGGGCCAAGTTCTCGAAGAATCGAGATGGCCACGGCTTGGGCCACAAAATGCATCGCTCCCAACTGCCGCAGCTGATATGCGCTCTGCAGAGCCATGATCAAGCCCACAAAAAACGTGATCAGGGAAACGATGGGTATGGCTTCGACGCCCACCGCCATGGCTTGATGAATCGCCCGCTGGGGGCGCAGGCGCTGACCCCGGAAAGGACCTATGAAGGTGATATACGCTGACTGGCCCGCGAGGTTCGCCAAGTCACCAATGTAGGCGAGGCCGTTCAGTGTCCAGAAACCGACCCGTTCCGGTACATCTGCGATTCTTCCCGACGCTTTCAACGTTAACGGACCCCATTTCAGGAAATTGCGTCACCGTTCTTCGAAGGCAGGGCCTTAAGCTTCGATCGCCTGTTCCTCGGTTTCGAGTATGTCAAAAATTCCGGTTAGACGCGTGAGCTGTAGAACTTGAAGGACGGAGCTTCTCAACCCAAATAGTACTAGCCTCTTGTTGGATTTACGTGCCTCCTTGAGGACCTCCAAGAGCGAGGCAATCCCGGAGCTATCGACGTACGTCACCGCCATCAGGTTCACGGCCACTCGCTCGGTTCCCCGCAAACAGTCCAGCAGTGTTTTGCGCAAGGCCGGTGAACTACCAAGGTCAATCTGACCTTCCACATCGACGATCGTGGTCGCTTTTTCAATTCGGGTCGAAGATTTCAAGTATCTTTCCATGTCCATCCTTCACTGGGTACGAAAGCCTTCACCTATTTATCAACCTTCACAAATGCTAACCATCAACGCCTGGGCGATCTTCAGGGCTTTGTGGCAATCGCTGGGACGCAAATCACGTCCCCTCGACATTCACCTTCGTAGCCGGCAGGCGCTTGATCAGGGTTAGTTGATTCCCTCCGGGGACTCGCTCATAAGTCATCTCATCCATGGTCGCCTTGATGAGGTGTGTTCCCCGCCCGCTCAGAGAGATATCATCCAAGGGCTGGCCACAGATCCTGGCCGGGTCTGGCGGTTCGCCCTGATCGAGGAAAGTGAATTCTATTTGATCGTCACCTACATGGCAGTTCAGCTCGATCTGCTGGTCGTAACGATTCTTGTAGGCGTGTCGAATGATGTTAGCCAAGGCCTCGTCGATGGCCAAAGTGACTCCTTGAGACGATTCCTCCGGCAGCCCGTAAACCAAACCCAGCTCGCCCACCGCCGCGCGGACAACGCACAGGAAACGCGGATGGCTTGGCATAACCAGTCTCAATTGAAAGCTCATTTTGCTCCCCTAAGACTGTTCCTGCAATGAGAATATCAGGTGACATCCCTCCCGTCGAAACCGGCCCCGGTTCCAAAGAATCTGCGGCTCAAGACAGCTTGCCCACTCTGGACAAGCGTGGTCAAGCCTCAGCCCTCATGAACAAGTTCTTCCTTATTATTATAGTCGATCTGTTCACCGGACCCCTCACTCACTTGGCAAGCTGCTACTCTTGCTGACCGAGCTGTTTCAGCTTCTATTCCATCAGCATCCTTTGTTCCCATGGGAGACCGTTTGGGGGGTAGGAAATCTACCTGCAGCCACTCGCCAAATTCATAGGTCCTCTTCGCGAACGACAATATGGGCGCAGGACAATCGGAACGAAAGACGTCGCTCTAGGGAAGTCTACGTAGGCAAACTGATTTGGGGTAACTAGCACTATTGATAGTCGATGATTGAAAAGTCTTGTGCTCGAAGAATGGGAGCACCAAAGCTCCCGCACAAGGCGAGAGGATTTGCGGGCAGGGCTCCGCCTGGACTGCCGCCGGAAGCTGAGTTCCGAGGAAAACCATGGCGTCAACCACTTGTAGGTCGCGAGCAGTTGGGCTGCAAGCACTGCCTCGGCCTGACCTGCCGCCTAAATACCAAGCCAATGGCAAGCAGGACGAGCCAAAAGTCGTTCTTTCGATCTCCTGACGTGACCGGCAGCTGTTAAACTCACCCTCTGGTCTTCTTCGCGCCCACAGGCTGCGCCCGCACTTATGCCTGTTCGATCACGTGCTTGGATGCAAGTGATGACCTTTGCCGACTGGCCGGGGCTAAAGCGCTTCCGGATTTGGTGTGACCTGGTAGAGTGGCGCTTCAGCGCCGCGTTAAGGCCGCCTCTGATTTAGGTTTTGCGATGCACCGAACGCGAGCCTAAAGGCTCGCTCTACCTGGATACGCCAATCCTGAAACTGCTCTAGTGATTAGCAAGAGAAAATCATGTATTGGGAATCATTGATCGCCAGTACTGCATTCTGCGTTCGCCGATCGGGGCGTTTCCTGGTCACCGAGTTGCTGGTTCCGCATCGCGTCCTCAGCACCTCCGCGTGCAACGGAGGACAGTCGGAGAAGATACAGTATCTGGTGAATCACCAGAGCTGCGAGGGTTCGGCGCATCATGAGCGCGCTGCCTGCATGGCCAGACTCGGTCAGGAAAAGTATCATCACTCCGTCTGTCTGGAACTCGGGCTTGCGCCGGAATTGGTGGCCAGCATGGGAACCGCAGCCAACATGAACTATGCGACCGTCGTCCAGCGTGGAGATGAGGACGTTTCCGTAACCGCCATGGTTACGGCAGGCGTCCAAGGAAATGCTGCTTGTGCCGGTGATCCGGCGACGTGGCGAGAGGTGCCGGAAGGGAGTCCCGAGGTCGCGGCCGCCTGCAACGGGACGATCAATATACAGGTAATCCTGGGCTGCCCTGTGACCCAAGCTGCGTTGGCACGGTGTGCCATCACCATGACCGAAGCCAAAACCGCCGCCCTGCAGCAACTAGCGGTTCGCAGCCGCTACTCGATGGAGTTCGCCACCGGAACTACTACCGACCAGTTCTGCATTGCGGCTCCTCTGCGCGGAGACACGCCACGCCGCTATGCCAGCCCCGGCACCAAACTGGGTGAGTACATCGGAACCGCAGTTCGTGACGCCACCCTGGAAGCCCTGCGCTGGCACAATGGCTTGGAACCAAGCTACACGCGAGGGGTTTTTCACGCGCTGGGCCGCTACGGCATAAAGGAGGATCAATTCCTCTCGGACATAGCAGCGTATCTGAATGAAAGCGAGTTGGAATTGCTGAAGAAGAATCGTAATGCTGTCATGTACGAGCCTTTGGTGTGCGCTGCGGCGCACGCTCTCGCCAGTATTCTGGATCGCTGCCGCTACGGTGCTTTTCCCGCTAGCGCCGCGCAGGAGGCTCTGCGCCAGCAAGCGGCGTGCCTTGCCTCCAGCCTTGCCGGCCGGCTCGACCGCTGGCTGGAATTTCATTCCCTCCTTACTGACGTGGATGCGAATCATCCCAAGCGGCTGGTGCTGGCAGCGATCGCACTCGGCTGGTCGAAGAAGTGGAGCTGAGTATCCTACGTCCGGCGGCTCCGCTTTTGGCCGGAGCGGTGCTCTTGGATCTGCTCATCGGCGATCCTGTCTATACTGCCCATCCCGTACGCTTGCTGGGTTGGACACTCAGTCAATTTGAAAAGCTGCTGCGTGCTTTGAAGCTCGACGGCTATTTCGGTGGAATCCTGCTGTTTCTCCTGTTGGCCACTGTATGGTGCGGTGGCTTGGCCTTATTCGTTCTGGCTCTCGCTCGATGGAATCGTCGGATCGCCCTTGCGGTTGAGCTCTTCCTGCTTTATTCGCTGCTGGCACTGCGCGATCTTTTGCGCCACGGCTGGGCGGTTGAGCGCGCCGTTCGCCGGGGTGACCTGCCCGAAGCTCATCGCCGAATTTCCCAGTTGGTTGGTCGCGATACCGATCGCATGGATTTCGCCGCATGCCGCCGCGCCGCCATAGAAAGTCTCAGCGAAAATCTTACGGATGGCTTCGTCAGCCCGATCTTCTGGTACGCGGTTGCTGGCCTTCCCGGAGTCCTACTGTTCAAGGTGGTCAGCACCATGGACTCGATGGTTGGTTACAAGACTGATCAGTATCTCCGTTTCGGCTGGTGCGGAGCCCGGATGGACGACGCAATGAACTGGCTGCCGGCCAGAATCAATTGGATAATCATCGCTCTTTGCGCTTTGATCTTGCCCGGATGTTCAGGCCCCAAAGCGCTCCGTATGGGTTGGCGGCAACACGCACTTCTTCCCGGGCCGAATTCCGGCTGGAGCGAAGCTGCGACGGCCGGCGGCATTCAGCGCAGGCTCGTCGGGCAGATCTGGAGACAGGGTAAGCTGGTGACGGATCTCTGGCTGGGCGATGCGAGCGATCCGCCGGCGGGCGATGACTCGGATGTGCGACGCACATCGATTCTGCTGACCAGCGCCGGCCTGACGGCAACCGCGTTGGCCGTAATTGTAATCGCCGCACTACACTAGTATTTGCTTGCGTTAATTCGCGACATAGAAGGAGCAGGTGGTAGAGCGGGCCTTCAGGCCCGCGTTCGGCCACCTCCCTACGTTCGGGATTGCCCCGCGCTGCGCAGGCTTCACTGATTGAAACGAGGCGCTTCAGGAGCGGTGTACGAGGGCGAATCCTGCGTTATGGGAAAGCGCCTGAGCTCCCCGGCCAAAACTAATCGAAGCAGAAGGATGTATTCATGACGAGCATTGCTACCAAGAAGGGAGACGGCGGGCAGACCAGTCTGACCGGGGGTCTCCGTGTTTCCAAGTCGTCGATTCGAGTCGAAGCGTACGGCACGCTTGACGAATTGAATTCAGTCATGGGTTTCGCCCGTTCCATCTGCGAAGATGCAAATCTGCGCGACCGCACCAAGACGATCCAGCGAGAGCTGTTCAGGGTCGGTTCTGCTCTGGCGACTCCCGCGCAGAATCGTAAGGGAGAGCCTCCGCTCAATGCTGCGATGGTCGATGCTCTCACCAATCAGGTACACGAACTCGAAGCGATCGACGGAATGCTTTCTGACTGGTCGATTCCCGGTGAGCACACTGCGGCTGCAGCCTACGATGTGGCTAGGACGGTGTGTCGGCGGGCGGAACGCTGTGTGGTGCGCTTGATGGACGCGGGCGAGGTCGTTGATCCTGACGTCCTGCCGTATATTAACCGCCTCTCCGATCTGCTGTGGCTCTTCGGGCGCAAGCTGGAACTCGATGCCGGGGTCAGTGGCTCGTTGCGAACTGCGAATGAGAAGAGCGGACCGCGCTGGTCAAGGGCCTGGTAACGCGGAATGAAATAGCCGATTATTTTTCTGCACCCCTTGGCAAAGTGAGATGATGCGATGCCGGCTCGCGCCCTGATGATCGGTGGAACTGCCTCCCACGTGGGAAAGAGCTGGATGGCCACGGCAATCTGCCGCTCTCTGCATCGCAAAGGGATTCGCGTCGCTCCCTTCAAAGCTCAAAACATGTCGAACAATTCCTATCCCTGCCCGGGGGGTGGGGAGATTGGACGGGCTCAGGTTGCCCAGGCGGAAGCCTGCGGACTTGCACCGTCCCCCGACATGAATCCAATCTTGCTCAAACCTTCCTCCAATGCCACCAGCCAGGTGGTTGTGCAGGGCGCGGTGTGGCGCAATCTCAGCGCTTCAGAGTATTACCGGCAGTACGATTTTCTGCTCGGCAAAGTCGATGAGTCCTACCGTCGCCTGTCGTCGCAATACGAATTCATCGTCCTCGAAGGCGCCGGTAGCATAGCCGAGCTGAATCTGCGCCAGATGGACCTGGTCAATCTCGGCCTGGCTCGCCACTTGAATATCCCTGTCTTACTGGTAGCGGACATCGATCGCGGAGGAGTGTTTGCCTCCGTCTACGGGAGCATAGCTCTGCTGGATCCGGAAGAAGCTTCGCTGGTCCGGGCTTTTGCCGTGAACCGTTTTCGCGGAGATCCCGCATTGTTCGCAGATGCGGTGGGAATTCTGGAAAAGAAAACTGAGAAGCCTTGTATTGGAGTTTTTCCTTTTGTCGACGATGTGTCGCTCGACGAAGAAGATAGCGTCGCTCTCGATCATTGGCAACCGCTGCCGCAAGGCGGGTTGTCGATCGCCGTCCTTCAGTTTCCGCGTGTCTCCAACCACACCGACTTTCAGCACCTCACAAGTGCAATGTGGATTCAGCGGCCCGTGCGGCGACAGTTCGATTTGATCATCCTGCCAGGCAGCAAGAATACCGTCGCTGATCTGCAATGGATGCGAGAGCAGAAGTTCGATTTATGGCTGCGGGATCAGTACGCCAGCGGTGCCCACATTCTTGGCATTTGCGGCGGATATCAGATGCTGGGCGAAAGTATCGATGACCCTTACCACGTCGAATCCGACGAAGATTCCGTCTGCGGACTAGGCATGCTTCCCGTGCGCACGACCCTGCTGGCAGCGAAGGTCACGCAGTGCGTCGTCGCATCGACCATGAAAGGCCGCAGCTTTTCTGCCTACGAAATCCACATAGGTGAAACAACGCGACCGCGTAATGCCGAGCCTTTTGCATGGGTCGATGGACGTCCAGAAGGCATACGCGAGAGTCGTTGCGCCGGCACATATCTTCACGGCGCGTTGCAGAATGGCGACGTTCTGGAGGATTGGATTGGCTTCCGGCCACCGGAACCTGCCAATCGCCAGGATTCGTACGACCGTCTGGCCGACTGGTTCGAACGCTGGGTGGATGGGCCACGGTTTGAGAATCTTTTCCTTCTGTGACGTAACATGCGTAACGACAAATTGAGCAAGCTGTTGCATCTCAACATCAGTGCTTGGCACCTTGAGGAACTTTGCATCACGCAACTCGATAGGATGGATGTGATCGGCGCCCTTCTCGGGGTTGATCAACAGCACGCGGCGTCGCGGGTCCCCCTCCGGTTTGCGCGGCAAGGAACGCTTCAATTTGCCCTTGCTGAGCCAGGCGTGGAGGGTCCATTTACTGGTTCCACCCAGGTCGAATCGATCCGAATCAGATTTCTGATCCAAATGCGGTGAAGTTTTGTTTTGGGAATTTGTAAGCTGTTGAAAGAATGGCTCCTCAGGTAGGACTCGAACCTACAACCCTCCGGTTAACAGGGGGATTCCGCCCGTCACGCCGTACAATTCCAGCCAACTAAGCCCAACAAAGCGCACCAAAGGCACCTGCCGTGTTCGGCTCATTTTGGAGTCTTTTGTCGGCAGTTCACGGACACTATACGGACACTTCGCCGGCACGGCTCTTCTGGTCAATTCTCTCGACGACACATCTAGCGTTCTCTACCAACTTGGGATTCCATCTCTGATTTTGCTTCACACCGAGCAACGGGGTGGTTGTTTGGGGGCGGCAAACCCATGACTAGCCTACGTATGCCACCTTGCGTCCTGCTCACTCGTTTGTCGTTGAGAGAAAGCTGTCAAGGAGGTCAGCTTCTTGCGCCCTCACCGCGTCGAAGATCTCGCGCGCCAGAAGGGGATAGGCGGCCGCTTGGAAATCGCGATCGGCCATGTACCTCGTTACGATATTGTCGTTTTCTCCCATTCGCTCGATCATGAAATCTTCAATCAACTTCCGAATGCCCAGTTCGAATTTATCGAGCGGATTCGCAAGTGCCGTCTTGATGACCTGTTCATTCTTGGTCGCCTTCTCTTTGATCTGCTGAAAGAAGAGTCGATCTTCTTCGGCGAATTGAGTCCCGAAGCGCTCGTTGAGTACCTCGATGATTTCCGACAAAGGCGCTTTCTCGTCTTTTGCCTTACCCGTGCCCACCTCCGTCGGACTCTTCACGGTGCGAACGTCGCCTTGCTTGAGGTCAATGGGGCCAGCGTGGACGCGCTCCAGTCGGTAATACTGGAGATCGACCTCATCGCGGAGGTTTACAGTTATGGTCTCGCGGTCGAGCGGGAGATGCGGGGCCAAATAACGTCCGTAGCTGTACAACATCTCCAGCTCAGGATCTCCGTAAGGGATAATCTGGCTTAGGAAAGCGTACATTTTCACATAGCCGCTTAGCCTGTCCCGGAAGGTTTGTTGCGTTTCTCGGTCCTGGATAGCTTTGAAGCGATCGACCGCCGGCTGGAGATAGCGCTGCAGATGCGCATGATCTGCTGGGCTCTGCCGTTCCGCGGGCTTGTAGAACACCTGGGCATACGCCTCGACCTCGCTCCAGTGGTAAATCTTTGCTTGGTCGAGTTCGTGTTTCAGTCTCTCCAACTGTGACGGGTCGGAAGCCTCCTGAAGTCCCGTCTTGTCGTAGTAAGGCTTGAAGGCCCGAAAGATGTCCTCTGCCTCATTGACGAAATCGAGCACAAACGGAGCATCTTTGCCGGGAATCATGCGGTTGAGCCGCGACAGCGTCTGAACCGCCTGCACTCCGTCGAGCCGCTTGTCCACGTACATGGTATGTAGCAGCGGCTGGTCGTAACCGGTCTGGTACTTGTTGGCAACGAGGAGAACCTGATAATCCGGCGAGTCAAAGCGCTCAGGCAGTTGCCCCTCGCCAATCGGTTTACCCGTTATGACATCGTGATTCATGCCCGGTTCGGTGTATTCAAGACCGGTGTCCGGGTCACGTACGGATCCACTAAACGCGACCAACGGCCTTATATCCGTGTACCCGTTCTCGGCGATGTAGCGCTCAAAAGCCAGCTTGAAACGCACCGCATGAAGACGCGAGGAAGTCACGACCATAGCCTTGGCTCTCCTCAAAAGCAACTGGGCAAGACCCTCTGGAACATCGCCGACCAACTGCGTGGAGCGATGAACGCGGATGATTTCCGCGACTACATGCTGTCCTTCCTCTTCCTGCGCTACCTCTCGGACAATTACGAGGCGGCGGCACAAAAAGAACTGGGCCGGGATTATCCCCAGGTCGAGGGCGACGACCGCCGCGTGCCGCTGGCCATCTGGTATGCCAATAATCCCGATGACGTGGCCGATTTCGAGAAGCAGATGCGCCGCAAGGTGCACTATGTCATCAAACCGGATCACCTCTGGGCCAGCATTGCCAATCTGGCCCGCACGCAGAATGGGGAACTGCTCAACACGCTGCAAGCAGCCTTCAAATATATCGAGACGGAGTCCTTCCAGAGCACCTTCCAAGGCCTGTTTTCCGAGATCAATCTGGCGTCGGATAAGCTCGGCAAGAAATACGAAGAGCGCAACGCCAAGCTCTGCACGATTATTCAAAAGATCGCCGAAGGGCTGACCCAATTTTCCTCCGACGCCGACACGTTGGGCGATGCCTACGAGTATCTGATTGGCCAGTTTGCCGCCGGTTCGGGCAAGAAGGCGGGCGAGTTTTACACGCCGCAGCAGATTTCTAGCATTTTGTCCGGCATCGTCACGCTGGACAGCCAGGAGCCGAAAACGGGAAAGAAAGCCAAGCTGGATAGTGTTTTGGACTTTGCCTGCGGTTCCGGTTCGCTGCTCCTCAACGTGCGCAAGCGCATGGGGCCGCATGGCATCGGCAGGATTTTTGGTCAGGAAAAGAACATCACCACCTACAACCTGGCACGCATGAACATGCTGCTGCACGGGGTGAAGGATTCTGAGTTTGAAATCTTCCACGGCGACACACTGACCAATGATTGGGAAATGTTGCGCGAGACCAACCCCGCCAAGAAACCTTATTTCGATGCCGTGGTGGCGAATCCCCCGTTCAGCTACCGCTGGGAACCCACTGAAGCCATTGGCGAGGATGTGCGCTTCAAGAATCACGGTGTGGCACCCAAATCCGCCGCTGATTTCGCCTTTTTATTGCACGGTTTCCATTACCTGAAGGACGAAGGCGTCATGGCCATTATTCTTCCTCATGGCGTGCTATTCCGTGGCGGAGCGGAAGAGCGAATCCGCACCAAGCTGCTGACCGATGGGCACATTGATACGGTCATCGGCCTGCCCGCCAATTTGTTTTATTCCACCGGCATCCCGGTGTGCATACTGGTGCTCAAAAAATGCAAGAAGCCGGACGACGTGCTCTTCATCAACGCCAGCGAGCACTTCGAGAAAGGCAAACGCCAGAACCGACTGCGGGACGAGGACATCGAAAAAATTCTTGAGACCTACCAATTTCGTAAGGACGAGGATCGTTATTCAAAACGAATCCCGATGGAGCGGATTAAAGAGGAAGGTTACAACCTGAACATATCCCGCTACATCAGCACCGCAACAGTTGAATCAGAAATCGACCTGGCGGCGACTCATGGCGTATTGGAAACAATCGAGAACACAATCCAAAAGGCAACGATTAAACACAATGAATTTCTTGAAGAGCTTGGCTTGCCCCCATTGCCGTCGTCCCATTCTAATTCGTCGAGAGAGTAGGAGGACCCGAAGAGGAGAGGGCAGGGTGCAAGAAACTTATCGAGGATGTCGCCAGCGGCAAAACAGAAAATGGCTCCAAGCTCGATCACGTTCGTGAACTGTTACGCGAAGGCGATGTGCTCATTGGAAGCCCGCGCGCTCGGGTTGATGCTGCCAGCGTGGCTGCGTTGCGCTCCGAAGGACTGTCGTGGTCTCAGGTATGCCAGCGGCTCAAGTTGAGCAAGGGAACGGCGCGGCGGGCTTTCTACAGCTTGCCCAATCACCCTCAGGAATCGATACCTGTAAATGGCTGATTGGGCAAGGCGGCCGAACCGACTGTCAGCTTGCCCACAGACATGTGTTTTTTAGGCGGAATAGGCTGCTAACTTCCCAGATCAAGACTTCTGGCCCGCTTCGATTCGTCGATTAGCTGTCGTGACCGTGCCAACTTTGCGACCTGACCCGAAGCGGGGCGGCCAGCAGGGATTACTTACTACATGGCGATATTACAACAACTATCTGAGCAGTGGCGGCGTAAGCCCACTAACCAGAATGGTCCGCGGCGTTGCTGTGCTGTCGGATCACTACATTCAATTCAAGAATTTTCTTACGTGATTAAGGCCTCTTGCCCCTCGCTTAATCGCGTACGGACTCGAACACCGCCCGAAGTCATAACTGCCCTCGACTGGCGCCACTCGCCGCCGGCAAGATCACGGTCGTTCGACCCCGCCCCGCTCCAGGACGTCTCTTCTCTCGGCCGGGAGCACATGAGCCTCACGGTCGACACTACGATTACACTTGGCACACGGATCAGCGGGCGTAAGCTCGAACACCGTCCCGTAGCCGTAAGTGCCGCCCCACTGAGTCGTGCCGTAGAGATTGCCTACGGCATCGGACATCAGGCCGGCCCAAGGCTCCCACCCGTCCGTGCCGTTGTTGTTGAACCTATGCAGCACCGTCTCCGTCCAGTTTCCGCCCGCTGTGGGCGTCAACTCGAACACCATCCCGCAGTTTGGAACGTTTGGCGGTGGTGCATAAGTGCATTCGGAGTACAAGTCGCCTCTCATCGTACCGTAAAGATTGCCCGCGGCATCAAAGATCAGGCCGGACGGGAACAATCCGTCCGCGCCGTTGAAGCTCCACAGCACGTCCTCGGTCCAACCACCGCCCGTTGTGGGCGTCAACTCGAACACCGTCCCCCCGGAGGTTGTGCCGTAGAGATTGCCTGCGGCATCGAAGATCAGGCCGGTGTAGAGATTACCCCCGTCCGCGTTGCCGTTGAAGCTCCACAGCACCTGCTCGGTCCAGCCCCCGCCTCCTGTGGGCGTCAACTCGAACACCGTCCCGCATCCTGAGTTGCAGTACGAACCGTCAATGCCGCCCCCGTAGGTCGTGCCGTAGAGATTGCCGGCGGCATCGAGGACCAGGCTGCCGTACTGGGGGCCCTGCCCATCCGCGCAATTAGCCTGCGAGCAGAAGCGGTAGAGCCCGGTCTCCGTCCAACCTCCGCTCCCGTTGGGCGTCAACTCGAACACCGTCCCACATCCGTACTGCGAGCAGTAGGCAGTGAAATTGCCGCCAGCCCCGGTAGTCCCGTAGAGGTTGCCGGCGGCATCGAACATCAGCCCGGCGTAGGGACCAGCCCCGTCCGTGCCCTCACCGAAGCTATGCAGCACCTGCTCGGTCCAGCCCCCGCCTACTGTGGGCGTCACCTCGAACACCGTCCCGTCGCCGTACGCGCCGCCGTCGACGGTCGTGCCGTAGAGATTGCCGCCGGCATCCCTGATCAGGGTGCCAAAAGGCCCCCACGCGTCGGTGCCGTTGTAGTTGAAGTTATGCAGTAACTTTTCCGTCCAGCCCCCTCCGGTTGCGGGCGTCTGCGCTTGCGCTGACGGGGCTGAGGCAACCGTCAGCGCAAATACAATTGCTATCGCCAATGCGGCTGCCGCCGCGCGCGAGATGATGTGCAAAAGTAAGTTGCGGAATTGCCTTTTGCGACGCATGGGCTTTGCCCCCTCTGATACACCGCAACAATTTCACAATTTCGCGGAAGATTTGTCAGTGATCCACGGCGTGGCGTTAGGTGACTTGGTCAAATATTTGAAATAAGGAAGAAGGGAATGTTGACGTTAAGGTCAGTTAACCGCCCGCCCAAACATAACTGTCGCAAACAGGCCATGTCGTGGCCTAACTGAACTGGGCAACGGTTTTCTAAACCGTCAGCGGCGGAGAATCAGGAATTGTAAGTGGCAGTGTTTTGTGTAGATACAGGCAGCGTCGGGATGTATCGGTGCAGGCTAGGTGCAGACTCGCAAGGCTGTCGTAAACCATCCATCTTTTGGTCTGTTGTCCTCGAAGTCGCGCGAGATTTTCTCGACGCGGTAACGGATCTTGTCGGCGGATTCTTTGGCGGTTTTGCTCATAGGGTGCTCCTCTTCGATCTGGTTCTGCAATCTCCACAGCAGGGTGCTACGGGTTGGTTGTTCATGCGTGCGTACATCTCGCGCCCCTCCATCATCTGCGCCTGAAGTCCCACGCACCAGCGTCCGCAGCGCGAACACTTGCGGGCTACGTGCTTGTCCGCGCGGGCCTTCGGATCAGCGGCCAATAAGAGATTGCGGCTGGAGCGCTTCCACACCCAGATTTCGCGCGGACCGCGAGGAAAGCCGGACCAAGGCGTGGCGGCGGAACGAGTCGGGGATGTCAAAGGAATAGAAGGTGACGCAGTAGACGTAATAAGAGGCGGTGGTTGGACTACGGAGCGCGTTACGCCTGACGCTTGCCACACGTCCCCCAGCCCCTGCTCAAAGTGTACTCCATGCGGCCCAGAAATGGAGATCATTCACGGCAAGCATCGCCTGAATGAGATTATGTTTTCGCAAAGGAAAGGTTTCTGCGGATGCATGAATTTCAAGGGCTTCCTTGTTGAGCTTCACTCCAAAGCCATTTAACGTCATTTTCAGGAGATCCTGCCGCTTCCCCGTATTGAGAGCGCAACCGGAGGATTCGAGATCATGAATGGTGTAACTATCGTCGGTCAGCAAGTAGCCTCCGTTTTGCTGGCGCGCGTAGATTTGCAGAGCGTCGTTATGACGATCAATATAGGGAGTCGTGATTTCAACCCATTCGCTGTTTAACTCGCGAAGTGTGGTTTTGTCCTTCAACCACGCCCGGTAATCGCTCAGAAGCTTCTCGATATCGGCGGTGACGGTCATTAGAACAACCCTAACTGAATATCAGGTCTAAGGGTGATATTGCAGCGTTTCATGAACGCCTCGAATGTTGGAAACAAATCTGTGGGGTTAGGGAACTCGGCAATCGGTGCGGGTATAGCCCACTTGTCGCCGAATCCTTCGCGATAAATGTGCAGATGTGGACAGGGAATCTCTTGGTCATCAGGATTGCGATGGGGGGACCATCTAAGTCCAAGCGCAAGAGGATAATCTAATAACATCTTTTTCGACCAGCACCGAGCACGCGCGCTTCCACGTCGTCGAGAATAAAATTCAACGGCCGGTTCCTCGCTGCCCTTTCCACAGTATTGGAAAAGGGCGGGCAGGAGCAGCATCGGGCATGCACCTCGTGCGGAGTCTCGACCAGGCGCCGATCTCCTTCGATTTGGGCGGGCGCGTTGGGTGAACTCGGAAACGGCTTTGGCGAGACGGCAATGTTTTGATTAGTCGGGACGGCTGGCGCAGGTGATTGGAAATTCCCAACAGCAATGCTTCGACGTAGTGGTGGTGGGCGCGGGCGCGGCCGGACTCATGTGCGCGATAGAGGCAGGCCGTCGAGGGCGGCGTGTGGCGTTGCTCGAGCGCGCAGAGCGGGTGGGCAAGAAAATTCTGATTTCTGGCGGTGGGCGCTGCAACTTCACGAACCTGCATTGCGGTCCAGAAAACTTTATCTCTGCCAATCCTCACTTTGCCCGATCGGCACTGGCGCGTTACACACCTGCTGATTTCATCGCACTGGTCGAAAGACATGGTATCGCTTACCACGAAAAGGCTCTGGGGCAGCTGTTTTGTGATGGCTCGGCGGAGCAGATCACGGCCATGCTGCTGCGTGAATGTGCCGCCGCGAATGTCAGGATCTTCCTACGAGCAAACATCCGGGAAATAAAACGTGCGGATCGACTCGACAGCGATGGCCGCAACGTGAGCGAATTTATTGTGCTGACCGATGACTCCAAGTTCTCCACCGGGGCGTTGGTTGTTGCTAGCGGTGGCTTGTCAATCCCGAAAATGGGTGCTAGCGGCTTTGGATACGAGGTGGCTCGCCAATTTGGTGTGCCTGTCTGCCAGTGTCGTCCCGCCCTTGTGCCGCTCATTTTGGAGAGTGAGGAGCGAGTGAACTTCTGTGAGTTGGCCGGCGTTTCCGCCGACGTGCTGGTGTCAGTAGGCAAGTGCAGTTTCCGGGAGAAGCTGTTAATCACGCATCGCGGATTGAGCGGACCGGCCGTACTTCAGATATCGTCGTACTGGAACGGCGTCGAGCCGGTGGTGGTGGATTGGGCTCCGGAGCACCAGTTGCTGTCGGAATTGCGGAGACCCGGTAGCCGCCGCGATCTGTCCGCGGCGAAGGCGGCGCTGCGGGAAAAGCTGCCTGCCCGTTTGTCGGAGCGCTTGCTCGACTCCGTCCAGCCGCTGGCGTGGAACAACCACGCGCTGGAGCAGTTGGAGCGTCGATTACATGCGTGGAGATTCGTGCCCGTCGGGACCGAAGGCTACGACAAGGCCGAAGTTACGGCGGGAGGCGTCAGCACTGATTCGCTCTCAGCGAAGACGATGGAATGTCGTGATGTGCCGGGACTGTATTTCATCGGTGAGGTTGTTGACGTAACCGGCCAACTGGGTGGATTCAACTTCCAATGGGCATGGGCCTCAGGCGCAGCAGCGGGGCGGGCCGTGTGACCGGCAGATGTTGTGACAGTGTTGGGAGTGCCGGATGTCGGTATTGATATCTTCAGGGTAATCGCGTAAGGCAAGCTGCACTGGATTTACGAATTATCGTTCGAGGTAATCATGGCTGCATTGATCGATGCCATCGACGTAAAGCGCAAAATGTTTATCGAAATTGAAAATGCTCCGTTCTATTGTTTGGAATCGGAAATTTCCACACCGACCGCTCGGGGCGGCCAAACTCTCGTCCGCCTCAAGATGAGGAACATGCTGACTCGTGCGGTATTCGACAAGACGTTCAAAGCCAGTGACAAGTTCAAGGAGCCTGATCTACAGACGGTCGATGCATCGTACCTCTACAGCGACGCAGATGGTTCTTACTTCCTGGACCAGGAGAGTTTCGAAACGCTTTCACTCAACGGCGATTTAGTCGGGGAGGCGTTAGATTTCCTTCTGGAGGGAACCATCGTCCGGATTGACAAGTTCAACGGCACTCCAATTGGGCTGCAGTTACCGGCTCAAGTGGAACTGACAGTCACATCGACGGAACTAGCCGGCGGCAACGCTCACAAGATGGCTGTACTCGAAACTGGCATTGAGGTCCGTGTTCCCGCGTTCATAAAAGAAGGTGAGAAGATCAAGATCAATACAGAAACGCGGGACTTCGCTGGTAGGGCCTGATCGATTCTCTAACAGACTCCCTATCCTGCGCTGTCGGGTTACGAGCCGTGCAACAATCGGAACTTCTGGAGACGTTGAGGAATTTGTTAGGTTCACAGGGCGCCGAGCTCCAGCCGACCTGCGCACTGTAACGCGCACGCATGTCATCGCCTGATGCAAGGCGCTCGAACCCGCAACCTGAGGCTCTTCAGCGTTCGGCGCAACTCTCAGCGCTAATCTCCTTTATGGCTATCTCTGCGAGCGGAACGCCGTCATCGGCATCAGGCGAATGACTTCAGGCGGCGACCAATTGCAACGAAGGCGGCGTGTGCTGCACGGCACCAACGGAGCGTAGTTCCACGAATACCGCGCTGTACTTCGTCGCTCAGCAGCCAGCGATCGAGGTACAGCGCGTTTTGCATCCCCACCTGTTGGCGGAGGAAGGTGAATTCGAACTCCAGGTACGCTTTTCCGTAACCCGATCATATTCAGCTTCTTAAGCTTCCCTCGTCGCGATGCAGAGTTGACTTCACCGAAGCACACCGCTAACGTCGGCGAACCACGCTGGTGACCAGGGCCGGCTTAGGGGGAGAATCTCATGCGTGAGCGAACTGGGCAGTGTCGTCTGGAGGAAGCATTTCGCCAGGAGCTGTCTCGACTTATCCACCAGTATCTCAGGTCTCCGGAAGACGCCACTCTCGGTGCGGTTGTCCGCACGCTGGTGAACTTCCAACAAGTTAGGGCGGCAGTCGGTCCCGCCACCGTAATGGTGAGATCGTAGGTGACCCGCCGATAGGCTTCTTTCTTCATTCCCACAGACGATACGCCGAGACAGAAGAAACAGGCATCGTAGCCCGAGAGCTTACCTTCGATCGAAGAGAGATCGAACAGATCATTGAGCACGATCTCGTGCAGTTTCTCATGCTGCTGTGCGGTGGCGTTGCGGCCAAGAGTAAGAACACTTTCCACCTCGGGGTCGAGCAAACCTTCGCGCAGAACGCCCTGTCCGACCATACCGGTAGCCCCCAAGAGAATCACCCTCACATGTCACCGCCTCTCGGCACCGGCCACATCGGTAACTTCACTGAAACTCCAGCATGACGATTTCGGGATTTGATCCGAGCCTAAGCGGCGGCCCCCACGTTCCTACTCCGCTAGAAGTGAAAACCTGCATCTTGCCAATTCGACTCAGGCCATAAACGAATTGCCGATAAGCCCGACGCGCCATCCAACTCCAGGGTAGGAACTGTCCCAAGTGCGTGTGCCCCGACAGCTACAGGGAAATGCCTGCCGCCTCCGCGATTTCCGGATGGTCAGGCGCATGCGTCAACAGAATGCTCGCGCGGTCACGATCCAAACGGATCCCGGACAGCGCTGATGCGAGCTCTCCTTTCTGCGTCGCGTTCCGGTACGGCACGCCAATAATCTGCAAACCGTCCAGCTCTACTTTCTCATTGCTGAGAACGCGTACTCCGGCGGCCGCAACGGCGTGCAGATATTTGCTGTCGTCCCCAAATTCCCCATGATTGCCCGCTACGAAATACACGCCCTGTGGCGCTGCGAGTTGATTCAATGGCTCCGCCGCCCGCTGAGCGTCGATGGCCGTCCCGTCATAGAGATCTCGGGCGATAAAAACTGCGTCCGGCTCCTCCTTCAGGATCTTTGCCACCATCCGCCTCAGGAAACTGCCGTTTCGCACAGGTCCAAGATGTAAATCGCTAATCAGTGCCGCTCGTCGCCCACGCCAGGCTTCCGGCAGGTTCGCAAGCCGCACCATGGTTCGCGTGATTCGGGTCCAGCTTGCGTTGAAAAGCCCGGAGAGTCCGGCGAATATTGCGACACCAAACAACACCTCAACGGTCCGATGAAAGTTCATGTCGAGCCCGGTTAACCGCGCAATTCCGAAAAATATCCAGGAGGAAGCCGCCGCCAGAAGGAGGAAGCTGAACAAGCCCATCCAAACCGCAGCAACCCGGTAAATCGCGCTTACGACACCGTTCGTATAGCGAAATGCCAGCAGCGAAGCGGCCACAAAGCTGACCGACAAGATGGCGAGGATGAATTTGATCCAGAGCGCTCCGAATGTATCCCTCCCGGCGAATGAAAATGCCCAGGTCTCATAGAGCAGCCAATGCGTCAACCACAGAACGGCCTGAATTACTGCGGTAAAACCGATTAAACGTCTTCGTGTCATTAGACTCAGCTTTCCGAATTCCTCGCTGTTATCCTCCGAGGTTGTAAGTAGGTAGGCCCTGCATCGATGCCTTGGTCGCTCATCGTCCGTAATAGGCTCACCAACTGATTAGCGTTGCACCACTCCTTAATTCGAGGATCGTCCGTAATAAACACTGAGGGCTTCTCGGTCCGTCGTGTGACAAGCGGAGCGCCCAGGTTACGTCCACGCCTTATATATTCTGTGGGAAGCTCGTTTCATCCCGAGGCGGGATGCCAGCACCAATTTCAGAACTTCAAATCGGGCAACCCTTTTACATCCTCCACGTCGGTTGAGACACTGAGGTTGTGCCATGCCTTGGCGTCCGATGCCCGCTTTTCCTCGGCAAAGCGGGCATACTGCACGGCATCGCTGCCGAGCAAGAGGTGTGCAGGGAGCTGCTCTTTAGAGGCTAGTTGCAGAATGACCTGTGCGACCTTTGCTGGGGCGCTCATCTCATGCCCCCAATGCCCCTGCAACATCTTGATAAACGTCCCTACAGAGGCCTCATAGTCGGGTAAGAGCTCCGGTGTGCCAGCGCTTGCCCGCTTGCCCCAGTTGGTCCGCATACCACCTGGCTCGAGCGCGCACACCTTAACGCCGAAGGGCGCCAGCTCTGGGGCAATGGCTTCGGTGAAGCCACCTACAGCCCATTTTGCCGCGTGATAGGCTGCGTTTCCAGGGAGCCCTAACCGGCCACCGACGGAAGAGATGTGAAGGATGCAACCACTCTTCTGCTTCCGCATGACCGGGATCGCCGCTCGTGTCATATAGACGACGCCGAAGAAATTCGTGTCGACTAAAGCACGAAAGCTCTCTGAACTTAGCTGCTCAAAAGGGGCAACATCTCCGTAACCCGCATTATTGACGACAACATCCAGCCGTCCGAAGACCTTAACGGCCTTTTCGACTGCGGCCTTTGCCGCCGCCTCATCTGCCACATCGAGGGGCGTTGTATGTACCTGCTCACCATATCGCTCCACCAAGTCGTTCAACCGGTGTGGATCGCGGGCCGTCGCTAGGAGGCGATCACCCGAAGCCAGAACTGCCTCCGCGATATCGCGACCCAAACCACTTGCGCTACCTGTTACCAACCATACTTTGGACATCAAAGACCTCCGTTTCTGCGGATTGGATGCAGCGTAACGGAGTGAATACTCATTAATTTTGGGGCGAACTCCTGCCTGGCTACTTCTTGGCTGCCGCGCTCCAAAAGGCCTCGAAACCCGCGCTTCGGTAGTGCTCCGCTTTGGCTGGATTGGCCACCATGGACGCCATGGTCGTCTCCGCCATTGCGAGCAGGAGGTCTGACGCAAACGCTGGAGGCAGACCGCTCAATTTGCCCCGCGCGACCAGCTGCTGGATGGCTTCGGTAGCGTCTTCGAAGCCCGCATGCCCCTCCTGTCTGCTTTGGTCGGTGATGCGCTCAGAAACGGTAAGCTGCATCATCGCCCTACGCTTCGCCGCCGACTCCATACCCCAGGTGACGTAGGCGTTCCAGATATGTTGTACTCTCTTCCGGAGCGAGCCGGTCGAGGGAAAGGCCGCGATCATAGCGTTTCGCATGTCTCGTTTTAGCTCGCGGTAGAGTTCGTTGAGCAGCTTATCCTTATCCGGGAAGTACCGGAACAGCGACCCCTCCGCCACGGCCGCAGCCTTGGCAATACTAGCAGTGGACGCGCCAATGCCGTCTTCAGCAATCGCCTTGGTGGCTGCACGGAGGATGGCAGCACGCTTGTCTCCGGTCTTCGGTCGCGGCATGGCTGCCCATAGTGTATGCAGTTCCTGGTAAGGATAGAAACGCGACGTGATAATCCCGTTTATCGCGTTGGGGGCGCCGTCCCCGGCGCTAAGCGATCCAAAGCCCCCAGCGAGGGTGCCTCGCCCATAACACATGCTCTTGAATTGCCATGAGCGCGATTCCGACTGAGGTGATGAAAACGGTGAGAACCGCCAAACGTCGAATGAGCGCCGGATTTCGCATCCTTCGGTGGAGAATTGGTACATTGACCAAGGCGCTGGCGACGGAAGCGAGCACCACGCCTTCAGAAGCGAGGGCCGTGTGCAGATGGGTTCGCGCCACCATGTTAGCGGCGGCCGCTGAAGTACTCGCGCTACTGACAAGGCCGCCCATGAAGCTGACAACCAGAAAGCCGTATTTTCCCAGGTACCGCTGACCAAGAGTCGAGCATACTTGAATTGCCAAGAAGAGCAACGCGAAGCTTAGAACGCGTAACAGAGAAACAGGCGATTCGAGTTGAATGTCTGCTCCATCATGAGCCGTCCCCCTCTGAGAGAGCCACACAAAGATCACCGCGGCGATACACATCCCCGCCAACGGAGCCAAGGCCGTAATGATTGCAGTGGGAGCCAGCACGGCCAGGATCAGGAGATTGCGTACGAACATGGCCACTACCGTGAGAAGCAATGCTGAGAGAGCAACGCCGGGACCTCGGCTGACGACAGGCTTCGCGAGTTCGATTGCCGAGCCAGGGAGTCACGCGCGAACTAGCAGTGGATTGGTTGACCTGCCAGCAAGTCACGAGCGAACCAGATTCTCTCGGTTATGCCTCATAGCGTTTCTCGTTGGGTAAGAGAAGCTATTGGCGCGAAGCATGTACCCATCTCTCGATAGGTCGAAGCCGTGCGCTCGGTCAAGGCGTCACTGAAGATGCTAAGAGCGGTCTGATGCTCCGATTGCCAGGTCAGCTTGCCAGGGCGGCGCTCAAGGTGATGCGAAACACCGTCCCGAAGCCAAAACGGCTGCGCAGACGGATGTTGCCCCGATGGTTCTCAACGATGTTCTTGGTCACCCATAGGCCGAGGCCAGTTCCGACGTCGCGCTTCGTGGTGTAGAACGGCTCATAGATCTCGGCGATCGAAGAGGTTGGGATACCGGTGCCGTTGTCGGCGACGGTGACCAGCACCTGCTGTGAGGACCGCCTGCCGTTTCCGGTCGGCCCCACCCTACGAACCCTCACGTGGATAGTGCCTCCCGCGCGGCACGCGTCCACCGCGTTGGTGAGTAGATTCGAAATCAGCTGAACGATTTCCCCTCGCAGACCGAATAGCACCGCATCAGGATGAAGGTCCGTTACAAGCTGTATTCCTTTTTTCTGAAAGTTCCACTGCATCAGATCAATGATCTGTTGTGCAGCTTCGGCCACAGCAAAGGTAGTGGCGCGGGCAGACTCCTTGTAAAAGCCCAACGTTTGGCGCGCGATATGCGAGACCCGCGAAAGCTCGCGATCCGCAAGCTGAAGAAGTTGTTGCGCGCTGGAAGGCAGCGTCTCATGGTGGGCGAGGAGATACAAAACATTGGTGACGGCCTCGAGCGGGTTGTTGATCTCGTGCGCGATGGTCGCCGCCAGACGTCCCGCAGCCGCCAGCTTTTCCGAGCGGCGCAGTGCTTCCTCCGCCTGTTTCAGGCCGGTGATGTCGGTCGCGATGCCGCCCACTCCAAGCACCGACGAGTCGATATCGTAGACGGGGAACTTTACCGACAGGTAAACCTTGTTCTTACAGATGCCAGGTCGTTCTTCGAACTGAACGGGCTGGCCCTCTCTTATGACGCGCTTGTCGCTTTCCGAAAACTGCTGTGCCAGGGCTTCGGGATAGACATCGAAATCCGTCTTACCCACGATTTCGCTATCTGGAGAGCCGAATATTTCAGTGCACACGCGGTTAGCCAGCATGTAGCGGCCGTTGCTGTCCTTCATGTAGATTGCGGCGGGAGAATTGTCGAGGATCGCTCGCAGGCACGCCTCACTTTGCAGACGCGCAATCTGCTCGCGAGCGCGCTCGCGCCGGTTGCTTGCTTCCTGCAGCTCGCGTTCAATAGCCGGAACCAGACGCGCCATACGATCCTTCAAGATGAAGTCCGCTGCTCCCGCCCTCATGATGTTCACTAGAACGTCTTCGCCAACCGCTCCCGACAACACAATGAATGGAATATCGCGGCCGCTCTGCCGCAGAACTTCCAGGGCAGAGGGAGCTTCGAACCCCGGGACGGTATAGTCAGCCAGGATCACGTCCCACTCTCCGTCCGCGAGTGCCGCTCGAAAACAGGCTTCGTTGGTGACCGCAAGGAAGGTCAGCGTCAGCCCCTGCTTCCTGAGGGAGCGTTGCAGTAGTACGCTATCGTCCGGATTGTCTTCCAGATTAAGAACTCGCAAGGCTCTTGTCATCGGTCACAACCGGATCGGGTGGCGACTGGTTCAGTACCAGCCAATATAGCCCTAATTGCTTGGTGGACTCCATGAATTGCAGGAAATCTACGGGTTTGCGTATATAGCTGTTGGCTCCGTATTGGTAACTTTCCAGCACATCCCGCTCTTCATCGGAAGAGGTGAGCACCACGACGGGGAGCAGGCGCGTCGGTTCGTGATTGCGCAATTGCCGAAGGACATCGATGCCATCTACCTTCGGCAGCTTTAGATCGAGCAGCACCACTGACGGGCGCACAGCTTTGGCCTCGAAGCGACCGGTGCCCATCAGCATTTCCAGCGCCTCGGCGCCGTCTCGCGCGACCTGAACCTCATTCACGATGTTGTTCTTCTTGAGTGCGCGAATGGTGAGTGCCTCGTGGTCCGGATTATCTTCCACCAGCAGTATCATGCCCGTCCTTCCATGGCGGTTTGCCTTAAACCGGGTAAGGTGAAGTAAAACGTCGCTCCCTCATTGACAGCCGCCTGCGCCCAAATCCGGCCACGATGGCGCCGAATGATCCTCTGCACTGTGGCTAACCCTATGCCTGTGCCCTCAAATTCACCGGGACGATGCAGCCGCTGAAAGGCGCCAAACAGCTTCCCCTCGAAACGCATGTCGAAGCCCGCACCGTTGTCTCGGACAAAGCAGCATGGCTCACTGCCATTCTTCTGCAGACCGAACTCTACGGTAGGATGCTCCGTCTTGGCGGTAAACTTCCAGCTATTTTCCAATAGGTTCATGAGCACATTCTGCAACAAACTGGAATCCCCCTCGGCCTGGATACCGGGCTCGATATGGACTGCCATCTCCGGTCGCGGTTGCGCCTGCTTCAAATCGCTGATAACGGCGGCTACCATCTGGCTCAGGTCGACGGCTTGGGTCTTCATCTCCAGACGGTTGAGGCGCGACAGTTGCAGCAGCGAGTCAATCAATTGCGCCAGATGTTGGCTGTTCTTGCGAATGCGATCGAGAAACATCCTGCCGTCTGCATCAAGCGTTTCGCCGTAATCCTCCAGCAACGCCTGGCTGAATCCGTCGAGTGTGCGAAGTGGCGCGCGCAGGTCATGGGACACCGAATAACAGAACGTCTCCAATTCCTGTACCGCAGCCTGCAGTTCACTCGTGCGTTGTAAGACCCGGTTCTCCAGTTCGCGGTTGAGTTCCTCCACCTCCGCCGTCTTGTCCTGTAAGCGCTCGATCGTTTTCTCCAGTCGTAGCGCCTGCTGCAGAGCAGTAGCCTCATGCACCTGCAGCAACTGCTCCAAGGTGTTGATCTGCGACCTGAGCAACAGGATCTCCTGCGCGTCATCGAATGGCATGGGCCTAGGACACCCTCTCTGAGCTGAAGGTTCTTGAACCGATGAAGGGCAATAAGACCAGCTTTACACCCAAGGCTAAGGTGCTGAACATCTCCGCTGTGTCTCGTGGGATCGCTACCTTGGAGAACATGATAATGGCGAAAAATTCCCCCGAGGGCAGCAGGCCACCAAAGCCCAGTACCGAACGAATTTTGTAGCGCAAAACAAAATCTGCCTGTGCGGGAACGTAGGGACTTCCGACCGCTTCGGGAACATGGAAGACGTTAAAACTGCGCTGTTCATTATCTACGAGAAACGCGGGGTCCGGGTGCACAATCCGTGCGATATCGAGGCCCATCTGCTGCACGAGTTGAGCTACCATTGGGGCCTGTTTGACCATCTCGACACTAGGCAGAGGGATCGCTTGGTGGGCGCGAGATCGGCGACGATCGCTCCACTCCGGCTGTTCACCCGCGGTCGCGAGTAGGGTAAGGCAGCGCATCTCGGGATGGGCGGCGGTGCGGTCCGTCAGCGCAGCGCGTGCTGCCGCCTGCATTCCATTATCCAGCTCGTCATACCGGTGAGTCTTGAAGCAACGAACTAGGACGCAGCAGCGACTGCCCTCGGCATCCAGAAGGTGGTCGTAAAGATAGTGAACAATTCGGCCGGCCGCGTCTTCCATACTGTCGCAGTTGCCGCCCAAACGGCGGATTTGCTGACCGAGCTGCAGCATGTCGCTCAACTGAAAGGTCGCGAGGTTATAAGCGGCTTCCGGGATCATGGAGTGAGGTCTTCGGCTGCGGGAAAAAACCTGAGCCGGCTAGCGCAGCTTTCGTCAAAGCGTGAATTATAGCAATCTCTCGGAAGTCGCGAGCTGCCTAGTCCAGCAGGGTTTGCGATGCTACGGGACCCATCAGGGTTGGCCTGAACCACTCATTTTTATCGCCGCGCTCGAACGTAAGACAGGGTGGGTTATCCAAGTTAATCCGTGCCAGCCACGCGAATTGCTCGCGCGGCGATTGACTGCTCACTCAAGTAATCGGCACCACAGTTTTAGAATTAGGGTGTTGAGATCGGTAGGTGTGCTCCGGGCCGGTCTGCCGAGGCCGGCTGCGAGTAGCTGATCTGTTAGTGCTTCACATCTTGCGCGAACGGGTTGCGGGAGCAGGGCTGGTGGAACCGACAAAAGCTCTAATATGGGCCGCTCAGACGCGGGTAGGATAAGCCAGCGCCCTGCATTCCGATCCATATTGGAACGAACAAAGCGAGAGGCAACCGCTGAGGCGGACTGCATCTGCTTCCCGCCCGGGAAGCCCCCACACCTGGAATTGCGGCCGGAAATCGAGGCTGCCGGGGCTGTTCGTTGTCCGCTGCATGGCGAAGGCTTCAAGAGGCGGGCCCCGACCGTCTATCGCGTGATCGGGGTGCCCGCGCATCTGGACCGGGCGAGTTGGAGGTGGCGCTCCGCGCAGTCCATCAAGGCGATGGATGCCAGCTTCCCCCCCCGACCTCTGGCCGGCGAAGAAGATCGTGGAACCGGATGGGACGGTGCGGTTTGTGCTGAAGGATGGGACGGAGATTCATCGGCTGCCACCCCCTGAGCCCGTATACGACTACACTTCTGGGAGATCGAGCACGCTGCGTATCTCGCGGGCCGAGTCCCAACCAGATTACGCAATCATTGATCGCCGTGCTTGCCGGGCTACGGGTCCCGTTTATCTGCACTGAGACGCACGAAATGGGAGAAGAGATTCTCGCTTCGTATTTGTATCAGGTGCACCCTTATCAGTGGCTGGAAGAGAACGGATTTGGCTCTGCTCTGACCGACAGCGGTCTATGATGGGCACATCGATTCGGAGTGTCCGAGGTGTCAAGTTGTTGGCCGATGCAATTTCTGCGCACCACAGGCCAGGCGATCTCGGAATATCATCGGGAGGCAGAAGTCAAGTTGGCTTGCGTGCAGTGTTCGCTTTGTGATCGCCGACCATTCGCCCGAGCGGGTGTTGAAACCGGACTCCTAATGAAGGCTCCGGAGAAAAACCGCTGCAACGAGAGCGAAGCCATTCGCCGGTCATTTTCTCTGGCCCGGTTTGTTCAGGAAATACCACTAAAACTGGCCCTTTTCGCTTATTTTAGCAGCAACGGAGCAGAATTTCTCTGCAGGCGTCATGGGCCGATCCGGCCCACCACGTTTTATGAAAATTGATCTATCGGGTGAGCTCGTAGTACAAGCTTTCTCGGCGATTGCTTGGAGGTCGGGGACAACTGTGAGACAGAGATCCCGCTCTGCAGGCTGACCCGCGCCGGTAAAGGTATCACGTTTTGTCGTACCTGCGAGCCAGCAGGAAGGACGTATGGCAGTGTCTGTAACAGACCAGCGGCGCAGCAATCGCCTTCGACGGAGGCATTATGCAAACCCTGGTGGAGGTCGGTTGTGGACT
>Ga0187871_10000943_pt1 | contig 26366 bp, 23 predicted proteins | sample June2016WEW_16_1_FD_132988 | JGI IMG/M metagenome (GOLD analysis project Ga0187871, IMG submission 132988) | Peatland microbial communities from SPRUCE experiment site at the Marcell Experimental Forest, Minnesota, USA - June2016WEW_16_10 | ecosystem: Environmental > Terrestrial > Soil >...
AATCCAGCGCGCTGAGAGAGCGCACGAATTTCGAATTTGCGCATGCCGACGTCGAGCAGGGGCGCGAGGACTCGATGTTCTTTTGCAGCGCGGTGGCCGGGGCGGAAGTCGAGCGTGTCGTCGGCGTTCACGCCGTAGGCCGTCGCCGTGAAGCCACGTTCTTGAGCAATGCCGTCAAGAACGGAGAAGAGTTCATCTTTGCAGAAAAAGCAACGGTCGGACGCATTGGCGCGGTACGCAGGATTTTCCACCTCGTGCGTTTCGACAAACTCGTGGCGAAGATCTTGCGCGCGGACGAAATCTCCGACGATGTTGCGGTCGTGCGCTGAATAGCTGGGCGAGAGGGCGGTGACCGAAAGGGCGCGATCGCCCAGGGCCTTTTGCGCGGCCCAGGCGAGGTAGGCAGAATCAGCGCCGCCGGAAAGCGCGACAATCAGCGACGGGATTTTCGCGAGACTGGCGAGCAGCAGGAGTTCCTTTTCTTCGGCGGATGCGCCCGAAGTTTCTACTGAACGGATTTGAACGATAGCGGCCATTCGAGTGTCAGTATAGCGCAAAGCGAATGCAAGGGTGCGTTGTCCGGGCCAAATCGCGCGCCGCAAATTTCGATGTCAATTCATTTCGCGCCTAACTTCGATGCTTCGGGACGCCGTTTGGCCTCCGTCTCTCCCGTAATTCATCGACGACGAAGCAGACAAGGATGCTGGCGCTAGCGAGGTCGCCGGTTACTTGAAGTCGAGCAAAATATTTACAGTGTGGTTGGCTTCATCGGGCTGGATCCAGTGGCCGACATTGTCGTAGTGGACTGGAAGATTGTGAAAGATGTCGGTGGGTTTAGTTTCCAGCTTGGTGAGAAATTCCTCGAATATGGCTTTGTCGAACAGTTCGCCTTGCGGAATGGTCCAGGCGTCGCGCAGGCGCTTCTCCGCCGTTGGAGACAAGCCCGTGATGGTAAGGGCATCGAATTTGTACGCCTTGCCTTCCTCGATGCGGACTTTGTAAGACAGCGTGTGCGCCTCATCGTCGTAGGAGGGTAGCGGATCAACCTTCGCATCGAGGTAGCCGACGTGGCCGTACTCTTCGCGGATGCGGTCCAGTCCTGCTTCAATCGCCATACCGTCGGCGACGTCACCATCTTTCAGTCCGAGGTCACCGGTGAGTGTGGCGGAGGGCAGCAGGGAATTGCCGGACCACTCCACGCCCTTCCATTTGTAGATGAGGCCGGGCGCAACCGGAACGAACACGGGGATTTGCTCGGGAAGTTTTTGATTGGGATTTCCCGTGAGGCGAATCTCGGGAGGGCCGAGCTTTGCGCGCAGATAGCCCTGCTTCTGATAAATGGGGCGAACTTGTTCGGTGAGGAAAAGATCGATGGCCATCCGCGAGTACGGTTTACCCTGTAATTCAGCGAGCTCCTGCTGAACCATTTTGGACGAGTTGAGGTTCGCGTCGCTGAATTCCAGGCTGGAAATTTTCAACGCGGCACCATCGATGTGGAATTCCTGGATGTTCCCATCACCATTCGGGTTGGCGATGACTTGATGTTCGATGGCGGCTTGCAAGCCGTGCGCGGCCAGGAATTCGCCTGCTATCTCGGCGGCCTGATCCACCACGGCGCCAGCGGTTGGCAGGGTGCCGTCGTAGAATGGGAGTTTTGCGTGGATGGCGTCGTTGAGTTCGCCGTCGGTGAACCACGGGAGATTGTCGAAGTAGGCGGGGATGCGTTGGGCTTCTTCGAGGGTGAAGGTTGCGACGATTCCGTCTGGGCGGGATTGGAACTTGTAGGTTACGTGAGAGAAGAGGCCGCTTTGCACGAGTTTGTCGGCGGCCCCTTGAAGGTCGTCGCGTCCGACGTCTGCGCCGATTTGCAGGCCGCTGATGGTCGCGACCTGTGGATTGGTTAGCGACTTGAGACCGTCGGTGCGGATTTCGCGAAGCGGTGCAGTTGCGGTCGCCGTGGCTGGCGGATTTTGCGGGCGCGGGGGTGTCGAAGTGACGCAGAGCAGGAATGCGCACACGGCGAGGTGGATGCTACGGGGCATGCGGTTAGTTTACCGGAAATTGCCGCGGCGATTGCAATCGCTCGAGGCACTACTCAACCGTTACGGATTTGGCCAGGTTGCGTGGTTGATCTACGTCGCAACCACGGCGGATGGCTATGTGATAGGCGAGGAGTTGCAGCGGGACGATTTCCAGCAACGGAGCGAGAAGCTCCGGCGCAGCGGGCACTTCTAGTACATGGTCCGAGGACTTACGGGCGAGGTTGTCGCCTGCAGTCACCACGGAAATCACGATGCCGTCGCGGGCTTTTACTTCCTGGATGTTGGACACGCTTTTTTCGTAGCGCGTTACGGAATCGGGATCGGATTCGTCGTGGGTGGCGAGTACGACGACCGGGAGATTTTCGTCGATCAACGCGTTCGGGCCGTGCTTCATTTCGCCGGCGGGATAACCTTCAGCGTGAATGTAGGAAATTTCCTTGAGCTTGAGCGCGCCTTCGAGCGCGATGGGGTAATGGATACCGCGGCCGAGGTAGAGGAAATCGGTATGACGGAAAAGTTGCCGGGCGAGATTTTCGTACACTCCGGTTTCTTCGGCTTGTAGAACCATCTCGATCTTGTGCGGAATGCGGGTGAATTCCTGCAGCAGCGATTTCGAAGCTTCGCCGGTGAATTTTCCGCGGATCTGGCCGAGGTGCGCAGCGAGCAGGAGCAGCGCGGTGAGTTGCGAAGTGAAGGCTTTCGTCGAAGCGACGCCGATTTCCGGCCCAGCGTGCGTGAGAATCGATCCCGCCGCTTCGCGCGTGACCATCGAGCCCATCACGTTGCAGATCGCTAGCGTGGGCGAGCCCTTGAGTTTCGCTTCGCGCTGGCCGGCCAGGGTGTCGGCGGTCTCGCCGGACTGACTGATGCAGACGGTGAGCGTCTTGGAGTCGAGGATGGGATCGCGATAGCGGAATTCGCTGCCGTAATCGACTTCCACGGGAACGCGCGCGAGGCGCTCGATCATAAACTTACCGGCGAGGGCGGCGTGCCAACTGGTGCCGCAAGCGACGATGCGTACATGCTGGAAGTCGCGGAATTGATGCTCGGTGATTTGCATTTCGCCGAGGAAAATCTTGCCGGTGTCTTGCGAGATGCGGCCGAGCAGGGTGTCGCGGACGGCGCGCGGCTGCTCGAAAATTTCCTTTTGCATGAAATGCTTGTAGCCGCCCTTTTCCGCCATGATGGGATCCCACGAGACGTGATGGGCGGGGCGGGTAACCGGGCGGCCGTCGTGATCCATTACGCTGACGCCCTTGGGTGTGAGGACGGCGATGTCGCCGTCGGCTAGGAAGAAAATTTCGCGGGTGTGCTCGAGCAGCGCGGGGATGTCACTGGCGACGAAGTATTCGCCTTCGCCGAGGCCGATGACGGAAGGCGGGCCGAAGCGCGCGGCGACGATTTTGTGCGGCTCTTTCGCCGAGAGGAATACCAGGGAGTAGATGCCGCGAAGCTCTTTCAGCGATTGGCGGACGGCCTCTTCGAGGCAGATGGTGCCGCCTTGCGAATTCTTCTCGACCAGGTGCGCGACGATTTCCGTGTCGGTTTCGGTGACGAACTTGTGGCCCTCAGCCTGTAGCTGTTCTTTCAGCTCCAGATAATTTTCGATAATGCCGTTGTGGACGACGACGATCTGGCCGGTGCAGTCGCGATGGGGATGGGCGTTTTCTTCGGTCGGACGGCCATGGGTGGCCCACCGAGTGTGGCCGATTCCGTAGGTGCCTTCGATCGGGGACTTCTGCAGGACTTCTTCGAGGTTGCGAAGTTTGCCGGGGGCGCGGCGGATTTCCAGCTTGCCTTCCTTCGTGACGACGGCGATTCCAGCGGAGTCATAGCCGCGGTATTCCAGCTTGCGCAAGCCCTCGATGATGACGGGGACGACCTTTTTAGATCCGATGTAGCCGACAATTCCGCACATGCAGCGCGTTCTCCTACCTCTGGATGATTACAGGAAAGCGTAGCACGGAGTCGGGAATCGGCGAGGGTGACGTTGGTACCGTGTGCTGAGTAGGCGCGGGGTACTATGGGTTTTTTGCAGGAAGGTTGCCGCCGATGCAGAGGGGCCTGCTTCGGAAAGCAGCGCCACAACGATCTCTCGATGTCGGTTACGCGCCTCAGCTTACTCAACGATCTCGAAGCGGTATTCCTCGATGACCGGGTTGGTCAGGACTTCTTTGGAGATGCGTTCGAGCTGTTTTTGGGCTTCGTCGCGATTCCAACCATCCAGATTCAGGACGAAAAATTTCCCCTGGCGGACGTCCTTGACGGCTTCGTAGCCGAGGCCGGAGAGAGCGTGGTGGATGGTTTGACCTTGTGGATCGAGAACCGTGCGTTTAGGCATGACCCAGACATGTGCGTGCATGGCGGCAGTATAACATTGGGGAAACGCTGAGAGTGTAACGCTGACGCTTACGGTCAGGCAGTTCGCGCCGTGTACGTGCCGCGACGGAGGTCTATCGGCTGGCGGTTCGATGCGCGTTTGTGCGCTGGGTTCCCGTGGAGTGGCCGGGGCGTATGGAGGGCCACTATTTTCGTGACCGCCGGAAGCAGTGAATCGGGCTGCTCCTTGCGAGCTCGTTTGCGCGCGGCTACTTGGCGGGCGAAGGCACGGCGCTTCTCGCCATAAATCCATTGGAATAGGGCATAAATCATGAAATCGAGCCCAAGGATGCAAAACGCGAGAAATGTGGTAACGGACATGGTTCCCTCGCCAGGACGGATGGGAGTCCTGCTTCACGGTAAGAATAGGAACCAGGGCGCTCGGAAGTCCTGAGGAATTCATCAGAAATTCGTTAGGACGCGAACCTGCACGAAAGGATTCAAGAGCTGCGGCGATGACGTTTTCACTTTACGGTTTTCTGATAAAAGCCTGAGGACTTGCTCAGCGTGGTTTTCTTAGCATCGCATTGAGTGATGTGAGGCAATGAGGCACCGCGAAGGCGATTCCCGGCATATTCAGCACTATCGAGTCGTTATGCTGGTCGCACGCGGTGGCTCAGACCCACTTCCCTCGCAACAAATCCATTTGTGCGTTCTGAATCAGAAACACCCAGAGCGTAAGGAGCCGAAGTACGATTATGTTATCCGGTCTCAAGGGTAGCGAGCGGGACTCGATTGGACCGTGCAGTGTTTGCGGGCGCGTCGACGAGCTATTCGAACTTCCCGGAAGAATCGAAAATTATTGTTTGCAGTGCAGCGCAGACCTGGCCACGTCGATGCTGTTGAAGACCGAGATCGACGAAGCAACTGCGGCCGGGAGAAGCATCGAGGCGCTGGAGTGTGAATTCCGCGAAGTCAGCAGCCGGATGCTCGGACGATCGCAATCCGCGGAGATCGGCAACGGCTGAGTTTCACTCGAACCATTCCTTGACGCCGATCGCGGCACACGAACAGGTTGTCGGGCTTGAGGTTCCGGTTGATTGGCTCTCTCGTGAGTGTTATTTCCTGTGGTCGGCGTATTCGGCGGCTTGTTTCAGCTCTTGGTCTGCCTGCACCAGCAAGCCGATGGCTCTTTCGGCGTGTCCGCCGAGTTCATCCTTGTTGATCCCTCGCGCTTCCTCCGTGTTCTGATATGCCTCAATGATATGTTGCTGCGCGGCGGCCAGATTTGGGTGGCGCTTTGCGTCGATGTTCGCCACTGGTCTTTGCGCGACCGCCAGTCCGGCGAAAACCAGCGCGGCACCCAGAACACCGCTCCACAGTAGCTTTTTCTTCATTAGTCGTTTCCTTTCGTTCGAGAAGGGCGGACTTGGTGATGGGATCGAGTCTCGCCTTGGGCTGTCAACGACAGTAGACCTCAGAGCAAAAGTTTGCAACCAGGCCACCGCGAAAAGGATTCGGTCCCTATTGCGGGTTGGTTTTCCGTGTTTGATGGCTGAGCGAGGCCGCGGAACGAGCGGCGGGATCGAAGGCGTGATCGAAACTTGCTTGGATCAGGCCGGTGAGTTCAGTTTCGGATAGGCCCATGCGCCGGGCGTTTTCGTATTCGTCGAGGAGGGTAGTGTGAAACATGGCCGGGTCGTCCGTGGACAGCACAACCGGGATGCCGTGGCGCGCGAGTTTGGGAAGTGGGTGGTCTTCGATCCGGGCGTTCGTGCGGCGGAGCTGGCCGGAAAGGGCGCCGGTGCGGATGTTGCTTTGCGGGCAGATTTCCAGGGGGATGCGGCGGTCAGCGAGGAGATCCATCAATGCCGGGTCCTGCGCTGCGGAGATGCCGTGGCCGATTCTTTCGGCTCCGAGAAGTTCGATGGCTTCGCGAATTTTTTCGGGGCCGCCGATTTCCCCGGCGTGCATCAGGCGATGCAAGCCGATTTCACCGGCTTTGTCGTAGACACCACGGAAATCCTTTGTGGGGATGGCTAGCTCGTCGCCGCCGATGCCGAAGGCTACGATGGCTTTAGAGTTGGCGCGCTCGGCGGCCAGGACGACTTGCATGGCCGCTTTCACGCCGAATTGGCGGACGGCGTCGAAAACGAAATTCATACGCAGGCCGCGCTTTTGGAATGGCTCGGCGGCTTCGAGCATGGCTTCGAAGTTGGCCTCGGGGACTTGCTTGCGCAGGATCATGATGCCGATGGAGAGGGTGACTTCAGCGTAGACAACGCCTTGGGACAGAAGATGCTCGCAGAGGTCGTTCGTGATCAGGGCGTAGTCGCGCGGTTCACGGAGAAAGGAGGTGACCCATTTGAAGACTTCGAGGAACTCGTTGAAGTCCTGGTAGGCGTATTTTTGGCGGACTTCCGCTTCGGTGAAGACCACGCCGTGAGAGCGGGTGAGCGCGCAGACGGTCTTAGGTTGGATCGAGCCTTCGAGATGCAGGTGTAATTCGGCTTTGGGAAGCGACGCGATATTTTGCCGGGAGCGATCTGCGGCCATATGGAAGTTTAGCAGGTTTGCAAAGATTTGCTGAACAGGGGGCGCGCAAAACTGCCTGGCACGGACAACCGATTGCAAATGGGCCATTCCACGATGGTGAAGTCTCAGTGGGGAAGTTGCGGCCGGCCGGCGTTGATCCAGGCGGTCAGCCAGTAAGAGCCAATATCCGTCGCCGCGTCGCTCAGTTGGCGGATCAGGGTGGCGGCGGTCAGGTTGTAGAAGCGGTCGAAATACTCATCGTCGTAGGACTTGCCGGCCATGCGTGCGTTGCGGTCGGCTAACAAAATCGTTTCCAGGGAGCTGTGGGCGCTTAGGCAGGATTCGAAGGCGTGGTCGGTAGGATCGCTGATGAAGGCCGCGTCGTTCGGGCGCATGGGGAAGAACGAGGAGAAGCGATCGATCAGCGTGAGGCCGAACCGTTCATTAATGCCGGTTTGCAGCGTGAGGTGGCCGTCGAAATTTTCAGTCGTGTTGAAGGGGTCGTGGGCTTCGGAGACGTAGCCGGCCAGGATAGCGGCGTCAAGCTTGGCTTCGTCCCATTTGCCGAGCTTCAACGCTTCCGTCAGCTTCGCGTTGTAAACGCCAATCTGCCACGGGAGCAGGCCGGTGGCCTCGAGCTTGGACTTGCCGTACTTGCCGACCGCGGCTTTGTAGGTTCTGGGCAGAGCGGTGAACGGGAAGCGCCCGTATTTGTCTAGATAAAGGAAGTGATTGTGTTTCTCGCTAGGGTTCTTGAACTCAGCATCGAGGGGATCCGTGACGTGCTGCACGAGAAATGCGCGGTTGGCGTCGAAGAAAGGTCGAATGTCGAGTGGGAGGGTGTCGACAGCTTTGTTGACTACAATCTTCTGGGCATTGGCGCCCCAGGCGAATGTCCGGCTCCGGGTAAGCGCCAACACCGCGACAGTGCACAGCAGAACGATAGATAGTCTGCGCGAAAAGATGGAAGCGCACAGCCGTGAACCGCGGTGCCACTGTTGGGGGTTCGGGGACTCCTCCATCTCAGAATTCCTCTAGGGTTGATTCGCGGCGCGCAGGGTGCTGCGCTTGCGGCCGTAGTTGTAGTAGAACATGAGTCCGATAGCCATCCACACAAAGAATCGGATCCAGTTAGTGATCGGCAGGCCGGCCATCAAGAGAAGGCACGTCACAATGGTGATGATGGGGGCCAGCGGGCCGCCTGGTGCGCGGAACGCGCGTTTGCGATTCGGTTCGCGATAACGAAGGATCAAGACTCCGGCGGCCACCAGCGCGAATGCGAACAACGTGCCGATGTTGGAAAGATCGGCGAGCGTGCCGATGTCCAGAAGGCCCGCGGGAATTCCCACGACGAAGCCGGCCATCCACGTCGAAAAGTCTGGAGTGCAGAAGCGCGGGTGTACGCGGCTGAAGATGCGCGGCAGCAGGCCATCGCGTGACATCGCGAACCACACCCGGGCTTGGCCGAGTTGGAAGACCAGCAGGGAAGAGATCATGCCCATCAGCGCGCCGAGCAGAACAATGAGGCGGACGCCCGTGAAATGAAGTTTCTTCAACGTGTTGACTACCGGCGCGGCATCATCAACAAGCGTTTGCCAAGGCACGAGGCCGGTGAGCACGACCACAACGCCGATGTAAAGCAGCGTGCAGATTACCAATGTGGCGATGATGCCGATGGGCACGTCGCGCTGTGGGTTCTTGCACTCTTCGGCGGCGGTCGAGACAGAATCGAAGCCAATGTACGTGAAGAACACGATCGAGCCGCCGGTGAGGACTCCGGGCCAGCCGTTGGGCGCAAATGGATGCCAGTTCGCGGGATGAATGAAGCGTGACGCAAAGCCGATGAACACCAGGATAGCCACGATTTTCAGCAGGACCATGATGTTATTGGTCTCCGCGGATTCCCGGATGCCGCGAACCAGAATAATAGTCAGTAACATCACGATGATGAAGGCGGGCCAGTTGAAACCGAAGTGCCAGCCCGGCCCGTACAGCGTGTTGCCCTGCAAGTCCGCGAGTCCACCCGGCAGATAGGCCGGTGAAATCCAGCGCGGGCTGGGGTGCACCCCAAACCAATCCAGCAAGCCGACGATGTGTGCGGAAAAGCCCACGCTGACGGCCATGTTGCTGACGGCGTATTCGAGAATGAGATCCCAGCCGATGATCCAGGCGATCAGCTCGCCCATGGTGGCGTACGTGTAAGTGTAAGCGCTGCCGGCAATCGGGATCATCGCAGCGAGTTCGGCGTAACACACCGAAGCAAATCCGCAGACGACGGCGACGAGGATAAAAGAAAGCGCGATGGCCGGACCTGCCCCCGGACGGCCGAACGACGCGGAGTGGTAGATCAAATATTCCAGCAGGGGAGCGTTCAGGATCGACGAGCTTTCCATCTTCTGTCCGGCAATGGCCGTGCCAACAATCGTGAAGATGCCGGAGCCGATTACCGCGCCGATGCCGAGCGAAGTGAGGCTGAGCCAGCCTAGAGATTTCTTGAGCTTTACCTCGGCGTTTTCGGAGTCCGAAAGAAGCTGATCGATACTCTTACAATTGAAGAGTTGTGATCCCACCCGTAGTCTCCGATCGTCCCCAGGCAAACGAAAAGCTTGTCCCGCCTGAACCGTTGTATGGAAGGATGAAAGCGCGCCTCAATGTACCTTGAGAGGCTCCGACGCGCAACAGGGGTTGCTCCCGGTCACATCTGGGTGAGTTGGGCGTAGCGCTCGACGAACTTTTTCGTGCCGCGGCCGGGGAAAGTTACCGCGAGTTTACGGTCGTCGTCTTCGCCTTCGACGCCCACCACCGTGCCTACGCCGTATTCCGGATGGCGCACTTTTTGCCCCAGCAGCGGATCGGCGTTTGCGCCGCGTTTCATGGCCGCCGATCGGCCAAACGATGGCGTCGGGCTGCTCGCGCGTCGCGATGCTGCGGGCGAAGGCGCGGATTTCCCTCGCACGCGCCTTAGGAATTCCTCGGGAGAGTACGAGTATTCGGGGTCCGGCTCGTAGCGCCGCGTGGCCCCAATTTCCGCCATCGAGCCGCGGACGGTCTCCACGAGTTCGCTGGGAATCTCCGTCAGAAAGCGTGAAGGCAGTGACGCGCGAAGCTGCTGCTCGTTGCCGAACACGCGGCGGTAAACAGCGCGCGTCAGCGTGAGCGATTTCCGCGCCCGCGTCATGCCTACGTAAACCAGGCGGCGCTCCTCCTCGATGCCTTTGTCGTCGTTGAACGAGCGGCTGTGCGGGCAGATGCCTTCTTCCATCCCGGTGAGGAAGACGTGGTCGAACTCGAGGCCTTTCGTGCTGTGCAGGGTGATCAGCGTCACCCCAGGCTTGCCATCGAAAGAGTCGGCATCGCTGACGAGCGCCGCAGCGTCCAGGAAGTCGGTGAACTCTTCTCCGGCTTCCGTGCTTTCCGCGACCGCGCGTACCAATTCTTCGAGATTTTCGATGCGCGCCACGTCATCCGGAGTGTTGCGGTCTTTCAGCATTTCCATGTAGCCGCTGTCGTCCAGAACGCTGCGCAGGAAGTCGGCCGAGCCTTGCTTCGACAGATTTTCCTGGAGCTTGGCGATCAACTCCTGAAAGGCGCGCAGCGGTGCAACGGCGCGGCCTGCGGAGGCGCCCGAAACAAACTTCCCGATGGCGTCCCAAAGAGAAGAGCTATCCAATCGCGCGGCCTCGCGCAGCGCGTCCACCGTGGTCTTCCCGATGCCACGCGGCGGAACGTTCAGCACCCGCAGAAGCGAAACGTCGTCCTCCGGGTGCATCGCCAGCCGCACGTAGGCCAGCACATCTTTCACTTCGGCCCGATTGTAGAAGCTGAAGCCGCCCACAAGCTGGTAGCGAATCCCCCGCCGCCGAAAGACTTCTTCGAACGCGCGCGACTGGAAGTTGGTCCGGTACTCCACGGCACAGGTCAGCGAGGAATCATCTTCAAGTATCCGGCTCAACTCGCCCGCGACGAATTCCGCCTCGGCATTCGCGTCGCGGCCCTCAAAATATTTCAGGTTGGCCCCACCGCCATTTTCGGCGCTCAGGGATTTGCCAAGCCGGTCGGGGTTGTTCGCCACGACTGCCCCCGCCGCGTCCAGAATATTTTGCGTCGAGCGATAGTTTCGTTCGAGCTTGATCACTTGAGCGGCAGGGAAGTCGCGCGAGAAGCTCATCAAGATCGACACGTCGGCACCGCGCCACCGGTAGATCGATTGATCCTCATCCCCGACAACGCAGACGTTCCGCTTCGGGCCGGTGAGCAGCCGCATCAGCTCGTACTGCACGCGATTCGTATCCTGGTATTCATCGACGTGAATGTATTGAAACCGCGCCTGCCATTTTTCGCGTACGGCAGGCGCTTCGCGAAGCAGCCGAACCGTGCGCAGCAGCAAATCATCGAAGTCCAGCGCCTTGCTCTGGTGCAGCAATTTCTCGTATTCGGCGAAAATATCGGCGACGCGCCGTCCATCCTGCCCGATCGCTTCGCTGCGCATTTTCTCGGGCGACGACCCATGATTTTTCGCGTGACTGATCGCGCTCAGAACATTTCGCGGCGTCAGGCTCTCGTCTTCAATAGCCAGCTTGGCCATCGCCAGCTTGATCGCCGCCATCTGATCGTCGGTGTCATAAATGGCGAAATCACGCGGCAGCCCGGCGCTGGGTGCCTCCCTGCGCAGCAAGCGAGCGCACAGCGAATGAAACGTCGAAAGCCACGGCTGCGCCGGCGGTACACCCGCTCGCAGCAGCAGGTCCGACACGCGATTGCGCATCTCCTCCGCCGCTTTATTCGTGAACGTAACCGCGAGGATCGCCTCGGCAGGCACGCCGCTGGCGATTAGGTTCGCCATCCGAAACGTGATCGCGCGCGTCTTGCCGGTGCCGGCCCCGGCAAGGATCAGCACCGGGCCTTCCGTTGTTTCCGCAGCCCGGCGTTGTTCTGGATTCAATTGATCGAGAAGAGTCAGCATGGGTCCGTTGGGATCGAGAATTCTTGCTCAGTCATGTTAGCTGACGGGGATGGAGCGCGCAAACCAACGCAAATTTGCTTGGAAAACATCGATGACCGCAAATTTTCGAGCACGCTGCCGGGATTATTGTCGCGAGAAGCTAGGGCGTACTGCGGCGGCTCAAGTCGATATCGAAAAACGTCATCGCCCGTCCGCTCGTCATCTGCATGAGCTGTGGCACGTACAAATGCGCGCTCTGCAGCAAATCAAATTGGTCTTGCAAATCGAAGTACAGCAGACCCTGCACCGTGCTGTGCGCGGCCACCACGCTGGTGGGCACGCTCGCGTTCTGCGCCTCCGTTTGTAATTCGGTCCAATGTTTGTCTCGCCCGCCCTTCGACCCGCCGCCCACCGGTATCGGAAGTTTCGGCCGGTTCGCCGTAGGATCTTTCACCTTGGGTTTCAGCACTGCGTCGGCTAATTCTTCCGAATTCAGCGACGGCACTTCCTGCCGATTCTCGGCATCGAGCTGCACGCTCAGCCGGATGCGTTCCAGATTCACACGAATGCTCTCGTCGGAATCGTTCCGGAACGCCACCTGCACCGCCAGAACTCCCCCCGCGTAAGGAGATTTCTTCGGAAACTTTTCCTTGTATTGCGCGGGATCAGTCCAAGGCAACGCCGAGATCGTCAAGCCTTCGTGCGATTCCAGCGACGCCGCTTTCAGCGATGCCTGCCGCCGCACTGCCGGCAGTTCGCCCTCGGGGGCGCGCACAATGTCGCCCGCGAGGGCGCAAGCAAAAACCAAGGGAAGTGCGATGGCGGCGTTTCGCATCAGGTTATAATAACCTTTCTCATCACGACGCCTTCGATTCCTGGAGGATGATCAGGGTTGCCCCGCGTTTCGCGCCGTTTCTACGCGATGCGCCGGAGTGAAGACCGGAGACCTATTTAGTGTATTTCGTTTACAGCCTGCTCATGGGCCTCGCCGCCGTTCTGCTCTTGCCGTATTGGCTGGTTCAGGGACTGCGCCACGGAAAATATCTTTCGAATATCAAAGAGCGTTTAGGGTTCTCGTTCCCCTCGTTAAGCGGGCTGCCAGCGGAACGCCCCGGAGCAATCTGGATTCATGCCGTGTCAGTCGGCGAGGTGCTCTCCGCCGTAGCCCTCGCCCAGAAATTGAAACAGTCCTATCCGGCGCGCCCGCTGATCGTTTCCACCACGACGATTACCGGGCAGACCCTCGCTCGCGAACGAATGCGTTTTGCCGAAGCGGTCGTTTATTTCCCCCTGGACTGGGCGTTTTGCGTGCGCCGAGCCCTGCAAGCCGTCCGGCCGGCGATCGTCGTGGTTCTCGAAACGGAAATCTGGCCCAACTTTCTTCGCGAGGCCGGGCGCCGCAAAATTCCAGTGATTTTTATCAGCGGGCGGATTTCGGATCGCTCCTTTGAGCGCTACCAAAGCTATTTGAATAAAGTGGGATTTTTCCTGCGACCCCTTTTTCGCAGCGCCTTAAGCAACGCGGCCGCCTTCCTGATGCAAAGCCAAACCGATGCCGATCGCGTCCGCGCACTCGGAGCTCCTCCCGAACGTGTTTCCGTCAGCGGCAACGTGAAATACGATCAAGCCCTACCTGCTCCCACGCCGCTTTCCAAATGGCTGGAGACCGAAGCGCGCCGTCAAGGACGCCATCCCATCATCGTCGCCGGCAGCGTCGTCGCGACCGAAGAGCCGCTCGCGCTCATCGCCTTTGGCGTCGTCCAGGGCGAATATCCGCACGCGTTGCTGGTGCTCGCTCCACGCAAGCCGGAGCGCTTCCAGGATGCCGCCGGCTTCATTCACGAATCGCAAAGAAAATTCGTCCGTCGTTCTGAGCTGCCCATTGTCGGAAACGGGATTGAGGGCGCCGGAGGAAATTCGCACGGTGCCTCAATCCCGGACGACGTGACCGTGCTCCTGCTCGATAGTATCGGCGAACTCGCGTCACTCTATCAGCTTGCCGACGGCGCTTTTGTCGGTGGCTCTCTGGTCGAGTCCGGCGGCCACAATATCCTGGAGCCCGCGGCCTTCGGTAAAATTCCCGTGTTCGGCCCTTCGATGGAAAATTTTGCCGAGATCGCCTCGCGCTTCGTCGCCGCCAAAGCCGCCGTGCAGGTCGAAAGCCCCGAGGACGCCGGCGTAGCGTGGATCGAACTGCTCCGCGATCCGGAACGCCAGCGCCAGATGGGCGAAACCGCGAAGCGCCTGGTGGACGACAGCCGCGGAGCCACCGCCCGCGCCCTCGCCGAAATCGCAAAGCACCTGGACGGCGCGCCGCGATGAACATTCCGCGGCCGCTAGCCATCCTTCTTTGGCCGCTCTCGCTGGTATACGGTTCGGCTGCAAGCATGCGCGCCTGGCTCTACAAACACGGTTGGCTCAAACAGAAGCGCCTGAATCGTCCGGTGATCAGCGTTGGCAACATCACGGTGGGCGGCACCGGCAAAACTCCCATGGTCATCTGGCTGGCCGAAAGATTGCTCGCCGAAGGAAAACGCGTCGCCGTTTTAAGCCGCGGCTATCGCGGCTCCGACGGCACCAGTGACGAGATTGAATTGATGAAGCAGCGGCTACAAAATCGCGCAATGTTTGGCGTTGGCGCGGATCGCTACGCGGAAGGCCGGCGTTTGGAATCCGCCGGCGTGGATATATACCTTCTCGACGATGGATTCCAGCACCTGCAGCTGGCTCGCGACGTGGATATCGTCCTCGTCGATTCCACCCGTCCTCTGCAACGTGAATTTGTTCTTCCGGCAGGCCGGCTGCGAGAGCCATCGTCTGCCATAAATCGCGCGACGGCCGTAGTCTTCACGCGCACCGGATCCACCTTTATCAAGGTGCCCTCTCGGGGGTTCCCCAGGTTCACCGCTTATTCTGCAGTTACAAAGCTCCTCGGCTTTCGAATGCATGGCGTCGATGATCGTCAGGAATCTCTACGGCAGTCCATCATCGGCCCGCACTTCGCTTTCTGCGGCATCGGCAACCCCGACGCGTTCTTCGCCGACTTGGAGCGATGGGGCGTTCATTTGGCCGGCCAACGTGCGTTTCGCGACCACCACCGGTATACGCACCGCGATATAGTTACATTGGAGCAAGCGGCCAAGTCCGCGGGCGCAAACGCCCTGGTCACAACAGAAAAAGACGCCCAGAACTTCGAGAAAGCAATTCTCGCGAAGCTCGCCATAGAGGTTGCCGTCGTTACGATGGAGATCCCGGATGAAACGGAATTTCTCCGCGACCTTCACAGCAGACTTCCTGTCGCCATGGGAGCCGTTGCCTCGTGAGAATACTGATCCGCGCAACCAACTGGGTCGGCGACGCGATCATGGCGTTGCCCGCCTTGCGCGCCGTACGCGCCAAATTTCCCGGCGCTCACATCGCCGTAGTCGCTCGTCCCTACGTCGCGGATATCTATCGCGGCCAGGAAATCTGCGACCAGCTCATCGCCTACGATCTTAACGGCGAACACGCCAGCTTTTCCGGTCGTGCGCGCCTCGCCGGGGAATTGCGCGCCCAGAAATTCGACGTAGCTCTCCTTTTGCAAAACGCTTTCGACGCGGCTTGGCTCGCGTGGCGCGCCGGCATCCCGGAACGTATCGGCTATGCCCGCGATGGGCGCAGTTTTCTTCTGACGAAGGCCGTACCCGTTCCCAAGTCCGGAGAAACCCCACCACATGAGCAGTTCTACTATCTCGAACTACTTCACCGCGCCGGATGGCTCGACAAAATCGCGGGGCTCGACTACATCTCGATGAAAGTTGACCAACAAGCGAAACGAGCCGCGGAGAATCAATTGCTCGCCGCAGGATCCCGTCCCGGCCACCTGCGCGTCGCCATCGGCGCCGGCGCCTCCTACGGCTCCGCGAAGTGTTGGCCTCCCAGCCGTTTTGCCGAGGTTGCCAACCGCCTGGTCGCGGAGTCCGATTGCGAAATTATTTTGTTCGGCACCCCGGCAGAAACCGAAGTCTCCTCAGCCATCACCGCATCAATGCGCCGCACGCCGATCGACCTTACCGGCAAGACCGCAATCGCGGATCTGCCCGGGCTCCTCTCGCAATGCCATCTCTTCATCGGCAACGATTCCGGCGCCATGCACGTAGCTTCGGCGGTCGGCCTTCCGGTCGTCGCGATCTTCGGCCCCACCGACCCGCAGGGTACCGCTCCCGTCACGCCCCACTGCACCATCGTTCAAGAAAAACCGTACTGCAGTCCGTGCTTCCTGCGTCGCTGCCCCACCGATCACCGCTGCATGACGGCGGTATCCCCAGCCAGCGTCACCGTCGCCGCGCAGTCCTGGCTAGCCTCCGCGGAGGTGCGTCCTGCCTGATCCCGCGCTCCTGCGCCCCGCCGTTTTTCTCGATCGCGACGGCACCATCTCCGAAGAGGTCGGCTACTTGAATGATGCCACCCAATTTCGTATGTTTCCCTTCGCTGCCGCCGCCATTCGCCGCTTGAACGATGCCAGGCTGCCCGTCATCGTCGTCACCAACCAATCTGGCGTAGGCCGCGGGTTTTTCCCGGAATCGATGGTGCACACCGTCCATGACCTCATGACCCGGCAACTCACGGCCGCGGGCGCGCATCTCAACGCGATTTACTATTGCCCGCACTCTTCCGATGATGATTGCGACTGTCGAAAACCCAAGCCCGGTCTGCTGCAACGCGCCGCTCGCGAGCACCAGGTGGATTTGAGCCGTTCTTTTGTAGTCGGCGATCGTTACGGCGATATCGCCCTCGCTCACGGCGTGAGTTCTCGCGGCATCCTCGTCCGTACCGGTTACGGCGACAATGACTTACGCGAAAATGGCGCTGCATGGCCGGAACAACCTGACTTTGTCGCTGATGATCTCGGGGCCGCAGTCGATTGGATTTTGAGGCAAACGAAATGAAGCGTTCCCACACGCAAACTGCCGAAGTCTCGAGTTCCGTCGATCTTCTCGCTCTCGCCGAATACGTCGACCAATTCTCCAGCAAGACCGTCGCGGTGCTCGGCGATTTCGTCGCCGACGAATTCCAGTTCGGTGAAATCTCTCGCGTCTCCCGCGAAGCCCCCGTCCTGATTCTTCGCCATCGCGAAACGCATCTCGTTCCGGGAGGCGGCGCCAACGCAGCCAACAATCTCGCTGCCTTAGGCGCGCGCGTGCTCCCCATCACCGCCGTCGGACTGGACCACGCAGGCGACGCCCTCATCGCCTACTTCAAAGAAAAACGCATGGACGTCTCCGGCATCCTCCGCGTGAAAGGTCACACCACTCCGACGAAAACGCGTTTCCTGGCCGGCTGGGCGCATACCGTTGGCCAGCAAGTCTTGCGCGTCGATCGCGAGCCGCAAGCGCCCCTGCCGCCGGCGACCCACCGCCGAATCGAGCAGCTCCTGAGCGGCAAGCTGCGCTCGGCCCACGCGCTGGCCGTTTCCGACTACGGCTTTGGCATCGCAACGCCCGAACTCGTTCGCCGCGTAACGTCGAAGCGCAAATCCCTGCTCGTCACGCTCGACGCCCGCTACGCCCTCGCGTCCTACGCAAAATCCGGCGTCACCTCCGCCACCCCCAACGAAGCTGAACTCGAAACCCTTCATCACACCGCGATCGGCCAAAACCTCGAAGAACTCACCCGCTGCGGTCGCGCCACCCTTTCCGCAATGAAGCTTCAAGCCCTGCTCGTCACCCGCGGCCGCGATGGCATGGCCCTATTCGAATCTCCCGCCCGCCTCACGCACATTCCCATCCACGGCTGCAACCAGGCCGTGGACGTAACTGGCGCTGGAGATACCGTTCTCGCGGCCTACACCCTCGCGCTCGCCTCCGGCGCGTCCCCGCTCGAAGCCGCACACATCGCCAATTTTGCGGGCGGTCTCGTGGTAATGAAGCGCGGCACCGCCACTGTCTCCCGCACTGAGCTTCTCGACGCTATCCGCAGTGAAGCCTCCGGAGCAGGCAGCTGACCCATGCGCCACGCCGATTCCAAAATTGTCTCCCGCGAACAACTCCGCGAACTCCTCGCGGAGCGCAAACGCAACGGCGGTGGTGCCCGCGTCGTCTTCGCCAACGGCTGCTTCGACACCCTCCACGTCGGTCACGTCCGCTACCTCGACGGCGCGCGCCGCGAAGGCGACCTCCTCGTCGTCGCCGTCAACAGCGATTCCAGCGTCTGCAAATTGAAAGGTCCCGGCCGCCCCATCCTGCAGGAATCCGCGCGCGCCAATCTCGTCGCGGCCCTTCGCGCTGTCGACTACGTCGTCCTCTTCAGCGAGCCCAGCGTCGAATCCCTGCTGGAATTTCTCCGCCCCGACGTTCACGCCAAAGGCACCGACTACACGACCGACACCGTCCCAGAGCGCGCCACCGCCGCCCGTCTCGGCATCAAGGTCGCCATCGTCGGCGACCCCAAAGACCACTCCACCCGCGAATTTCTCGATTCCGTGCGCAAGGCTCCGCATGCCTGAGCCGCGCTTCCTGGTCTTGCGCCTGGGCTCTCTGGGAGACATCGTCCACACTTTTCCCGCCGTTGCCGCGTTGCGTGAATCTTTCCCCACCGCCGAAATCGTCTGGCTCACCCACCCGCGCTGGAAATCCCTCGTCGAAAGCAGCAGCCTTGCCTCCGAAGTCCGCACCATCGAGAGCCGCGAGTTACCCTCCCTACGCGAAGCCATCCACTCCGTGCGTCAATCCAACTGGGACGCTTCCATCGACTACCAGGGCTTGTGGAAGTCCGCCGCGCTCCCGTTCTTTGGCGGCGTCAAACGGCGAATTGGCTTTTCCTCGCACACCATCCGCGAATTCGGCGTGCCCATCCTTTACACCGACCGCGTGAAGCCCGCGACCGTCCACATTGCCGACCAGAACGGCGAACTTTCCCTCCGCGCCGGAGCCAAGCGTCGCGTCGCTCCGGCCACCTTGCGTGTCTCTCCCGCGGACGAAGCCGTCGCCTGCTCGCAGCTCCGCAGCGCAGCCATCGACCGCTACATCGTCTTGAGCCCGGGCGGCGGCTGGCGCGCAAAGTGCTGGCCCGCCGAGCGATTCGGTGCCCTCTGCCAGAACATTCGAAACTCGCTCGGTCTTCGCTGCGTCGTAAATTACGGTCCCGGTGAGGATGACTTGGCTGCCGCCGTGTGCGACGCAAGTGGGGATGCCAATCCGCTGCTCTACAATGCCGAGCTTGGCCCGCTGATGGCGCTACTGCGCTCGGCAAAGTGCATCGTCGGGGGCGACACCGGCCCCCTGCATCTGGCGATCGCCCTGGGCACGCCGGCCGTCGCCATCTTTGGCCCTACGGATCCCGCCCGCAACGGCCCGTACCCCAACTCGCCCCGCCTCCAAATCGACGCCCCCGCAGGCCCAGTAGCACAAGTCGGCCAGGACACCGATCCCGGCGACGGCGACATCGTCCTTCGCGCCCCCAACAGCGTTACCTCCCACGTCCGCAACAACAAAACCGATCCCTCCATGCTGGCCATTACCGTCGAGTCCGTCTTCAACGCCGTCCGCCGCCGGATCGGTGCCATCACATGAGCGCCGGCGCCTTCTTCGCGCGCTGGCGCGTCCGCCTGGGCTATCCCCTCGCGATCCTCGTTTTGGTATTCGCCCGCCCGACCCCGCAAAGCATTCTCTATGGCGCTCTCGTGGGCGCTATCGGCTTGTTGGTCCGCGCCATGGCCGCGGGCCATCTCCACAAGCAGCTGGTCCTCACCGTCACCGGACCTTACGCCTACACTCGTAATCCGCTATACCTCGGCAGTGCCATTCTCGCCCTCGGCGTCGCCGTCGCCATCCATTCCTGGATTTCCGCGGCCATCCTCCTCGGCTACTTTGCCCTGTTCTATTCCATCGTCATGCGCCGAGAAGAAAACGAACTTCGCTCGCATCACGGTGCCGCATTCGAAGCGTACGTCCGCGCCGTCCCGCTCTTCTTCCCACGCTTCACCCCGGCAAACCTTCCCGGCAGCCGCGAAGGCGCATTTTCCGTCGCTCAATACCAGAAAAACCGCGAATATCGCTCCGCCATCGGCTTCCTCCTGCTCCTGGCCGTCCTCCTCCTAATTTGGCGCCTCCGCCTGCCCTGAGCCGCAACACCCCACCCCAGTGAGCCTCATACACGATAGAAAGTTCTTGACAGGGTATATATCTATGTAGTATAATCACTTTGTGCGGCGGAGTCCGCACCCGAAGCAAGGCCGCACTTGTAGGGGCCGGGGCTTGCCCCGCCCGGCGTTAACCCCGGCACAGGGTATGACTCGAAGCACAAGCTGTTCCGGCACTTTCCGCGGGCATACAGGTAATAAATTTGGCCGCGGTTCGAGTCTGTCGCCGTCTAACGTAACCCTTTTAGAATGAACACTTGCAAAAGTGTATCAAAACAAAGGGTTTTAACTACCTGTAGAATGAACACTTGCGAAAAAACCAGAGGGGGGTGGGGTAACCTCCTAGTTAACACGCCGCCATCTTTTCTTCATTTCAGCCCGGCCTGATCCCCGCTCGCCAGAACCCGCGATCCTTCCTCCGCGCACGCCACGAAACACGAAACCTCCACTCGCTCTCCGTCGGTAAGCATGTGTACCGCCCCGTCGCGGTCCGTCCGCAGGATGCGTACGCCGGCGCCCTCCAGCCGCTGGACCAATTCGGGACTAGGGTGGCCGTAAGGGTTCCCTTCGCCGGACGAAATAATCGCAACCCGTGGCCGGACCGCCGCCAGAAAGTCAGGCATCGTCGAATTCTTGCTGCCGTGGTGCCCCACCTTCAGGACGTCCGCCTGCAAGTCGGCCTCGGGATTCTCCGCAAGGATGGCGCGTTCCGCGTCCTTCTCCGCATCTCCCGGAAGCAGTAACGTGCGGTTGCCGTAGTGCAACCTGAGTACGAGTGAGTCGTTGTTCTTGGCAGAGGGCGCCACGTCGGTGGGCGAAGTCTCCGGCCAGAAAAATTGCCCTTCGACGCCGTCCCAGGAAAAGCTCCGCCCTCGGACTTCGTATTCGATGGGAATTCCGCGAGCGTGCGCCAAGTCCTCAAGCTTCGCCAAAGCCGGCGACGCCACCTCGCGCCCAATCCATAGCTTGCCCACTCGGAAATTCTGGAGCACTGCCGTCAAGCCGCCGAGGTGATCCTGATGCGCATGCGTCAATGCCACGACATCGATCTTCTGAAATCCACGCGACCACAAATACGGCGACACCGCCTCTTCCCCTGGGTCGATCCCGTTTCTCTCCTCTTGGCCGGGAAACCCACCAAACGCCCCGCCACCATCGATCAGCAACGTCTTCCCGTGTGGCAAGACGACGAAGAGTGAGTCTCCCTGCCCGACGTCCAGGATGGTCGTCTCCAGTTTTCCCGCCGACCACACCGGCGCAAAGGGGAACAGCGCCACCAGCATCGAGCATATTGCCAGGGCGCCGCAGAGCGTCAGCACGGTTGTCCGCCTCATCGAGAAACTGACGCGGGATGCAACCGCAATCGCGACCGTTGTGACGGAGAAGCTCGCCAGAAGCCAAATCGGTGGGCCGGGAATCCGATAGCTCCACGTGGGAAACTGTGCGAACCATTGGACCAAATGCAGAAGCAGCCAGGTCAACCAAGCTAGCGGCATCGCTAGCATTTTCCCCAACGCCGGCAGCAACAGTCCGCTTCCAAGCGTGAAAAATCCAAGCGGCACGACGACGCTGGTCAACGGCACGGCGCAAAGATTCACGAGCGGCGCAGCTAGCGTCACGCGATGAAAGTCGCGCGCCATGAGCGGAAGCATTCCGAGTTGCAGGACCAGCGTCAGCACCAGTAGTTCCCAGCTACGAAAACCGATCGCCATGCCGCCAACCAGAACATTCTCCACGCTGGCTGTCAGGCGCATCGGCGCACGCGCCGAGAACGATCGCGCCGTCGCGCGAACGTCGAGACGAAACTGCGTCACGTGCGGTTCGTGCGCGGCGTCCCGCGTCACATCGCGCCATCCGCGTAGCGCTTTCACATAGGGCTGCACCGTACCTGCAAGCCAGGGCAGCGCCAAACCACCAATGCAGCCGATGGCGACAAACGTAAGCTGGAAACTTGAATCCCGCAGCGCTAGCGGCCGAGCCAGCAGCAGGATCATCGCTGCTAGACCAGCCGAATTCAGCAGATCGAGCCGGCGATAGAAAAATCTGCCGGTAACTACAGCGGCCGCCATCAACGCGGCGCGAAGCACCGGCGGACGTTGTTCGACCACGGCCACGTAAGCGAATAGCAGCGTCAAGACAAAAAATATCGTCCATGTCGGCGAAAGGCGAAGCTTGCGACCCGCCCAGAACAACAGCGCGGCCAAAGCGCCGACGTGCAATCCCGCGACAACCAGAACGTGGAAGACGCCAGTCTTCTGGAAGTCGGTCGCTTCGTCGCGCTCGACGAAGCTCCGATCACCCAACAGCATCGCGCGCAGCACTCCGGCGACCTGCGGTGTCGCGCCGAACAGCAAGTCAACCTCGTCCCGAAGGCGACGTCGCGCCCGGGCCAACAGCGTTCGAGGCGTCACATTGGCGACGGATGTCCGTTCCAGGAGCTTGGGCGATCGTAAACCAGCGGTTAGATCAATATTCTGCGTTGCCAAATACGCGCGCCGGTCGAACGCGCCCTCGTCCCGGAAGACTTGTGGACGCTTGGCTTGCACCAGAACGGCGATGCCGTCGCCAGCGTGAAGATCGGGAAGCGCTTCCTCGCCCGAATGCGGAGTAAAGGTAAGGCGCATGCCGCCATGTAAAGGCAAGGTCTCGCCCCGATAATCGACGCTGCGGAGTTCGATCTCGTAGCCATAGCCCCAGGGCAGCCGCGACGGCTCATCTCGCAGCACCCCGTGCCACCGCAGAGGCGAGTGCAAGTCGATCCGCCCGCCGTCGGCAAGTACAGCGACATGATCGGATGGCAAAGGCTGCTGCGCGACTGCGGCGCTGAGAACGCCGAGCACGACCCAGGAGAAGACCGAAGCTCCAGTGCCTAGCGCGAGCCACTGCAACCGCACGAGGATTAGCCCGGCCAGAATAGGCAGTGCCGCTGCGACAAAAGCAGCAATCAGGAAATGACGAGAAGTGCTGAGGTGCGTAAACACCGAACTCAAGCCGAGCGCAAGGCCACAGACAAACGCTGCGGCAATGGCGACGGCCGGGAGTTTCACGGAGCGCGTCTCAAGCGTACGAGCGTTTCGATGTGGAAAGTCTCCGGGAACAGATCAAACAGGTGCATCTCCGAGATTTCGTAGCGAACCGCTGGCGGCGCCTCGACGTTTTTTTTCTTCGCCGAGCCAGTAAGCACGGCCAAATCCCGCGCCAAGGTTGACGGGTCGCAGGACAAATACGCAATTTCCGGCGCGCCCAGCGCCGCCAGCGCCGTCGCGGCGCCGACGCCAAGTCCCGCGCGCGGCGGGTCGAGCGAAACAAAGTCTGGTTTCTCCTGCGTCTTGCGCAGAAACTCTTCAGCATGCTCGTTGTGCGAAGTGATGGTCACACCGGCGTTTTCGGCGTTGGCATAGAGATCCGTCGTCGCCGCGAGATTCGCGTCCACGCTGATCACCTTGTTGAACGTTTTCGCCAGCGGCAGCGTGAAAAATCCCACGCCGGCGTACAAGTCGAGCGCCACGTCGCCTTTCGCACCCGAGGTCATCGTTTTCAGCAAATCCTCCACAAGGAATCGGTTCACCTGGAAAAACGACAGGTGGCTCACGCGAAACCGAAACCCGCCCGCCTCATGAAACAAAAATCCCGGGCCGGTCAACTCGAACCGGTCCTTGCTCTGATCCAACAGCAACAAGCTTTCGATTTTCGGAAGCGCTTGCCGGAACGACGCCGCGAGTTCCGCCGCCGACTTGGGAAACCGCTCAAACGCCACGTTCAGCGCGATCTTTTCATCGGTCGAATCGACGAACGCCTCGATTTCCAGCAGTTTCTCCGGCAGGTAGCCCGAGCGCGTCATGTTCTGCAACTGTTCAAACGTTTTTTCAAGCGTGGGCGACAGCACCGGGCACACATCGATGGGCACGATCACCTTGCTCTCCGGCAGGAAATACCCGAGCGCCAAAGGTTTGGAATCGCGCAGCGCCCATTGCGCACGGTTGCGATATCCATATGGTTCCGCTGAGTGTTCCTGTATCGGCCCATCCCAGGTGATGCGGCCCAAACGCGAAAGCGTTTCGCGCAGAATCTCTTTTTTCAACCGCAGTTGCTCGACAGCGGGAATGTGCTGGTAGTGGCAACCACCGCAAGTTCCAAAGTGAGGGCATCGCGCTTTCTGCCGCAGCGGCGCCGGTGAAGTAACTTCCTGCAACTGCGCCCAGATCAATTTGTTGCGCTTCTGCTTGACTGCCGCCCGCACCTCTTCTCCCGGCATCACGTACGGCACGAACACGGTGTTTCCGTCGGCGTGCGACAACCCGTCACCACCATACACAAGCTTCTCAATCGATAATCTTAACTCATCAGGCATCTAAGTGTATCCCATTCTGCGATGATTCGCGTGGAAAGAAAGTGCTGCGTCAGGAAAAGTAGTAGAGACTCAGCCGCGGCAATCCAAACTCTTCAAGCAATCGCTTCTGCGTGTATTGCCGCTCGACGAGAGCAAGCTGTTCCGCCTTCATTTTTCGCCGGTACATCGCCAGCTGGCTATCGACCTCGCGCCGGATGCGCAACATCAATTCCTCGCTCGCATGCTGGGTAAGGCTTGCTTGTATCTTCTCATCCAGGACGGTCAGGCGTCGTTCGAGATCTTCCACATCTACAGTTCCCGGAGTGTCCAGCAAGGTCAAACTCGAATCTAGCGATTGCGCGATCTCGGCGAGCCGCGCAGCCAAGTCCGCGTGGGTTGCACGCCGTGTTTCCGCCGCCTTCACAATTTGCGCGGCGTTCTTCGTAAAGTAAGCTCGCAATTCGTCCCGCGAAAATGGCTCGGCAGCCGCGCGTCCATTCTTCGGCGTACTTCCAGCGGCAGCCTCCTGGTTCTCCGCCATCGCTTCCAGTATCGCATCTGTGCAATACGCCAGGCTCTTCAAAGGCTTACCCGCGCCACGCCGCGACCGGCCGTAACTCTCGAATGCGCGATCGATCCCTTTCAGCACGGCTTCCAGCGGCACGCCGGCCTTCTGCCAGGTTTCCATGATCGCCCAGTCCAGCGGCGACACCAGCAGGTGCGCGCCTCGCTTCTTCCAGAAATATTCTTCGATTTCCGTGAAGTAGTTGAAGTAGTTCCAGCCGTCCATGTTGCGAACGCCGCCGCCAGCCAAATCCACGCGGCCTAGCCCTGAACTTTCTTAACGTGCGAAGCTCCGCTTTTTGCCGCGCGCAGGTCCGCGGGGTGCCGGTTCTGCGCGTCCGCGGGCTGGTTCTTTTCCCAGATCAGACGCAGACCCGTCAGCGTCAAGAATTCGTCGGTGTGCTGAATCTGCTTGGAGCCGCGGGCCACCAGCGAAGCTTGGCCGCCCGTAGCCACAACGGTGGCCTGCGACTTCATCTCCGCCTTGATGCGCGTCAGCATGCCGTCAACCATATCGACCGCGCCGTAATAGAGTCCTGCTTGCATGTGCGTGACCGTGTTCGTACCGATGACGCGGCCGGGATCCTTGATTTCTACACGAGGCAGCCTCGCCGCGCGCGCAAACAGCGCTTCCGACGCGATGCCGAGTCCCGGCGCAATCACGCCGCCCAGATATTCTCCGCGCTCGGAAATCACGTCGAAGGTAATGGCGGTGCCGAAATCCACGACGATGCACGGACCGCCATATTTGTGAAACGCCGCGACGCCGTTCACGATGCGATCGGCTCCGACTTCCAGCGGGTTATCAACCAGCACCGCCATGCCGGTCTTAACCCCGAGTTCCACGAACAGCGCCTTCTGAGCGAAATAAATGCGCGACATCTCCGCCAGCGTCCAATTCATCGGCGGCACGACGGAGCTGATGATCACGCCGCCTATGGCCGCACCGTCGAGTCCGGCAAGGGTGAAAAGATTGCGGGTCAGCACGCCGTATTCGTCGACGGTCTGCAGGCGAGCGGTGGTGAGCCGCCAGTTCGCGATCAGTTCATCGCCGCGAAAGACTCCCAACACCGTATTCGTATTGCCGACATCAATGGTCAATAGCATGCGTTGCCGCCAAAATCTCCGTACACCAAAACAGAATCGATGCTCTTTATTGCTTCGTTGCTTCGCTGGTTCTTTGGGTCATTCTTCGTTCTTCCGTCACATCGCCGGCGATTACCGTGACGACTTGTCCGCTCTCGCGCTTCACCAGGAGTAAGCCTTCAGGGCCAAGACCCGCGGTGACGCCCGAGAAACTGTCTCTTCCGTTCGTCACACGAACTCGTTTGCCTTGGGCGTAGCTAGACGTCGCCGCGAATCGGCTTGTCACGCTCTCGGCGCCCTCAGCCAAGAATCGATTGTAGTCGGTCTCGAATTCGCGGAGCAAACGAACGAGCAATTCCAGCCGGGATTGCGGCTTTCCGGATTCGACGCGCAGGGAAGTGGCGATCGCGCTCAACTCCGCCGGAAACT
>Ga0187871_10000945_pt1 | contig 26306 bp, 17 predicted proteins | sample June2016WEW_16_1_FD_132988 | JGI IMG/M metagenome (GOLD analysis project Ga0187871, IMG submission 132988) | Peatland microbial communities from SPRUCE experiment site at the Marcell Experimental Forest, Minnesota, USA - June2016WEW_16_10 | ecosystem: Environmental > Terrestrial > Soil >...
ACCCGGATAAACGCCCAATGAACTCCATCATCGCAGCGGCCGAGATAGGTCTCCACGTTGCGTCGCTCCTCCTCGGAGGCTCCGGAGTGGAACCATCCCTCGGTGGTGTCATTGTCATGAGTTCCCGTGTAGATCACCTTGCCGGCGGCGCGGTGCGGCAAATATATGTGCGCACCTTCATCGCCAAAGCCGAACTGCAGCACAGCCATCCCTGGAATCTGCAAGCGGTCCCGCAAGGCATTGACCGAGGGCGTGATGTAGCCGAGATCTTCCGCGAAGAACGGCAAACCTCCAAGATCTTCGCGCAACTTGTGGAACAGGTCGTCACGCGGACCATCGACCCAGCGGCCGTTAATTGCGGTGGAATCGCCAGCGGGAATCTCCCAGAACTGGTCGTACCCGCGAAAATGATCGAGCCGGATGTAGTCGCAGTTGCGCGTTGCCCAGCGCATTCGCTCGACCCACCACTGGTAACCCTCGGCCTTCATCACATCCCAGCGGTAGAGAGGATTGCCCCAGCGCTGCCCGGTTTTGCTGAAGAAATCAGGCGGCACGCCCGAAACGACGTCTGGCTCTAGATTGTCGTTGAGCCGGAAGAGTTCGCGGTGCATCCACACGTCGGCGCTGTCGTAGTTCACGAAGATGGCGACATCGCCCACGATACGAATCGAACGCTCGGAGCAATAACGCCGCAAGGCTTGCCACTGTTCGTAAAAGGCAAACTGCAAAGCGCTGCGGATCTTCAGATCGATTGCCAGATCCTTACGCGCCTGCGCGAGCGCGGCCGGTTCAGCATGCGCCAATTCTGGCGGCCAGTCATTCCAACTCGCCAGCTTGTGTTGGGCGCGCAGCGCATCGAATAAGACGAAATCATCGAGCCACCATGCATTCTGGGAGCAGAACTGCTCAAAACGCTGCTGCGCTTCGGCGGAAGCGGAAGAAAGAAAACTGCGTCCCGCCTCAAACAGCAGCGGCATCTTCGCCGCGAAGACTTGATCGTACTCGACTGCGCTGGACTCGGAAGACGAAGCAGCCGACGAAGAGCTTGCAGGGGCCGACCCGGAGAGCTTGGCCGCATCGATCCAACCGTGGCTGACTAACCGCTCCAGGCTGATCAGCAGCGGGTTGCCGGCAAACGCAGAGGTGGAAGAATAAGGCGAATTGCCGTAACCGAGTGGCCCCAGCGGCAGAACCTGCCAGAGTCCCTGACGAGCCGTGGCGAGAGAATCGACGAACTGGTAAGCGGCCGGACCAAAATCACCGATGCCGCCGCGCGATGGCAACGACGTGGGATGCAACAAAATTCCTGCGACGCGCGGAAACGCCATGCAACTTGGTCTACCCCGGCCTCGTCAAAATGTGCTCTGCCTGCCTGGTGGAACGCTATCTAGACTCCTGATTCGCTTTCCGCATGGGTCAGCGCTTTCAATTCATCCTGGTTAATTTTGATCTTGCCCGATTTCTCCATCTGCTCGCGGACGTTGGCCAAGAACAGCGCGAAGAGTTCCTGCTGCTGGCCCTGCAGCAACTGCTCCCGAATCTGGTCGCGCTTTGCGGCGAAGTCTGCGTCCGTGGGAGCCTGCACTTCAAGCAGTGAAATCACGGCCGCGCTGGCTCCGCTATTGATCGGCCCGCTGATGTCTCCCGGCTTCATGGTGAAGGCGACGGAGGCCGGTCCGCTCATCGAGCCGATATCGGGGACCTGGCCATCGGGCAAAACGAAGTCGCTCGTCTTCACCGTCGCGCCCAGTTCCTTTGCCGCCTTGGTCAAATTATGCTCGGCCTTAGCGCGGTCAGAAAGCTCCTGGGTCTTCTGAGCCAGCAGAGCGCTCGAGCGCTGGTTTTTGAATTCCGTTTCCACGCGAGCGCGAATCTCTTCGAAGGTGGGCGTCGCCGGCGGCTTCACCGCCAGCAGTTGGAATACTGCGAAGCCCTGCGATGTCGAAGCCATCTCCGGCGGCGATTTCTCCGCGGTCGTGAAGACTGCGTCCATAAACTGCGGCGCGGGCCCCAAACCCGGCACAACATCTCTGCGGCTGAAGAAATCTGAAGTCACCACGGACGCGCCACCCTTCGCGGCCGCTGCGGCATCCAACCCCTGCGTCTTTGCCTGCGCCAGCAAATCTTCGGCCTGCTTCTGGGCAATCTCTTGCGTCTTCTGCTGCTTCAGAATGGGCTCGATTTCAGTTTTCACCTCATCAAGCGTCTTCATGTGCGCATCCTGCTTGTCGTCCACGCGGATAATGTGGAAACCGTAACTGCTCTTCACCAGGTCGCTCATCTGCCCTTTTGGCAGTGAAAACGCAGCTTTCTCAAACTCCGGAACTGTTCGCCCTTTCCCGATCCATCCCAGCGATCCGCCTTCCTTGGCGCTGCCTGGGTCTTCGGAATATTTCTTGGCCAGGTCTTCGAATTTTGCTCCAGCCTTTAGCTGCTTCAGCAAATCCTCCGCGCGCTTCTGGGCTTCGGCTACGCCTTTCTCGTCCACTTTGCCATCAGTTCCGGGAAGCGGCGTCTTGATAAGAATGTGGCTGACCTTCACCTGCTCGGGCACGCGATACTGATCACGATGCGCATTGTAATAAGTCTGGAGATCATCGTGCGCGATCTGCACTCCCGCCGCGATCTTCGCCGTATCGATCACGACATACTTGATCTTGCGCTTCTCAGGGATGGAGTTCGCGTAAGTTTTCTGCTGGCTAGTGTAGAAAGCCTTAAGTTCCTCGTCTGTGGGATGAAGTCCTTTCTTAATGTCATCCTGCTTCAGGACGGCATACTCGAACTTCACTTTCATATTCTGCTTGGTGAACTCCTGGCGAATCTCCGAATCGCTCACCGATGCGCCGCTGGTAATCAGCGCCTGGAGTTTGCCGATCACAATCTCCTTACGCACGTTATCTTCAAAAATCGCGGGAGTGAGGTTGTGCTGCTGCAGCAATCCCTGATACTCGGCCTCGCCGATGAACGTCCCTCCTGGAAAAAACACCTGGGAATAGTGGCCGTGCTGAAGCTCATCCTTCACTTCCTCGGGCGTGGCCTTCAGCCCCAGATGCTGTGCCTGGGTCAGGAGCGCCTCGCGGGCAATCAATTGATCGACCGCACGCTGCGTATCCTGCTGGATCAGAAAAGGCATCAGCATCGCGGCGTTCTTGCCGTATTGCTGCGCCTGCTGCTCCGCCATCTGTTGGGCCGTCTCGCGAACCTGCTCCACGGTAATGTCTTGCCCGCTTACCTTAGCGATAATGCCCCTGCCCGGCGCGCCCATCAGGTCGTTGCCCAAACCGCCTGGGATCAGGGTGATCGCCATGGCGGCACAAATCAGCAGCAGAAGCCCGCTGAGCACAATTTTCTTGAACGGTCCTTCAGTTTGCAGAAATCGAATCATCTTTTCACTCCGGAATTATGCGGCAGAAACACTAATTATAAACTAACCAACCGCCGATGAAGGCCCAGGAGCCCCGCCTGCCTGTCGTCCTGAGCGAAAGGTCCCTGACCCGCAAGTTAAAACCCAAACCTCGCAGGGAGTTCTCGCCACCATGCACTATCGAGCAGGAGAAAGGAGCGCGACAAGAGTAGTCAAGCGGTTTCGAATTTCGGTGCTGTCTTAAATAGCGTGTTAAGACACTACCCGAATTTCCCAATTACCAAATCACACAATTACCCAATGCAGTTCACCCATGCTGTGACACTGACAAAACATTCCCGTCGGGATCCTTGAACCACGCCACTTTGTCTCCGGAAGGCGCAGTCCATATCCCAAGTGCATCCTGCTCAAAAAATCCAAACCGCTCAAAAGTGACACCTTTCTCCTGTAGCGCCGCAACCATCTTTTCGATATCGGCGACCTGCCATCCCAAAATCGTGAAAGGAGCAGGCGTGAACTGCGCCTTAGCCACGCGCACCTTAATTCCATTCGCATCCAGCACAAGCGCGAAACCGTCATCCTTAACAAAGCGCAACCCCAACACGCCCTCATAAAAAGCTCGTGCCCTGATAGCGTCCTTCGTAGGGACGAAAGCGACAATGTCGATAGAACCAAGCATGCAAATCCCCTCTGCCGCGCGTTGAAATCGAACAACGTCCGATTCTTAATCAGCAATCAATAATTTCCTATTCTTCCGGCGGCACATCGAAATTCACCAGATCACTCTGGAAGCCTCGAGTCTTCCATGCTCCGTAGGCGATTCCCGCCACCATCCAGATCGCACCAAATATTTTCGCCTTCGGACTTAAGCTGATCCAGAGCAAGAAGCAGATGATGAATCCAAGCACCGGCGGAATTAATTGCCCCAGGGTACGATCATTGCCCCGAATGTAATAGTGCGTCAGCGATGCCAGATTCACGCCCATGAACGCAATCAGCGCCCCAAAGTTGAGCAGGTTGGCGCCATCGTCATAGCTGATCAAAAACGCGCCCACTAGTGCAATCACTCCGACAAAGACCACGTTGTTCGCTGGAATCCGCGTGCGGGGATGGATGGCTCCAAAAAACTTCTTCGGAATCGCGCCGCTGCGTCCCATGCCGTAAAGCAGGCGCGCCGCGCCAAGTTGCGATCCCATCCCCGAACCCACGGTCGCGATCAGCAGGGTGATGCTGATCGCCTTTGTCATGAGAATACCGCCGGCAATGCCAGCAACGTGGCTGAATACATTCTCATCTCCGAATTGCGAGAAGACTTTGAAGTCCCGCCCAAAACGCTGGAGACTTAGTAATTGCGCGCCATAGACCTCGGCGGCGGCGAGAAATCCAGTGATCACACACACCAGCACGGTAGCGAGAAAAATATTGCGCTTCGGATTCTCTACTTCTTCCGACAAGGTGGAGATACCATCGAATCCGATATAGGTGAGCACGGCCACTGAAGTTCCGTGAAAGACCCGGCTGATAGTGAAAGTTTTCGGGTCGTAAAACGGCCGCAGAAAATAAGCCTCGGGATATTGCGGCAAGTGGAAGATGTAGCGGATGGTGTACCAGAAGAACGCCAGAATCACGGCACCCATAATCGCGCACAGAGTTTTATTGATGTGCGCCGAAGTCTGCACCCCGCGCAGATTCAGAGCCGTAAACAAGGCGGCAAAAATCAGCGGCCACAACAGCCCCGGATAAGGAATCTGATAACGAGTTCCGGTCAGGAGATCGGCCATCGCCTTCGCGCACCAGATAGTGCAGATCAGTGGATTCAAAATGTAATCCATGGTCATGCTCCAGCCGGTCACGTAACCGAGCGAAGGATGCAGCTCGCGTCCCACGTAGGTGTAAGCCGAACCAGCGCTCGGATACACCCGCGCCATCCGCCCATAACTCATCGCGGTGAAAACCATGGCAACCATCGCTATCAGGATGGAGGTGACCACGTGCCCTTGCCCGGCGTTGCTGAACACTCCGTAAGCCGGCATGGGCGCGGTGGGCTGAATGACGATAATGCCGTAAAGGATGAGATCCCAAAGCGTGAGCGTGCGCCGCAAGCGCGGCGCCGACACGGAGACAGCCGAAGTAGTTTCCATGAGTCCGCCTATTGGATTATGGAGGGGTCAAAATGTCAATGTTAAAACGATTTTATACACACCAGCGGGAGACTCACTTGGGAGCGTAGTCGAACCAATACCCACGCTGCTCATTGCCCGAGACATGCCGCGTGTTGTATTCGAGAAGATAGTTCACGTGCGCATCGTCGAGCGGAAACGACTTACCCGGCGCATAGGGATAGTCGCCCATCTTGAGGAACGGCAGCGGCGCCACAAAGTTGCCTTCGGCGGCGTAGAAGTCCATGTCTTTCTCATAGCCGTTCGCCGCGAAAAAATAATCGCGCACCCAGCCCTGGGGCAGCGCCGGCAATCTCGACGGATCAAAGTCGAGGCGAACCTCGTCGCCCGAACCGAATACGACCAACTGATCGTCAAGCGCAGTCAGCAGCGGCAACACATCGCCGTAGCGCGTGTAAGTTCCTGCCGGACGCGTGTACGGCCCAGTCGCGCTCGTCTTCTCATAAACGTAGCGCACATTCCCCGGCGGCAAGCCTTCGATCTTCAGCGGGAATCCGTGGAAACCAAGATCAGCGCGAACCAGTGGAACTGTTGTGAGGCGTGGGCCTTCGCCCTGTGGCGTACGATCAATCAGAATGCTGTCCCAATAGACCTGCAGGTTAGTGGTGATGCGAATCTTCTTTGTGCCCACTGGCAGCTTGCCGGTGAGGTCAGCAGTCATAGTGCGCGGACCACCTGCAGGAAATCCCATGTCATTGACCACACGCATCCACTTACCATCCCCGTCCTTTTCATTTCCAACCAGCGCTTCCACATAGGGAGAAATCGCCTGCACCCCGGCTTGCGATGCCGCATACATGCTGTTCGCAGAAAAGTATTCTACCTCGCCATGCAGCAGCAGCCACAGCGGACCGCCGCGATAAGCCTCGCCTAAATCGAGCACCAGGCTGTGCGGCTGGGCAAAGCCCTGAAATTGCGTCAACGCAAAATCACCGAAGTAACGATGCGCGAGCAAATCGGGCAACACATTGTGGCCATGCTCATCCCACGCGCCCGTGGGCGGATGCGCATCTCTGCTATTGCTAACTACCACCTTGAATTCCGGATAAGGCGGGTTCGAAGCAAAATATTCATTGGGGTAAACGTCAACCTCCGCCGGATGATCCACGGCCAGTACGCGCACCTGATCGAGATAGACAGCTTCCTCGAGCGGCTCCATGAATCGGAAGCTAAGCTTCCCGTCTTTTTCCCGAATCATGTTGCGATCGATCTTGATGTACTCAACCGGCCGCGGAACATCGCGCTGGCCCGGCCCAACCCAGTGTCCAACTACTCCCGCGCCCAGCATGTCGGCAACCAGTTCGTAGCGCTCGCCGTTCCACACAAACAAAGTAGGACAAGAACTGCCGCGGCGATCGATCTCAGTAAAGTTCTGCTGCCGGTCGCCCGCAACCTGGATTTCATCCTGCAGCACGCCAGTCGGCCACAACATGCGCACGACATCGGCCTCTTTCGCATCGCCTAGGCCGACCACAATGTCAGTGGAATTCTGTCCCAGGTATCCGGACGAACCGGAAATCTCAAACTTCTGCCGGTTCCCGCCCGCAAACACTTCCACCTTGGTCCCGATGGCGCTCTTGTTGTCGTTCAATCCCTTGAGCGAGAGCCGCAGCCAATGATTCTGATTGCCGCCCTCATTGCGCAACAACACCGCCGGACCATGATTCTGCGTGATCAGCAAGTCGGTAGCGCCGTCGCCATCGTAATCGCCGGTGATGATGGCACGCGGCTCTTTGAGTTGAATCTTGTCAAGACCAACATCGGCAGTGACATCCTTGAAACCATCCGCCCCAAGATTGCGGAACAGCCTCACTTCGCCCTTACCCTCTTTAGTTTCGCCAACCGCGACCAGATCGACCCAGCCGTCGTTGTCGTAATCGATGGCGGCCACGCCGTAGGCACGGACCCAATCTGTCTTCGGAAGCTCGATACGGTCGAAGGTCTTGCCATGATTATTGCGCCAGAGGGAAAGCCCAGACGTCCCCCCCAAAAAATGAGTAAAAGCAAGATCCATCCAGCCATCGTGATTGAAGTCGAGTACGGCAGCTCCGAATTCAGGACTAGGGACAGCTTGCGCAGGAAAGCTGGCTTTGAATTTCCCTTCCCGTGGATTCTGGAAAACAGTCGCTGAGGAGAAATAGCCGGTCACGAGCAGATCGACGGCACGGTCATTGTTAATATCTGATCCGATCGCCGCTATTGCTGGCGAGGGTTCCGCCAAGCCAGTTTCCTTGGTCACGTCGGTAAACGTTCCGTTCCCATTATTGCGAAGCATCACACTGGGCAATGATCGGTAATCAAGCACTCCCGAAAATTGCTCGCCCGGTTGCGGAATAGAACCCGTAGGCAATGCGGTTAAGTACAGGTCGAGATCGCCGTCGTGATCGTAATCGACAAGCGTTATGCCGTCCCCATGCATGCCGTTGATCCCTGCGGAGTCGGTCGCGTTGCGAAACGTCCCGTCTTTTTCGTTGTGCAGCAGCAGCAAGTTCCCAGCTCCGACTAGCAGGTCCGGCCAACCATCATTGTCATAATCGCCAGCGGTACAACCGCTGCCATGCAGCGTGGGATCAAGCCCGGCTTTCTTAGTCACATCTTCGAACTTCCCATTTCCAAGGTTGTGATATAGCGATAGGCCGCCATGGGAACCGTTGTCGGGCAAGAAAATATCAATCTTGCCGTCATTGTCATAATCAACGAAACAAGCTCCAGGGCCGAGATATGCGCTCACGTCTTTGCTCGATGAAGGCGTCGGTTGAGAGACCAGTCCCGCCTCCGCCGTCACATCCACAAACTGCACCTTAATCGGCGCCGGTGCTTTCAACACCGCCGAAGGCGATTCCACAGCCCGCGAGTACTGCCCCTGCTCGCCATAAGCCAGGCTCATGGGCGCGCCGATTTTGTTCTGCGTGATGTACTGAAATTTCTTCAGGTGTTCGCGCGCGTGGTCGAGATCAGTCGATTGCTGATAAGCGCGCGACAATCCAAACTCAGCCGAGGCGTGCAGTGGGTTGAGTTGCAGCGCGCGCTGAAAGGCTTCAATGGCTTGCGGAAATTGCTTTCCTTGCACATACGACGCGCCCAGAAAATACCAGGCGTCAGCGTCGTTCGCATCAACCTCGACCACGTGACGAAAAGCGTCAATTGCAGCTTGAGCTTCTCCAGTATTCTTCGCGAGCAGGCCGAGGTTGTACCACACATATGGATTCTTCGCGTCCTGCTTCAGCGCGTCTTCGAGCGCGGCCTTTGCCTCGTCGATCTTCTGCAAGTTCAAGAACGCGATGCCTTCATTCAGACGCGCAATCGTCAGCTTGGGATCGAGTGCCGCCGCCTGCTGGTAGCACTTGAGTCCCTTTTCGAAAAGCTGCTGGTTCATGTAAGCTGCGCCCAGATTATTCAGGCGCGCAGCCTCCGCCGGATTCGCTTTCGGCTCAGATTGGGGCGAGGTTGCAAAGAGGCCGAACGCGGCCAGGAGTATGCCAGCGAGAGCCACTGAAATTCGTTGAGTCATTCCATTAAAGATTTAACCACAGCGGACAGAGAAACACAGGCTAAACCGTCTCCGTTGAACGATCTTTATGCAATCGGCGGAATTCTCCATGCGCCACATGATTTTTCCAGCGCGCCGGCGACTGACAACACTTGCTCCTCTTCCCACGGTCTGCCGACGACTTGCACGCCGATCGGCAAACCTTCAGCCGACCGTCCCACCGGAACCACCGCCGCAGGATTGCCCAATACATTGAAGAATTCCGTATAACTCCAGGCGTCTAGATAGTCGACGGTTTTGCCTTCAACCTGCCAACTGCGCTCCCCGTGGCGGAACGCCGGGATCGCCGCCGCCGGGCACAGCAAGATCGGGTACCGCTGCATCTGTGCAAGAAACCGCGCGCGCAGCAGATCGCGCTGGATCCACGCATCGAGCAGCGACCGTCCCGTGTGCGCCGCCTTGGCCGGCGACAACTCCAAAAACTGCTTGAGAATCGGACTAAGATCAGCGTCACCTTCTTTAAACATCGGACGCAACAGCATCCCACCGGCGATCACAAAAAACCTATGCCACAGCCGGCGCGCCTCTTCAAGACCTTCCGGCTGAAAGCGGTCTACTTGAAACCCCGCGCCCCGCAAGGCTTCCGCAGCACGGCGCACAGCCGCCCGAGTTTCCGGTGTCACCGGTGTGCGCCCATCGTCTTCGAAATAACCGATTCTAAGTTTCTTAACTTCAACGCCGCTTGGCCAGCGCACCGGGACCGGCGCTGCACAAGAATCGCCAATATCCGGACCTTGCATCACTTCGAACAAAGTTTTCAAATCGGCAACCGTGCGCGCCATCGGTCCCACGACGCCGATCAATGCAAACGGCCCCGCCGATACCGGAAAATGTCCAGTAGAAGGGATGCGTCCCGGAGTCGGCTTCAGACCGCAGATTCCGCTGAAGTGCGCCGGAACGCGAATTGACCCTCCACCGTCGCTGCCTACACCGCCCGCCGACATGCCCGCCGCAATCGCCGCCGCTTCGCCGCCGCTCGAACCGCCGGGCGTACGCTCGAGATCCCAAGGGTTATTCGTGCGGCCATAGAGCAGATTGTCGGTTTCCCACGCCATCAAAAGCTCAGGAGTATTCGTCACTCCCAGCACAATCGCGCCAGCATTTTTCAGTCGTGCCACCAGCGGTGCGTCCTGCGTCGCGACTAGTCCGGCGCGCAGCCGCGTTCCAGCTTCGCAACGCATTCCGGCGACTTCGACAGAACTCTTTATGCTGACGGGAACGCCGTGCAGAGGCCCTAGCGGCTTTTCATTCATCACAGCAATCTCAGCATCGTGAGCCGCGCGCTTCGCCCGCTCCGCATCGACCTGCACAAACGCATTTAATTGTGGATTCAGCTTCTCGATCTGTGCCAGGTGTGCTTCTACAACCTCAACCGGAGAAATCTTCTTGTTCCGAATTTGCTCGGCCATCGTCACTGCTGGAAGGAACATAAGCTTGTTCACAAGGTCCCTCGCATGGCGCGATCGAGCATTCGCTTCTCATCCGCAGTCAGAACGCGGCATTTGCCTTTCGCGAGATTGCCCAATTCGAGCGGTCCAATGGCCACGCGCATCAATCGCAGCACCTCGACGCCCATTGCCTCCATCATGCGGCGGATTTGCCTGTTCTTGCCCTCATCGAGAACAATCTCGAGCCAGCAGTTTTTCTGTCCGGCGCGCAAGAGACGTGCGCGCTTCGCCTGCAGAACTTCCCCGTCTTTCGCTTTCACTCCTTGAATAAGCGTCTGGAGAAATTCTTCATCCGCCACCGCTCCCACCTGAACATGATAGGTCTTGTCTAAATGTGTTTCCGGCGCTGCGATGCGAGCGCTCCACTCGGAATCATTCGTCATCAGCAGCAATCCCTCGCTAGCTTTATCGAGGCGGCCGACCGGGGCCACCCACGGAAGCTCAGTCACATTTCCAAATATTCCACCCGCAGAACTATGACTCAGCATTCCGTACACCGTCTCCCGGCCTCTCTCATCCGATGCCGTAGTTACGACGCCGCGAGGCTTGTTCAGCATGATGTAGACTTTTGTTTGCGGCTCAACCACTTTCCCATCAACAGCAATCTGATTACGCTTCCCTGAAACAGGCGCCTCCGGGTTCCGGCGGGCTTTGCCGTTCAGGCTAACGCGCCCGGCTAGAATCAACTTGACCGCATGCGACCGCGAACAATAACCAAGCTTCGACAAAGCGCGCGCCAGCCCAATTTTCCGAACATCTCCCGTCTTGTTCACCAGTTCATGCTAACCGAGAAGCTGGCTTCGGTTCGCATGCACTGTATCCCGCAACTTGATAGGATGTCTATCGTCGACTGACCGCGAAAGGGACCGCCATGGCTCTCCAACATCCTCCGCGATTTCTGAAGATCGTAGACGACGCCAAGAAGCGAGTGCGCGAAACCAACGTCGAGGAAGTGAAGAAGAAGATGGAGAGCAGCAGGAAGTTCATTCTGGTGGACGTGCGCGAGGAGAGCGAATTTGCCAAAGACCACCTGCCAGGGGCGATCCATCTGGGCAAAGGCGTGATCGAGCGCGACATAGAAGCCCGCGTGCCCGATCTCGCGACAGAGATTGTGCTCTACTGCGGCGGCGGATTCCGTTCCGCCCTGGCCGCCGATAACCTGCAGAAGATGGGCTACACCAACGTCATTTCAATGGACGGTGGCATCCGCGACTGGCGCGAGAAGGGATACCCGCTGACGAAAACCAGTACCTAGTACCCGGTACCTAGCATCGCGTGGTGCTTCTTACTTTTTCGTCTGCTTCTCAAGGGGCAAGAGCGGGTTTGAGCCTCGGTACTAGGTACTCGGTACTAGATACTTCTTTCACCATGAATGCTCGCATCTTCTTCTGGTCACTAACCTCGGCGCTAGCCGGATTTCTCTTCGGCTTCGACACAGTAGTTATCTCAGGCGCGGAAAAAACAATTCAGTCGCTTTGGGGACTGAGTGCCGGCCTCCACGGCATCGCCATGGCTTCTGCTCTTTATGGCACCGTGGTCGGTTCCCTGCTGGGCGGCTGGCCGGCGGACCGCTTCGGACGCAAAGCCACGCTGCTCTGGATTGGCATCCTTTACTTCGCTGGAGCCGTGGGCTCGGCTTTGGCGCCGAATGTTGCTGTGTTCATCGTCGCCCGCGTCATCGGCGGGTTGGGCATCGGAATCTCCACCGTGGTTGCACCGATGTACATTTCGGAAATCGCGCCGGCCAAATATCGCGGACGCCTTGCTGGAATGTTCCAGTTCAATATTGTGTTCGGCATCCTGATCGCTTTCGTCTCCAACGCGCTGCTCGCGGGCATCGGCGCAAATGCCTGGCGCTGGATGCTCGGTGTAGCCGCGTTTCCGTCCCTGCTCTACGCCGTGTTCTGCTTCGGCCTTCCCGAAAGTCCGCGCTGGCTGCTGAGCAGGAAGGAAGATCGCGAAGCTGGGCTAAAGGTACTGCAACGTATCGAACCTGACGCTTCGAAAGCCGAAGTAGCAGCCGAGGCGGATTCGATTCTCGCTGCATCGTCAGAGCAAGCGTCGTCGGGACATTTCTGGACCAGACGTCTTCGCAAACCAATCATGCTCGCCATCCTGGTTGCGTTCTTTAATCAGATGTCGGGCATCAATGCGATTCTGTATTTCGCGCCCCGCATCTTCGAACTGACGGGGCTCGGCGCGAAAGCCGCGCTGCTGCAATCGATCGGCATCGGCCTAACCAATCTCGTCTTCACCTTCGTCGGCCTATGGCTCATCGACCGGCTGGGCCGGCGCACTCTTCTTTATATAGGCTCGTTCGGCTACATTACGTCGTTGGGCCTGGTAGCGTGGGCCTTCTTTACAAATCATTTCTCAATTGTCCCGGTCTGCATCTTCGGTTTCATCGCAGCCCACGCCATTGGCCAGGGAGCAGTCATCTGGGTTCTCATCTCCGAAATATTTCCCAACCGTCATCGTGCGGAGGGTCAGACGCTCGGCAGCTTCACCCACTGGATCTTCGCCGCCTTGCTCACAACTTTCTTTCCGGCGATGGTCACGAAGTTTCCGACCGGTTATGTTTTCTTGTTCTTCACCGGCATGATGATTCTTCAACTCATCTGGGTGAAGGCCATGGTTCCGGAAACGAAGGGCGTACCGCTGGAGCAAATCCAGAAACAGTTGGGGATCGCATAGGTACTCTTAGAACCGTTCTGTCGGTCGATTTCCAGTAAGAGAAGTGGTCCGCCTTCGTCGGCCGGTGGTAAGCTCGTGCAATGCCAGCCGTTAATCGAATCGGAATTTTCGAGCGGTTAAAGCACTCCATTCAGCTTCTCGCCTCCCCGCCAGAGGTCCAACTCACGCTGCTACCGAGTTTTGTTTGCAAGGCGGACGAACTCGCACTCGATTTCGACCAGTGGTGTTTGGTGGCATTAAGCAATTTCCGATCCGAGTTAACGGCTGATCAGCTTCTGTGTCTTGATGCCATCGACGGGAGTCTTTCGGAATTGACCCACAAAGGATCACAGCACTGGACAGAGGATGCGGTGCGCAAGTCTGCCGAATGGCAAGCCATTCGAGCCCTTGCATCTGCTGCTCTTGCGTCTTTCAGTTGGCCTATGGAAGCACCTCCCAGCCATGCCGAAGAGTACGTAGGGGGACAAGAATCGCAGGAGCAAGAGGGCAACACCGGTTAGTTGGCGACGATCACCAGAGCGCTCAATGAACGGCGATCAATACGTGTAGGCGCCCCGTTAGCAACGATTTTCGAAGTCGGCGGTAACGCATAGTGATGATTTAGTGCCAACCGAGGGCAGGGGCGATCGTAGTCAGAATTGCCTCCATGACATGCGCATTGTAGGCAACGCCTAGTTGATTGGGAATGGTTAGCAACAACGTGTCGGCCTCCGTGATCGCCTGGTCTTTCCTAAGCTGCTCGATCAGAATCTCTGGCTCAGCGGCATAGCTGCGGCCGAAGATCGCCCGTGTGCTTTCGTCGAGGAATCCGATTTTGTCCTCTTCCTCAGAACCTCGCCCGAAATAGACGCGATCGCGGTCATCGACCAATGGAAAAATACTGCGGCTGACAGAGACGCGCGGAGTACGTTTGTGACCAGCTTTCTTCCAGGCTGCGCGAAAGGCACGAATCTGCGCGGCTTGCTGGATGTGGAGCGGTTCGCCGGTCTCGTCGAATTTCAGGGTTGAACTCTGCATGTTCATTCCTAACTTCGCGGCCCATTCCGCGGTCGCGTTAGAAGCAGACCCCCACCAGATTCGATCACGCAATCCCGCGGAGTAGGGCTCAAGGCGCAGAAGCCCCGGCGGATTAGGAAACATTGGACGTGGGTTGGGCCGTGCGAAGCCCTTCCCCCGCAGCAGTTCGAGAAATTCTTCCGCATGCCGCCGGCCCATATCCGCATCGTCCTCGCCTTCCTTCGGACGGTAGCCAAAATAGCGCCAACCGTCGATAACCTGCTCGGGAGAGCCGCGGCTGATTCCCAATTGCAGACGGCCGCCAGCGATCAGATCCGCGGCGCCAGCGTCCTCTGCCGTGTAATGAGGATTCTCATACCGCATGTCGATCACGGCCGTGCCGATCTCGATCTTTCGCGTCTTGGCACCAACCGCCGCCAGTAGTGGAAACGGTGACGCCAGTTGTTGCGCAAAATGATGAACACGGAAATAGGCTCCGTCCATTCCCAGGCGCTCGGCCTCCACGGCGAGGTCGATGGATTGCAGGAGCGCATCGGCGGCGGACTGGGTTCCCGATTGCGGTGAAGGAGTCCAATGCCCGAATGAGAGGAAGCCAATTTTCTTCATGCAATATAAGTCTCCCACATCTGCCTAACCACGCATCGTGAACTCCTTTTGTGAATGATCGAAATCAATGGCCGACTTCTTTATATTTGATCAGCAAACTACCGGGTTTCTTATCGATGTTTACTCGGAGATGCATGAGTTTTTCTCCGGACATGGTTTGCTTCTCCCCGGCTTCGTAGTTCTGGGCGAGCATGACTTCGTAGCTCGATTTGGGATCAAGGCCTTGCAAGCCGGCCTCGCGAGACGATTGTTCGCTTAACGGTCGACGGAAAAAGACGGCAAAACCCGCCTTCAGGTCGGGCCGGTAGAATTCCCATCCGGCCCACGCGTGCTCATCCGGGGTAATGTCAGTCAGAGGATAATAATCGCCGAGCCAGTAAGGGCGTAGGGATTTCAACTCTTCAATTCCGGCCAGCGCCTCAGCGAGAGGAACGTAGGAAGCTCGCAGATCCAGGCCAGCCCCTACCCCGTTGCTGGCTGCGCTGCGAAACGTGTACGGGTCGAATCCGTTGACGGTTCCCGCCGCGATTGGAATCCACAGGCTGAGTTCCTCGGTCTGGACCTGGGTGGCGGTGGGGTGCGGAAGACCGCCACATTCTGTTTCACTGCGCGTGAGCGAGCCCACGCTGCGGCTCATGACTTCGATATCGGGCCCAGTGATGCGCCAGTTTGCATTGTCGATCATCAACTTAGGATGCTTGCGCAGCAATCCATCCCACAGTCCGTAGAGGCCTTCTACCCAGCGCATCTCGGTGATGCCTTGGCGGTCGGGCTCGTCCGCGGTTTGCCAGAATAGCAACGGACACATGTTGCTGTCCTGGCGGTAAATGTCGATGCTCCACTCATCAATTCGTGTGGAGAGAGTTTCTGTCATCCATTGCAGCGCGGCGGGATCGCCGAAGTTGAACAGTCCTCCAAGCTTGCCCTCTTCCGGTCGGTGGAGTACCCACTCCGGATGCTGCGTCGCAATCACGCTTCCCGTCCCGACACGCCCGGGCTCAAACCACAGGAGGAACTTCAGTCCTCTCTGGTGGGCGGCGTCCCCTAATGGCTTCAGTCCGTGAGGAAATTTTTTTGGGTCGGGGTCCCACGTTCCTACGCCAAAGGGCCATTCACCCGGAAACCAGCCGGCATCCAGCCAGTAGAGTTCCATACTCGGCGGCATGCCACGGATGAAATCCAATTGATTCCCCTCGTTGACCCAGTTGAGAGCATCGTCAGCCAAGCCTGCAAGATTTTTCTCCTCGCCTGGTTTGAGTTGCGAAACAAAATCAAGGGGATTCTGACCAGTCTTCTTTGCGATGGCCTCGTACTCATAAACAAAAGCATTCGAATTCGCAACCGGAGGCAGCACGGTTTGTCCATCGAGCCGAGGCACATAATGGTCGAGCAACAATTTGCGGAGCTGGTTGTGTCCAACGAAACGATCTGCTCCATTCCACTGCAAAAGCAGAATACGAGGCGTGCGGATGCTTTCCCCCGCATGAAGCTTCAGATGAGTTTTCTGCTGGCCAGCTCGTAGCCTCACCATCCGTTCACTTTCACCACTAACTTCGACGGACCACTGCCCAGTCCAACCTACTGCGCCAATCAGGCCGCCGCCGGTCCATTCCAGGTTGAAGAAGGGCAGTTGTCCATCGACGTGATTAGCACCCTTGAGCACATAGTGGGCGAGATGGAGTTCAGTACCGTTAATGATTTCTTCATCTACAGGAAGGTAATCCTTTACCGTGCCCATACTGCCCTGCACGTAGTGCATCACGATCTTGCCCGTTCCCGGTGCGTTGAGCTGCAAATCGAGCGGCAGAATATTTTCGAGGATTGGAGTGTCATGAGTTCCAGTGTTCCGCACATGCAAGATGCACTCAACGGCCTGAACTCCAGGAAACAAAGTTACTTCGTTGGTAACTTCAATCCCGGTTGCCGGATCGCGATATGTGAGAGTTCGTAGTTCTCTGCCGTCTGCCGGGGACTTTGAGGTTTGCGATTTTTTCCAGCGAGCCAGTAAATCCTGGGAGCGCCTCCCGTCATAGACAAAAGAAAAAGCCTTCCCCTCGGCGATTTCTTCGACCAAAGAAGCCGTCGCCGGGCCAGCGCTGCCGGCATCGGCCTTCGACCAAGAGATGGGGCGACACAGCGCGGGTGAGGCAACAATGGAAAGAGCGATCAACGGAAACAGAAAATTGCGCAAGGCCGTTTTCCTCCGAACTTCCTCTGAACTCCCTCCGAACTTAACGGCAGGCTGGAGAACACTCACTTCCAACTCTGCCGATCACGCGGCGTGACTACGGGCTCAACTTACGCACTCAATCTTTCCGCTACCCGCGCGCATTCACAGGACGTACATCCGAAGCATCCACCACACAAGGAATATCGCGACGATGGCGCCCGCGATGTGAACTATCCAGTCGCCCGCAGTTTTCGGTTTTCCAAAATTGAACATGCGCCATGGTAGCAGGACTCGCCCAGATCGCGAGAAATCGCCCTATCACTCATCGCCTATAAGTAGAACGCGACACGAGTGATGCAGCTAGAACTGCTCAATTGACGAAACATCGCGGTTACACTCCATTAATGGTTTCAGAGTGTAATCGACGACTCGAGTCGGGCCTTCTTCCGTGGTGGTCTTCGCGTGGCATCTCCGCGTGGTAATCTCCGTAGGATAAGAAACACTCTACCGGCATCCAAAGAAAAGAAAGGAGCATTGCAATCGCCATGACACTGCTTCTACTCTGCTTTCTGCTCGGCTGCTTGACTGGACTGCGCTCGCTGACTCCTTCGGCGGCTGTCTGCTGGGCTGCGCATCTCGGCTGGTTGCATTTTGCAGGGACCAAACTCGCGTTCTTAGGCCACCCGGCGGCCCTCATTATCTTTACGCTCCTGGCTCTCCTCGAACTGATCGCAGACAAGCTGCCCAATACCCCAGCACGCACTGCGCCTCTCGGGCTGAGCGCCCGGATTGTGCTTGGCTGCTTAGGGGGCGTAGCCCTTGCGACAAGCGCTGGCGGAAACTTGTTAGTGGCTGCAATCCTCGGCATCGCCGGTGCCCTTGTGGGAACATTTGCGGGCTACCGAATCCGTCGCGATCTCGTGTTACTGGCACATCTCCCGGACTTAGCCGTAGCAATAGCTGAGGACGTGATTGCCGTAGCGGGCAGCTTGCTGATCGTTTCGCACATTTAGTGCAAATGTTGTGAGCTGCGAGCGGACCCGACAGAAAAAAGGCCGAGGGGGAATTCCCTCTCGGCCTTCACTCGTGGTCAACGCTCATCCGGAGGCACGGTCGCCTTCAGTTCGACTCGGTGAACTCGATATAGGGCTTCGTGGCGCCCTTGCTGGTGCAGGTGCCGAGATTCAAGTTGTTACTCTCTCCGGTTGTGCCAGCATTCGCAACACAGGTCGGGGCTGAAGAAGTACCATCCGTCACCGCTACCTTCACGGTGATCGAGACCGGCTTATTGAAATCCGCTCGCGAACCTCCGGCATCACCGACGATGTTGAATTCGGACTCCTTCCAAACCTGCGAGATATCAAGCACGGTGTCACGGCCGCTCACGGAGTAAGCCTTGGTCCCATCGGTGAATACCACCGTGTCGTTGCCACCGTCGGCCGCTGCGCCCGAGAGCGACAGGCTGGCCAGGGACGTTGGTTTCACATCGGGCGCCGATACGTAATTGCTATTCCCGTAGCAATCGCCCGCGCCGTCACTGCCGAAACCGCTTGGGCAAGCCGAGCTGCCCCAACCGATCAGCCAATACTGCATGAAAACAGCCGCTTCCCCTTCGACTGCATAGTCCGTCGCGTAAATGAATTGTTGCCAGACGACACAGCCAGCATGACTGTCGCACGCCGCCGTCGTGCCCGTGAAGTTGGTATTCAGCTGAAGCGAGTATTCGTTCGGCCCGAGGATGCCTCCGTCTCCATACTCGGCCACCCCGACACTCTTCTCGGATTTCACACCCGTGACCGTCGGGAAAGTTCCCAGTGTCCCGCTGATCAGTCCCGGCGCTTCAGCGACATAGTCGTTACCGTTGCCTGCTATCTGCCCCTCGCCAGGCTTGCGAACGACTGTATGGACGCGTGGATGTAATTCTTTGCACTCCACCTGCTCCCAGTCGAAGCTGGGATAAGATGCCTGAAAGCATCCCTCGCCCAAGTCGGTATTGTGAGCCATAACCGCGCGCCAATTGTCGCGCGCTGCTGCCTCCGCGTCGGCCGCCGCATCTGCGGTCTGTCCAACGGAAACGGGCTGAAGGCAGCAAACGCTGATCAAGGCTGCGCCCGCGATCTGCATTGCATAATGTGAGTAGCGTGTTTTGCTGGGCGTCATTGACTTCTCCTCTTAGTAAAGTAATTGGAACTTGTCCGATATTTTTTGACACTCAAGAGCGGCGCAGCTTTACCCTTGCATCGCCCGCCCCACAAGTGTGAACTGGGATCTCCTTTTTGCCCCCAGAAGCGGCTGCCATTGTCCCTCTATGCGGTGTTCGCGTCAATGTGAAACAATTTTCATCCTTGACGAGAGTAGTTCCCCGGTCAGTGGCTGCACTCAGTCACCCCTGGATCAGCCAATCTCAATGAGTGTAATCCCCTGATAACTACGGTCGGCACGTCCGCAACTGGAGCACCAATGGCAACCGCAGCAGGTTGCCGATGCAGGAATGGGCCGGCATCCACTTACAACGCACATGCCAGCAAAGAACGTGGTGACGATTCATCTGCAACGGGGGGCTCTGCCTGCTTGCAAGTTTAGGCTTTCAGTGGATGCTCTTTGTTCGTTGGCTTCCTGACAAAGGGCGTGCGCTAATTCGTGAGACACGGCTAGCTTGAATAGAGCGGTTTGGTCCACACGGAATATTTGCATCATTTCGACACGCTGCAATGGGGTTGGCGAGAAAAGAGCGTCCTGGAAGAATGTCTCACGAGAATGAAGCGCGGTGAATGCCGGAGTTCCCGCCGGTCCCCCTACGGCCCGCAACATCTCTTCCCAAATACGGGACGGGACAAGAAGGAACGACCAGGAAGTGAGGGCGCCGATCGGATATCGCGCCAGTTCACGCCGCAGGATAAGGACGTGGGCCTTACACTTCGCCACATCGTACCCCTCCAAACAGTAAAAATGAATGGCCTTCGGAAAATTATCGTGCGCCTGAACCTCAACGGAATAGCCGGTCGTTCTAGTTTGGCCGTTCAGAACGGGAGTGGAGCAGGCAAGAAATCCCAGGATCAGCAATAGCGCGATTCTTTTCCAGACTTTCGGTGAATCTGGTGCGTAGTTTGTGATCGCGAGTCGAGGCGCCGGTTGAGCAGTCCGCGCGTTCAAGTAGGTTTTCATATCGTCCAGCCCGGCATATTTCTCCGGGCTGGGCGACATTCGCCGATTGCAGCGAGTTCCTCAATGCAAGCCGCGTCATGCTTCCATCATTTTTTCGTCATCACCTTAATTAACTGCCTGTGAAGGACTTAGGAACATGCGGGAGAACGATCCGAGAGTGGAGAAAAAGCGATTAGAAATGCTAGAATCCGCCCACTTGGAGTTAGGCGTGCCGAAAACCGAAGTCGCCGGCGTCGTAGTGCGCTTCGCCAACTTTGAACTAGACCTGCGCACGGGCGAACTTCAAGATGAAGGACAGAACAAAGTCCGCCTGCCGGAGCAACCCTTCCAAATCCTTGCTTTGCTGCTTGAGCACCCTGGCGATGTGGTCTTGCGGGAGGAGATCCGCCAACGACTCTGGCCGAACGACACCATCGTAGAGTTCGAGCACAGCATCAGCGCGGCCATGAACAAGTTGCGTCAAGCGCTTGGAGACTCGGCCAACAACCCCCAATACATTGAGACCTTACCTCGCCGAGGATATCGATGGAAGGTGCCTGCGGAACATATCACAGCGATCCCAAACCGGGCCGCGAGCGTACCCTCAACGGCCAGGTCGCATGCATCAATGCCAATTCTGTTTGCCGCGCTGCTGCTGACGATTGGTGCGGGATTGTTCTTGCTGGGCCAATGGGGAAAGCGCACACAGCCTGCGATGAACATTGTGGTGGGGACCACCCTTCCCGGCTTTGAGCGCAATGCAACTTTTTCTCCCGACGGTAACCAGTTTGCTTTCGTGTACTTCGATGTGGAGACCCAGGACCAGAATATTTTCGTCAAGGCTATCGGAGACGAAAAAATGGTACAACTTACGCACACCAAGTCTCCCGATGCGGCTGATTGCCCCATTTGGTCCCCGGATGGCAAGACCATCGCCTATTCACGTACTACCGCAACGAGTCCGACCACCTCTGAAAATGCGATATTCCTGATGACCGCGCTGGGAGGCTCCCAACACCAGCTTCAATCGCTATCGCCTGACGCGTCTTGTCAGATGTCGTGGTCGCCCGATTCCAGGATGCTTGCTTTCGGAAACACCCCTGTTGGAGAGAGTTCCGGAATTTTTCTGGTCCCACCATCCGGCTCGCCCGCGATCCGATTGACAACTGCACCCTCTAGAGCACATGACGGCGATCCTGCGTTTTCTCCAGATGGCAGGCAGATTGCTTTTGTCCGTTGGACCAGCCCGGACAGCGGCGATTTGTATCAAATGACTGCGCAGGGCTCTCAGGTAACCAAGATCACCGCGCTCAATCGCCTCCTAAACACCCCTACGTGGACTGCGGACGGTAAGCGGCTCATTTTCGGTATTTATGGATTCTTTGGAAACAGTGCGCTTTATTCGGTGGCAGCAAGCGGCGGTGAGCCGGAGCTTCTTCCGTTTATCAGCGCACCCGCTTTCAGTCCTGCCATTTCGCGCCAGGGCGATAAGTTGGCGTTTGCCACCCTATTCTTCGACGCGAATATCTGGAGCGTTCCACTCAGAGATGCAGCATCGCCCAGACTGAGTGCCAGCCCTGGGACGACGAAATGGCCCAGCCCAAAAAAGGTGATTGCACCTACCCGCTTCGAAATGCAACCTCAACTATCGCCGGATGGCAGCCGTTTGGCCTACGTATCCGATCGAGATGGCGCCCTGGCAGTGTGGTTGAGTAAACCCGACGGTACGGATCCATTACGCCTTGCCAGTTCGCCGTTAGGTGGCAGCCCTGATTGGTCCCCCGACGGAAACAACATCGTGTTCGATTCCGCCCAGGGCGACGGATACGCCCAGATATACGTGGTTGGGATCAACGGAGGCGCTCCCACCGCGATAACCAGCGGTCCTTACAAGAATGGGGGTGCAACCTGGTCGGCCGACGGCAAATGGATTTATTTCGCCTCCAGTCGCAGCGGACGCTTTGAAACCTGGAAAGCTCCCTTCCACGGCCAGGGGGCAGTGCAGGTGACAACCCACGGAGGCGGGTATGCCGTGGAATCTTCCGATGGTAGGTTTGTGTACTTTCAGAAAACCGTAATGGGCGACTGTATTGTTCCTATGTTTCCGCAAATTTGGAGAATGCCTGTCGCGGGAGGGGCTGAGGAGCCGGTCGTGAGCGTCAGCAAACCCACGCAGGAATGTTGTGCCTGGTTCTGGCGATTGACTGCCGAGGGCATCTACTTTATCGATAACACCGCCGAGCCTCTGCCGGCAATTAAGTTTTATAGTTTCGCCAGCCGTCAAACCAGCATTCTCGCCCAGCTTGAAAAGAAAGCTTATGGAGGGCCCGGACTGTCGATATCTCCCGATCGCCGCATGGCATTGTTCAGCCAGATTGACAACGCAGGCAGCGACATCATGGTAGTGCAAAATTTCCGTTAAGAATCGCCGTGCAAAGAGGCTATTACACTCGTTAAGGCTAGGCCGATCCGGGTCAACGAGTGCGATGGGGGAATAACGCCAAACGAGGTCACGCTCGATTGGCTAAGCCGCGCCAAGTGCGCATTCAATTGAAAGGTGCGAGCACGAGTTTAAACAGAAGTGGAACAGCGCTCAGCCAAAGAAATGCCGCAAGGACTGGGAGCTGCTGTAGTCCTCCAAACGAAGACGCTGCTGGCACCCCGCGGGGGCGCGCCAGTTGGCGACAAATCGCCATCTCACTCATGGACTCCGCCCGATTCTCACTGAGCGTAAACCGTGACAGCAATCACGCTATACGGTGACAGTGAGCACAGCTAAGACTCTTCTCAAGGGTGAAGCTGGTCTCAGGTGTGGAGGTGTCGTATGACAGTCCTGGAGTACAAACAAGACACGCCCAAAGCCCGGAAGCAACCTTCCCCGATCTCTGTAAAGAATGTGTTGTACGCGACGGACTTCTCAGCCACGTCCGAAGCAGCGTTTCCGTATGCAACTGCGATCTGCCGCCGCTTCGGCAGCACGTTCCATCTCGCCCACGTCGTCTCCGACACCAATGTGCTGCTCATGACCGGCGGTGTGGACTATGTAAGTGTGGGCACGATCTACGAGGATGCCCATAACGAGGCGCAGGAGAAAATCCAGCAACTTGCCTCTCGACTGGAAAAAATTCCGTGCCAGACTCATGTCCGGCACGGCCAGGTTTGGACGAACCTGAGCGGCATCGTCCAGGAAAACCAGATTGACCTGATAGTGGTCGGAACCCACGGTCGCACCGGATTGGGCAAGCTGCTGCTCGGTTCCGTGGCTGAGAATATTCTCCGCCAGGCTCCCTGCCCCGTTCTCACCGTCGGACCAAAGATCCACGGCCGGGCCAGGTTGCCCGAATTTCGAACCGATGGCAGAGAACTGGCGCCCGTCGAACTCGAACTCCGGCAGATTCTCTATGCAACAAACCTCACTTCGGAGTCGCTCAAGGTTGCGTCGGCGGCAATTTTGTTGGCCGAGGAGTTTGAATCGCGGCTGACTCTGATGCACGTGATCGAGAGCTATGCGAACCTGGAGGACCGGCCGGGACCGATCGAAACCGGAGTCCAGCAGCTGCAGGGCTTGGTACCAAAGGGCGCGGCGCTGGCGTATGCACCAGAGATCGTCATGGAGTTCGGCTCGGCGCCCAAGTGCATCTTGAAAATAGCAGCGGAACGCGAAGCCGATCTGATTGTCCTCGGAGCTCATCCCGCCGATCTCACCACCCACCTGCCATGGTCAACCGTGCACGAGGTTGTGGCGCACGCTCCCTGCGCGGTCCTGACTGTGCCGGCATAGGGAGGCGTCGTCCGTGGAGGTGACTTGTGAGAGGTGAACTATGACGCCAACAATCCTGCTCGCCGCTGTCCTTCTAGCACTCGCCGTGGGCCTGTTTGTGTTGCGCGCCATCCCCGGTGTGCGTGCGTACTTCGGATACCGGGGCAAGCGCATCGTCACTTGCCCCGAGACTCACCAGCCCGCCGCCGTCGATGTCGCCGCAGGCGAGGCGGCGCTAGGCGCGTTCCTCTGCGAGCCCACGCTGCGCCTGAAGGAATGTTCCCGCTGGCCCGAGCGCGAGCACTGTGGTCAGGAATGCCTACGGCAGCTCGAAGTAAATCTTGAAAACTGCCTGGTCTGGAACATCGTCTCCAAATGGTATGAAGACAAGAAGTGTGTCTTCTGCCACAAAACTTTCGGCAAACTCCACACCCTCGACCACGCCCCGGCGCTGCTCAGCCCGGACCATCAAACGGTCGAGTGGAAAGACCTGCGCCCGGAGCAGCTTCCCGCGGTATTTTCCACTCACCGTCCAGTGTGCTGGAATTGCCATGTGGCCCAGACCTTTCGCCGCGTGCACCCCGAACTGGTCACCGACCGCGAACCCGAGCCCCGGCGCATGATGTAATGGGCTGTTGTTTTCGACGGGCGGGAGCTGGCCTTCCTAACAACCTTGTAATTCCGAGCGTAGCGGGAGCGATAGCTAGGGCGAGGACGGAGCCGCGGAACCTCCTGTCTGCCTGTGACCATCACTTGTCCTGCGTGGAAACTAATGCGGTTTAACGCAACAACGCCGAGCCAATTCAGGGCCGCGGCGAAGCAGGCAGTGCGACTTTCTGCTGAATTCCCGATCCCTCAACTATGGTGTAAATAAGATCCGCGGGCACGTCGCGCAAAAGTTCCGTTTCGCCGTTCGGCCAGCGGACGCTTACTTCGCTCATCTTGTCGTTTGCCGCTAATCCGAAGTGCAATCGCAAATCATTCTGCGAAAGATAACTGGCCCCGCCGCGCACTTCGCTGAACTGTACCAGCGCACCGGCTTTCACTGTGACTCGCGCGCCGATGGCGGCCTTGTTGCTCTTCGTTCCTACCAGCTTGAACAGCACGCGGTGATTCGCGCTGTCATTGCGGTTCAGCAGAAGCGATGGAGGCTCGCCCACGTTCAGCACCACGATGTCGACGTTGCCATCGTTATTGATGTCGCCAAAAGCCGCGCCCCGCCTCGATTGCAGAGGCATGTTCGCCAGCACCCGCGATACATCGTCAAAGGTTCCGTCGCGATGGTTGCGGAAGAGCAGCATCGGCTGCCGGTAGGGGGTACCGCCCGGGATCGTATCCACTTGGGGATAGACGTGGCCATTTGCGACGAACAGGTCGAGCCAGCCATCGTTATCGATATCAAAAAATGAAGTTCCCCAACTCACGAAAGGATAAGTCGGCTTCATCAGCTTCGACCGCACGCTCACGTCAGCGAAGTTATCTTTGCCAAGGTTGTGATACAGCGTCGAGCCTTGCTCAACAAAGTTCGTTACCATCATCGACAAGCGGCCTTCGTGAAGATAATCGCCCCAGTCGACTCCCATCGAGCCTTGCTCCATGCCGTCGCCACTTAGCGCGACGCCATCAAGCAATCCGACATCTTCGAAGGTTCCGTCATGTTTGTTTCGATACAGAAAATTCGGCCCGGCATCGTTCGCCACATAAAGATCGGGCCAGCCGTCGTTGTCGTAGTCGCCCCAGGTCGCGCCCAGACCGTAATAATGATGCGGATCATCCACGCCAGCCTTCTTCGAAACTTCTTCGAAGGTGCCATCGCCCTTGTTATGAAACAGCAGATCGGATTCGCCGGGCATGCCCCACGGCCCGCACTGCACCAGCACTCCCTTGAAGCGGCAGAAGCGCGGATCGTTGCCGAACTGCGGCAGGTTGTCGATATCGACGTGCACATAGCGGGAGACAAAAAGATCTACGCGGCCATCGCGATCATAGTCGGCCCAGGCCGCGCCTGTACTGAAACCGCCAGCGCCCACGCCGGCCTTGTCGGTTACATCTTCAAACTTGCAGTTGCCTAGATTGTGATACAGCGCGTTGCCGCCGTAGCCGGTGACGTAGATATCCTGCAACCCATCGTTGTCGTAGTCGGCCACGGCCACGCCCATGCCCCAGCCCTTGCGAGTGAGGCCCGCGGCCTTTGTGACGTCAGTGAAGTGCGGGTCGTTGTTCTGAGAATCATTTCCTTTAACATCAGTGTCCTGATGATAGAGCGTGATCATCAGGTCGCCGCCTTGTTTGTAGCGCGGCACTGTGGAGCCGTTGACGGTGATGATGTCAAGCCTGCCGTCGTTGTCGCAATCGATCAGCCCGACGCCTCCA
>Ga0187871_10000948_pt1 | contig 26255 bp, 16 predicted proteins | sample June2016WEW_16_1_FD_132988 | JGI IMG/M metagenome (GOLD analysis project Ga0187871, IMG submission 132988) | Peatland microbial communities from SPRUCE experiment site at the Marcell Experimental Forest, Minnesota, USA - June2016WEW_16_10 | ecosystem: Environmental > Terrestrial > Soil >...
AGCCGGTATGCTCGGCGGAAAACGAATCCGTGGACATAACGAAAATAAAACCCGCCCACAGCACGGCGGGCCACCAGGCGCGCAGCCACGCCGGAATCAGCAAGCGGCCCAGCCGAGGTTGCACCTCCGGTAGCTGTGGTGCCGGACGCGGGTTGCGCCAGGGTTGTTCGGACACGAATCGTGCTCTCCGGTTCGATTTTAGCGACAAGCCGCAGGGCTGCGAACGCTCCGCCCTGCGCTACAGTTCGACTGCACTCACTATTTTAGCGTGAGTGCTCGCAGAAAGTTCATGCGGAAAAGCGATTGTTGCTATCGCGAGTAGCACAGGCAAATACGAGTCTACGTGCTACCTACTCCATCCGATAATTCGGAGCTTCGCGGGTGATGATGACGTCGTGGACGTGGCTTTCGCGCAAGCCCGCGGAGGTGATGCGCACGAAGCGGCCGTTGGATTTGAGGTCGGCGAGCGTGGGCGCGCCTACGTAGCCCATGCCGCTTTTCAGGCCGCCGACCAGTTGCTCGGTAAGCGCGCCGAGCGGACCTTTGTAAGGGACGCGGCCCTCGACGCCTTCGGGGACGGATTTGCCGCGCTCTCGATCGGAATCGTCTTGCACGGTGGCGTAGCGGTCAGACCCGGCGTCCATTGCTGCGGTCGAGCCCATGCCGCGGTAGGACTTGAAGGTGCGGCCCTGGTACAGAATCGTTTCCCCTGGGGACTCCTCGGTCCCGGCAAAAAGGCTGCCGATCATCACGCAGGACGCGCCTGCGGCGATGGCCTTGGTGATGTCGCCGGAAAACTTGATGCCGCCGTCGGCGATGATGGGCACGCCGGTGCCTTGCGCGGCGCGCGAGGCTTCGATGATGGCCGTGAGTTGCGGCACGCCCGCGCCGGTGACGACGCGGGTGGTGCAGATCGATCCGGGGCCGATGCCAACCTTGAGGCCGTCGATGCCGAGCGCGATCAAATCTCTTGCGCCTTCGTAGGTGGCGACGTTGCCGGCGATGACCTGGATTTCGGGCAGGCGGTGCTTGATGGCCTTGATCGCTTCCATGACGCGCTGCGAATGCCCATGCGCCGTGTCGATGGCCAGCACGTCGGCTTTGGTCTTGGACATTTCGACGGCGCGCTCCAGGAAGTCGCCGGTAGCGCCAACGGCAGCACCGACGCGGAGCCGGCCGTGATCATCCTTCGCGGCGTACGGGTATTCCAGTTTCTTCTGGATGTCTTTTACGGTGATCAGGCCTTTGAGGTTGAAATCCTGATCGACGACCAGCAGCTTCTCAATGCGGTGTTTCTGAAGGATGCGCTCGGCTTCGTCGAGGGTAGTGCCGACCGGAACGGTGACGAGATTGTCTTTGGTCATCACCGAGCTGACCAGCTGGTTGTGATTTTTCTCGAAGCGCAGGTCGCGATTGGTGAGGATGCCGGTGAGGCGGGAGCCGCGAGTAACGGGAAGGCCGGAGATGCGGTACTTCTCCATGATTTCGAGAGCTTGGCGAAGGGTGATGTCGGGAGAGATGGTGACCGGATCGACGATCATGCCGCTTTCCGAGCGCTTGACGCGATCGACTTCTTCGGCTTGGCGGTCGATGGGCATGTTGCGGTGCACGATGCCGATGCCGCCCTGGCGCGCGATGGCCATGGCCAGGTTGGATTCGGTGACGGTATCCATGGCGGCAGCGGCCAGCGGGATATTGAGCGAGACTTTGCGCGTAAAGCAGGTGCGCGTGTCCACCTCGGTGGGCAAAATGGACGACTTGCCAGGAAGCAGCAGCACGTCGTCAAAGGTAAGGCCTTCGGGAATTGGACCGTCGATCATTCCATCCTCGCATTCGGAGATTGGGCGCCGGCAAGTTTCGCGCCGCAGGAGCGCACATAAAACAGCGCAGCCCAGCGGGTGCCCGCCGGGCTGGAGAAGAAATTCATCAAATCGAAAAATTGCGTCACTGTGAATTTTAATTGTAACGGCCCGGGACGCCCAGGGTCAAGCCGGGGAAAATTGGCATCGGGTTAGTTTTTCGATTACGGCATGCGGGCGCGAGTGCTAAAGGTTTTTTGGGCGTGAGCTGGTCGTATTCGAGATGGGAAACCCAAGTAAGATTACAGAGAATTCGCCCTTCCAATTTGCGCGGCAGATCGAGATCCGTTGGCCACTGCTCCACACGAGCAAGCGCGTCTGTTGCTCCCCTCTCGATAAAGTCTGGCCGATTCCGCAGGGAGACGATCACACGCCCATGTATACACTGCCCGTCGCCCGTCCCGCTGAGGAATTAGGTCCCAACCTGTCGACCCATCCTTAACCCACCATAGCTCCCCTCCCAGAATCGCCATTTCGTAAGAACGCAGGATATTGACGACTTGTGGCATCTGCTCCCGAGTCCAGCCAAATTCACCGTTGTCGGCCCGGAAGGCGTCGCGCTCAAGTTCGGGTGGAAACATGATTTCTCCCCGCACATGATAATGCGACTCACTCTTATCAGAGCCGCTCCGGTATCTCAGATAGCCAACGAGCAGAACTATCGCGACGACGCCATCGAACACAATTCCAACGGGATGATAAAAATCGAACCAAACATTTAGAACTGGAATCGGGACCAACACCCACAGCACCGATGGACAACGCGTCTTCGCTATTTTTTCAGCCTTTCGCAGCATGCTTGATCGACGCGCTAATCGGGAACTGACCACTACCCGAAAGATCGGCAAAGAAAACGAATAGGTAGTTACGGAGTGGTCGAAGAATCCGTGGCGAGGGAAACGCCAAGCTCCTGCCAGAGGTGGTCCTCCGACGCGGGGTCGTGCTGCTTTGCAAGCATGACATCGAAAATGGGGTAGAGGAAGCGGCCGTATTTTCTTAGCGTTGTGCCGTCGTGCGAGGCGGTGGCGGCTTCGATGGATTTTTCGGTGGCTGGAGTGACGAGTTCCATGCGGCCGACGAATACTCTCGCGAGTTTAGCCGGGGCCGGCCTGATGGACAGCGGAAGGATCGAGTCCACGTACGCGCGCGGGACGATGTAGATGAGGCGGCTGCCTTCTTCAAACCAGGAATCGCCCCAGGTTTCGAGCATGGCGCGGGCTTCATCGGGAAACAGGCCTTGCCCGACGAGGATATCCTCAAGATCTCCGCGCAGAGTGTCGACGGTGCCGCTGACCGCTGGAGTTTCGAGAATGGCGTGATCTTGCACTGCGGTGACGATGTGGTAGCCCAGTTTGTCGCCGCGCCGCTCGAAGACGATGAGGGATGGAATGGGCTGACCGGCGAGATTCTCGAAAAGGATCGAGCCGGAGGGCAGGACCTTCGCGGAGAGCGGAAGCGCGACGGTGGAGACGCCGCGGTAGAACAGGAATTTTTCGTGCTGGTCGCCCTTCGGGGCCGGTACAGAAATCGGAGTCGCGGAAGTTGCGCGGGCGGCGTAGTAACGGCTAGCAGCAGTCTTGCGCGGAAAGCTGGCAGAGGAATCGGGCGCTACGGTAATCGAGTCCCACGCGATGCTTCCGTCTTCATGCGGTTGGTAGAGAGCATCATCGGCAATCGGAGAGGAGGGCTCAAGGCGGGTCGCGTGGGGATACCACTCGGTGATAAAGCCCTTAGAGAACGAAACATGCACAGAGAGGTTCGTTTCATGGCCGGAGTAGAAATAAATCACCGGGGTCTCCATGCGAACCGTGCCGCGAAGTATGTTTTTTGGGACTCCGCGAAAGTGCTCGACAAAAGTGGGTAGCTCAGGCTTGCTGACGAGGTCAACGGGCAGCCACTCGACGGGCTGACCGTTAGCGCCGGCGATGGCGGTGAACGTGCCCCATTCGTGAGCGGTGAGACCCGCGCCGGCGACTGTTTGCCGGCCGCGCAGAGGAACAGCGATTGCGAGTGCGACCAACACGACTGCGGAGAGCGCCAACGCTAGCAGCCGAACGGGCCGAGCCAGCGAAACAATTCGCTCGAACGATTTGTTCGCTCCGAGGAGTTTCATGGTTTTGTTTCTCCAACAGTGGCCGGCTTGGTCAGCAGTTCGGCGATGGTTTGGCCGCGCTCGCCGATGAAGTGGCTGGAGAGATTTTGCGCAAGTAGCGGATCGGTTTTCGCGCCGGCCATGGCTTTTTGAGCGCGGTCACGATGTTCAGCTTCGGGGCCGGAGAGGGTGAGGAGAGCGGCGGCAAATTCCATCTGAGGATCATTGCCACGAAGCTGAATGGCTTGCTTGACGAGGGCATAGCCGTCGATCCCCTGCGCGGGATTGTGTGAGTTCCCAAGCCATTGCTTGTAGGTCTCGGCGAGATAACCCACATCAAAATAATAGAGAGCGGGCGGCCCATCGGAGACCACAGACTTCGTGCCGGCTGTGAGTCTCGTCAGGAGTTCCTTTGCCGCAACTGGATCCTTACGCGCATACAGGGTCGCGCGGCGAAGCGTTTCCATATGCACGAGGACGGAGGAATTGCCGGAAAGGATGGCGAGCGTATCTGAGGCCAGCTTCGAAGTATCGTAAGTTTCACCGCCATTGAGATTCCAATCGTGGCTAATCCACGGCAATGACTTGGCCGAGCCGATGTCGAAGGTGTGGCAGATGAGCGGTGGTCCGGCGAGCGCGACTCTGGCCATCGCGAGCAAGAGGGCCAAGAGGACGGCGACGAAACGCAAATTGTGTAACGAATGACTTTTCATGGGTTGCTGCTCCTTGCAGGAAAATTGCGTTCTATGCAAGGAAGACGAAAGGGAAGCAGGAAGTGTTAACGAGCTATTTTGTTAGGGATCTACTTTGTTAAGGGCGACTTGAGCTGGCCTTCGCGTCCGGTCCACGATTGCTCCCAATGACGCCAGAGGGAGATATCGCCGAGATCGAAGGCGTTCCACCAGGAATCGAGCATGGAGCCATCGAGACGAAGTATGCCTTCACGGGTCACATCTGGCGGAGGGGGAACAAGCGCGGCGAGGCGGTCGTAGACGGAAGGGCGTTCACCGGTACTGACGCGAGGAAGAAGATGCCAGAGCGTAAAAGCGTCACGCTCCCGCGCTTCGCGGAGTGCAACATTCAGCGCGGACTTGCGGCTCGCGGGATTCAGCTCGGGAAGGTCGAGCTGGGCCAGCGCTGAGCGGAAGACATCCGAAGCGTCCTCGAAATAAGGCGTCCCAGGGCCGGACCTCACGTGCGTGGGACAGGCCGCGCCGGCGGGAATGAAGGATTCGTGGCCGTCGCGATGGAAGCCCACCCAGCCGAGCGTGGTGCGCAGAATGCCGCTGCCCGAATCGTCGACGTGCAGCGTGTACATGCAGCCAAGATCGATGGCCACGGCGGAAGGGGTGTCCACGACGAATTGACCCGGAGGGGCCCAGATCGTCGCATGGATGGTGCCGTGATCGAGCGCGATACGCTTGCGGCCTGCGCCGGACTGCAGCAGGCGCAGGCGCGTCATGGGCTCGACTTCGATGCGCCCGATTTCCGCGACGGCGACACTCGCTTTAGTGGAGGCGTTCGTCTCCAAGGTTTCACCAAGTTCCAGGCGTTCGGATTTTTTTGCGCCGCCTGCGCCGCCGTTTTCAGATGGTTGCGACGCGCTGGTCACCTCGACGTCCCAGCCATTGCGCGCGACATCTGGCCGCCTGGGCGATTGCGCCAACCACAAGCTGCATCCGATGGCGCAAAGTACGAGCAGCGCCGCGGCAAACCGCGGAGTCCACGGGTTCAGCGCAATTTCCGACCACCATCGTAGCGGTTGGGTAGCAACCTGGATCGCCGGGAACGGGGGAGCGGGTCGGTTGTGCCGAAACCGCCCGAGGGCAAGCTCCAGGTGCTGAAGCTCTGGGTTCGGCTGGCCGGAGCCATCCCAGAGGTAGCTGTCGCGCGTCGCGCGATCTTGGTGATCCGGTGCCATCTTCAGCCTATTTTCCTCGGTTCCTGTTTTCTGCCACCGCTTGCCGCTACACAACTCTGGCCGAGTTTTTCTCGCAGCTGCTGCATTCCGCGATTCAAATTCACGCGGACTGAACCGTGCGAAAGGCCTGTCTTGGCGGCGATCTCCGGGCCGGTCATGCCTTCCACCAGGCGCAGAATCAATGTTTCGCGGTAGGCCTCGGGCAAGCTGCGAACGATCTCGAGTATTTCCCGCGCCTCTCGCGTGTTCGCCTGCCCGTCGGGAGCGGCGCTTCCGTCCGCGGCCGCGGAATCGTCGTTGCACTCAATCTGCACGCGGGGCTGGCGATAGTAGTCCTTCGCCATATTTCTAGTGATCGCCGCGAGCCAGGCACCGAACCGAGAGGCGTCGCGCAAATCGTGCAGGCGAGGCAGGGCGCGCAAAAACACTTCGTGAACGAGATCTTCTACCTCGGCCACCGGAACCTTCGCCAGCAAAATGCCGTGAACCATGCGAGCGTAGCGCTGGTACAACTGCCCGAAGGCGTCGCGGTAGCCCGCCTGCGAGGCTTTCACCAGAGCGATGTCGGGATCGTCCGGAACCGCGGGCCTCTCGGTCACCGTGCCGGAGTCCAGAATCGCGTTGCCGAAGTCGAGTCCGCTGACCATGTTGATGTCATGTCACCGCGACACCATTTTCTGGAGCAATCCCCTGCATTATAGACGCGGCCTCGCCGCCAAGTGTTAACACGGCTGTCGCAACGGGTTCGCTTGCCGGGACCTCATGCGTGCTCTACAGTGGGAGTCTGCCATGCCAACTGCAGATTTTGTGCCGCATGCGCTGCTGAGGAGCGGCCATGCGATGACCATCGTTGCCGCGTATGTGCCCAGGCGATTTTCGCTGCCTGAGGCCGAGCCGCGTTTGTTTCAGGTGGATCCGTTTTCGCGGCTGCTGGGGCTATGTCATTGGCAGGCGGGGAAGCCGCGGGATACACCGGTCATCGCGATCGTGCATGGGCTGGAGGGCTCAGCGGACTCGTACTACGCGATGGGCATTGCGGAGAAGGCGTTCCACCGCGGGTTTCACGTGGTGCGGCTGAACCAGCGGAATTGCGGCGGGACCGAGAAGCTCACTCCTACCTTATATAACTCGGGGATGAGCGGCGACTATCGTGCCGTTCTCGAGGAGCTTGCGACCGCCGACGGCTTCGAGCGGATTTTTTTCGCTGGGTATTCGATGGGCGGGAATTTGGTCACCAAAATGGCGGGAGAGTTTGGCGACGACGTTCCCGCGGCGCTACGGGGTGTCTGCTCCGTGTGTGCGTCGATGGATTTGTCGGCGTGCGCCGATGCCCTGGAGCGCCACGAAAGTTAACTGTATCAGCGGCATTTCGTGAAGGGATTGATGTCGAGGTATGCGCGAAAAGCGAAGATGTTTCCGGACCGGTATTCGCAGAACGGCTTCGGGCCGATTCGAACGGTGCGAGAGTTTGATGATGCCATCACCGCTCCGTGCTTTGGTTTTCGCGATGCCGAGGAATACTACGAATCGGCGGGAGCGAAGAAAGTGATAGCGCGAGTCCGGATGCCGATGCTGATGATCACGGCCGAGGATGATCCCTTCGTGCCGTACGTCTCCTTTCTAGCCGCCGGTGTCGCGAAGAATCCCTGCATTCAATTTGTTGCGCCGGAACACGGCGGGCATTGCGCCTTCATCTCCAATAAGAGCGGTGTTGAGCGCTTCTGGGCCGAACAGAGAATTGTGGAGTTTTGCGAAGGGATCTGGCGCTCCAAGCCAAGCGATTAGCCGAAGGGCAATCACTCAAAAGGCGATCAGCCGAACGGTTTCTCCAGTGAGACTGCGAAGTTCTGAGTGAGAAGCTGTGCCGGGCCGTCGCTGGTAATGACCATTTCGTCCTCGCAGCGCAGCCCAAACTCGCCCGGAATGTAAATGCCCGGCTCATTGGAAAACGTCATGCCCGGTTCAAGGGTGGTCTTGCTGCCGCGGACCAGATAAGGATGCTCGTGGCCGTCGAGGCCGAGTCCTTGGCCCAGGCGGTGGGTGAAGAATTTGTAGTCCGGGCCGTAGCCGGCGGTTGCCAGGGGCTAGGAACAGCGCGTCGTAACGAGCCGGTTGGGAGGCTTGACTCGTGCCTGATGGCGACCCGGACATTAGCTGCCGGGCGTGTTGGAGACGGTCGCCGAACTCGGCTGGGGTGATCGGTCGGACCCGGGAGCCCAGAGGCTTCAGAGTCGAAAAAGGAGGCGGCAGAGAGGACGACGGTGTCTGGGCGCGGGTTGGCAGGCCGAGTACGAGGGCGCTGGAGGAGGCAGCGGCGGTGCTTGCCAGGAATTGGCGACGCGGCGATTTGGGTTGGGCGGACGCAGGATGTATGCGCATGGGGAAGAAGCTTTATCTGGCCAAACCAGGGGCTGTCAAGCGAGTACTAGGAAACCCCCGATGAAATGCTGTCCGGGCCGGCGGCACCAACTAAAGTGATGATTGCAGTGCGTCCACATACCTGGACTAAAGCGAGTTCTCTCCCAATTTCCATATTTTATATGTAGGTCTATATGGCTAGGACCTTAGTACCGGGGCATAGAGTTAAATGAAATTGATGTCTATTCGGTCTAAATTTATGGTTATCAGGAGGTTACAAGTAATTTACTCGATTTTTACGGTTTCCGTGGGAGTACCTGATTCGTGACATTTTTGGAACGAGGATTGCACCCGTGTCATCAGCCCATTGATTTATGAGCAATTTCCCATACCCAGGTTCTCGCGGACGGACAGTTGTCACAAATATGTCAGGCACGGCCCCAAGCCACCTGATCGTTGTTGTATGGAAGTTGTATCGAATTTCCTGAAATCACCGAAGTGGAGAGCACAATGAATCGAGTAACACTCAGATTGATCACCTTATTCTCAGCGTTGCTGTTGCTTGCTTTTGTAGGCGGACTTTCGGATACCGTTCAGGCCCAGGTGGACACCGGGTCGATCTCCGGCAACGTCCACGACACCTCCGGTGGCATGGTTCCGGGCGCGACAGTAACCGCTACGAATGTGGCGACGGCTGCGGAACGATCCACCAAGACCGGAAGCGGCGGGCAATACACTGTGCAAGGTCTGGTGCCTGGAAACTATAAGGTCCGCGTCTCGAGCCCCAACTTCACGACTTTCGAGACCACCATTGAAGTTACGGTTGGCGGAGCGCTGACGATCAACGCCGAATTGCAAGTAGGGACAAGCTCCACGGTGATTGAAGTCACCGCGGGCGCCGGTACCGAGGTAAACACGCAGACCCAGGAGCTTTCTCAGCTGGTCGATTCGGCCCAATTGGCCTCACTCCCCAGTTTGAACCGCAACCCTTACGACTTCGTCGTTCTCTCGGGTAACGTGAGCAATGGCGACAATACGAATGCGAGTATGGATAGCTCGCAAAACTTGTCGGCGCGCGGAGTTGGCTACGCAATTAACGGGCAGCGCGAAGCTGGCACGGAAATCCTCCTGGACGGCGTCGAAAACATCGGCGTGTTCACGGTTGTCGCGGGCCAAACCATTCCCGCCGATTCGATTCAGGAGTTCAGCATCATCACCAACAATTTCGGTCCGGAATACGGGCGCGCGTCCGGCGGTGTCGTGAACGTGGACACCAAGTCCGGCAGCAACCAGATTCACGGTTCGGCCTATGAATACAATCGCGTTTCCGCATTGACGGCCAACACCTACGGGAATGACTCGGAAAACGCCCTCGCGGGTTCCATCGTCGCTCCTAAAGGCACGTACGTCCGCAACCAGTTTGGCTTCACTGGCGGCGGGCCGATCATCAAGAACAAGCTCTTCGTGTTCTTCTCCGAAGAATTTGTTCGTGTTCGTAGCACCGCCTCGGTGGTGGATGACGTCTTCGATCCTGCCTTTCTAGCGCTCCTGCCATCCAACACGCAGGCCTATTTTGCGAAGTATGGGACGGGTGTTCTGCCCACCACGAGCTCGACCACGGTCGGGCAGGTGCAAGCGGCGGGCGGCTTTGGAACCACCACCACTGGCGGAGTGACGACGAATAACCCCATTCCACTGTTGAACGGCATCACTCCCATACCGGCCTCAACGCCCATGTTCGATACCGTCAACTATAGTGCTCCGTTTAACTCTGGCGGTGGTCTGCCCCAGAATACGTATGACCTTGTGGGCCGCTTGGACTACAACCTCAACGCCAAGACGCAAGTGTTTTTCCGCTTCGCGCGCTTCAGTGAAAACGACTTTGCGGGATCATCCGGCTACAGCCCTTACCCTCAGTACGACGTCGGCGACACCAACTTTGACAACAGCGCACTGCTTTCGGTCAATTACGCCATCCGAAACAATTTGCTCAATAACCTCAAGTTGAGTTTCACTCGCTTCAACGTCGCGAGTGCCTACGACACCTCGCTGACCAACACTCCCAATTTGTTCCTGCAAAACGGTGAACAACCACAATCCATGAACCCGGCCACCAACAACCTGATCCAGTTGCCCGGATTGCAGAACAGCACGGACGGCAACGGCGGCTTGCCCTTTGGCGGACCGCAGAATACTGTGCAGGTCGAAGAGGACCTTGCATGGACCAAGGGCCGCCACACCGCACGGTTCGGCGGCGAGTTTACCTACATTCAGCTGAATTATGCCTACGGCGCTTATCAACAGGCCGTGGAGGCGCTGGGCGGCGACTTGGCCGAGTCCCTCAACAGCTTGGTGAACGCCGGTGGCGTCATCGACCCCAGCACCGGGGCATTTGCCAGCCCCATGGTCGAATTCGACGCCAGAGTGAATGGTGGCGTGTTGCCCTGCGTCCTGGATACCTACGGCAATGCCATCCAGACTCCAGCTTGCACCGTGACTCCGCCATTGTCACAGGCCTCGCCAGCCCGCAGCTACCGCTACAAAGACTGGGCCCTGTATGCGCAGGACAGCTTTAAGGCCACTCGCCGGCTGACCATCAATTACGGTCTGCGCTACGAACACTACGGCGTCCAGCACAACAACAATCAACAACTGGATTCCGACTTTGTTAATGGAAACTGCCCGTTTCCGTGCAGCATCGAGACCGGTAACGTGGAGATCTCTCCGAATAGCCCCATCGGCCAGATGTGGGCGCCCAGGTGGGGTACTCCGGCGCCCCGCGTTGGCTTTGCCTACGACGTGTTTGGCGACGGCAAAACTGCCTTGCGCGGCGGCTTCGGTATCAGCTACGAACGCAACTTCGGGAACGTGACCTACAATGCCAGCTTCAATCCACCGGCTAGCGCCGTGGTGACCGCTGCTTGCACGGCAAACGGCAACGGAGTCGTGGGCAATAATTGCACAAACTACGTAACCAACAACGATCTCGGGCCGTTGGGTCTTTCAAGTACTCCTCCGTCTCCGCTGCCGCCGGTCGAGTTGCGCGATAACGCCGACAACATTAACGTAGCGCAGACGCAATTTTGGAGCTTGGCCGCCGAGCATCGATTGGCGAACAACACCATCCTAGCTGTGTCGTACAGCGGTGCGCACAGCGTGCACCTCTACGATCTTTCCAACCTGAACCTGATCGGCAGCGCGCAGGCTTTGGGCGGAGAGCCCCTAGTCACCGGTACCGACACTGCAACCGGCGAGACGTGCCCGTACAACAATCCGCTAACCGGCGTACCGACGTGCTATACACGCCTCAACCAGCAATATTCGAACATCAACGTTCGCGGTAGCAACGGCGTAGGTACGTACAACGCCCTGAACGTCAAATTCCAGACGACAAATCTGTACCACACGGGCTTGACCATCGTTGCCAACTACACCTACTCGCACGCGCTGGACGACTTGAGTGACACTTTCTCGGGAAGTCTGACATCCGACTCGCTCGGGTATCTCGACCCGCAACATCCTCAACTTGACTATGGCAGCTCGGATTTCGACGTGCGGCACCGTTTCGTGCTGTCGCCGATCTGGGAGACTCCCTGGTTCAAGAGCGGCAGGGGCTTCCTAACCCAGGCGCTCGGTGGCTGGACTATCTCGGGAATATTTACCGCCCGCACGGGTATACCCTTCTCCGTCTACACGTTTAGCCCCTACAACCTCAACGGCTACTTGGTTCCGCGCTTGGCGCCTGCCACTCCCATTACGGATTGGGGAGTCGCTGGAAACCCGACCGCGGTCGCGGGTGTAGCGAACTCGTTCGTTGGCTTGACGGTCCCAGCCTCCGGGGTTACCGGTCCTTTGAACCCGACTCTGGGTATCGACGACTTCGGTCCGTTCCCAGCGAATATGACCGGGCGTAACGCCTTCAGCGGCCCGGGAGCCTGGAACGCTGATGCTGCGGTCCAGAAGAGCTTCAAACTCACCGAGCGCTTTAACCTGCAATTCCGCTGCGAGGGCTTCGATGTTCTCAATCATCACAACTTCTACATCGATCCCTTCAGCGTAACCAACACCACTCAGATCCTCGAGGAAAAGGGCGGAATCGGGAGCGCTGCTACGGGTGGTAACAACGACGAGCGCAGGTTCATGCAGTTCTCATTGCGCCTGGTCTTCTAGCCTGGTCTGGCTGTCGACGATGGAGCTCGCTTTACGGCCCTGATGCTATCGCGGCAGCAATACCTTCTAACGTAACTTAGCAGGATTCGGGGAGCCTTCCAGGCTCCCCGTTTTCTTTTTGTGGCGGGCACGACCGCAAACTTCGGAACTCGGAGGTACCTTAGCGACGCGACGAGCGGCACGCGAAGTCGCTCTGGATTCTCCAGGAAGTATTCGAATGCGTATGTGGTAAGCTCCGCGCAATAGTTGCAAGCGAGAGGTCTTCCGTGACGTTTGCCGAATTTTGGCCGGCTTACGTGCGCGCGCATAGCAAGCCGGCCACGCGATTGGTTCATTGCGTTGGCACACTCGTTGGCTGGATGCTGTTGGGCGGCGCCATTGTCGCGCACCGCTGGTGGTGGATCACGGCGGCCTTGGTAATTTCCTACGCGCTGGCGTGGCTTTCCCATTTTTTCGTCGAGCACAATCGGCCCGCAACTTTTGAGCATCCCTTGTGGTCTTGGTGGGCGGACCAACGAATGGTGCTGCTGATGCTGACCGGGGGTATGGCTGGGGAAGTCCGCAAGTACGCGAATACCAAGTCATGACCCAAGAATCGCGAACGAAGTAGATTCTCGCGGCGAATAGTCCAAACGCGCTATTCGGTGCGAATGGCGAGGATGTTCTTGCCCTGAATTTCCAGCTCGATGCCGAGCGGCGGCCGAACATCCGACCCCTGTACCAGACTGCCGCGCACCCAGAAATTTCCGGGAATTTCGCTCATCTTGAGAGGGTCAAAGACCGATCGGCTGCACGGGTTTCCCACCATCGGATGCTTCGCCGTGCGGAAATCGTAGTCACTGATCAGCTTGTCGAGATCGCTGATGTATTCGAGCTGGCAATTCCCGAAGGGTGCGTTGGTCTCCAAGGCCCAGTAACCATTGGCTTGCGAGGCAGAACCCGAGGACAAGCGGATCAGAAGTGCAGGGACATTTTCGCGCGTCAGTTGATTCACAAAGAAGAAACTCTTCGAAGTCCAGGGCTTCGCCATCTCCGCAACGGTAGCGATTTCCGGAGCCGTCGCGGTGGCGTGCGGCATCGATGCTGTAGGATCGATGGCGGGTGCTGGTACTTCAATTTGCGGGGGAGGGGCAGCAGGGGGCGCTTCGGTATGCCGCGGGCGCAGCAGCCAGCGCGAGCCAAGCAAACAAATAACCAGAACAACGACAAGGCCCGCCACGAGGCGCGTCGTGGGATTAACTATTATGCCTGGGCGTGGCGTGCCTCCCACGACAACGCCAGGGATTTGCGGCATTTCTGCTTTGAATCTTTCGGATTGGGGCTGATCTGTCATCCTGAAGTCCGCGTGATTGCCATTAGGATTCCAACCAACTCCACCTGGCAGCCGCAACGCGTGCCGTCATGGCAGACAATCAACTATTCGCGCCAATTGTAGGGCGCAGCGGATGATGAAGCAACGAGCACAAAGCACGGAGTTGCCTGGGAGGAACCCGTACCGAATCGATCACCTCGCGTCACGCATCGGATTTGCTGTTATTGAGATGGGTACAAGTCTAATTCTCAGACTTGTCTCAACCCATATGGCAACCTACTGTAATAGTTACGGCAAGAGCGTGGGAGGCGAGGCAGTTCCCTCCTCAGAACGTAACTTATGAGCAGCGATACACGAGCGGCGGCCCGGGCGTTTGTGCGCAGCCTGAACATCCTGCTGAAATTCGCGCGTCTATACGAATTCGGGCATGCGCGCACGGGCGCGCAATTCGAGACCGCCTGGAAGGAATTGAAGACGGCTCTGGAGGAGAGCAGCGGCAGCGGCCTGCTGCTCGGCGCTTCCGGCAATCAAATTTTGCTGGATGGCGTACCGCTCGGTGCAGCTGCCGGAGAACGAAGTTTCGCTCAACTACTGGCCAGCTCGGGAATTGCCAGCATCCATTTCGGCACCACCACCACGCAACCTCAGTTCGCTCGATTCGTTCGTGGCTTTCCCAGCGGAAACGCCAAGCCGACGGCGCTGGCGGAGCAATTGAAGTCCGCTCTGGCAGGCGACACCAGCATCAAGATCAACGAGATCCGCTACGTGGCGGAAGATTCCTCCGTGGCGGGAATCAAGATGGCTGCTAACCTGACCGCGAAGGTTTTGGGTTCCCAGGGCGACAAGTTCAAGGATTTCTTCGACGATCCGAACAAGTTGCTGCAGATGATCCTCGCAGCCGAAAGCAGCCGCGGGCCGGGCGGCGGTGGTTCGGGACCCGGGTCAGGTGGCGGGGGAGGCGTGGGCGGCGGTGGTGGCGGCACAGGCACGCTCTGGGACACGGGAGCGGGCGGTAATGCGGCAGGAAGCGGCGGAGGGTCGGGCAGCGGCGGCTTTGGCACGGGCAGTGGGGCAGGGGGCGGTACAGGCGGCGGTGCTGGTTCCTCAGTGCCTGTGGGAGCATCTGCGTCCCATCCCGGCCACGGAGCGCCCGGGGGTGGCGAAGCAGGGCCAGCGGGAAAGTGGCTGACGGCTTCCGCGCTTCTGCGCGCCACGACAACCCCAGGAGGTTCTGACTACGGCGTCGCGGGCATAGGCTCCCCTAGTGGGCCTGGTGGGTATGCGGTTGCCGAAGACGACGTCCGGCAAATGCTCGCGCTGTTCGCGCAGCTCGGCAAATCGCGCAAAGATCCCGAAGCGCGCAGCGAAGTCCCGAATTTCCAGGCGCGGCTCAGCGCCATGCCGGTGCGCGCGCAAGTCACGTTGCAGCAGGCGCTCGCCGGGCTAGCGGCGCAGGCGCCGACCGAAAAAGCGGACAAGCCGATGCTCCTGAAGCTCGCGGAGCACGTGGCGATACGATTTGCGCTGGACAGCTACGAGCGCGGCGAGCTACGCGTCAACGCGGTGAAACAGCTGCTGGACCGCATGAACGCCGAGATCGAGGGTCTGCGCAAGATCCTGGGCACGCAGGAAGAGATGATGGCGAATGCGGGACTCCAGGTGCAGTCCTACACCGAGTTGCTCGACCAGGAATTTTGGGAGCAGGTCCCCGACGAAAATAAGAAGGAAGTACTGATTTCCGACGAGGCCTGGTGCGTCCCCCCTCGCAACGTCCGCGCGTATCTGGAGGATATGCTGCGCCGCGGCGAGCTGAAGACCGTGAATGAGATTTTAATGAAGTATGCCGCGTGCGTTGGCCTGGAAAATCCCGAGGCGCGCCGCACCACGGCAATCGGCCTGTCCGACTTGGCGGAGCTCTATGGCAGCGGCGACGGCAGTGCGTTGATGGACGGCATTCGCCGCCTTGGCAACCAGCTTGCCATCGAACGCGAACCCGAATTACAGACCTTGATCAGCGCGGCATTTGTCAGACTCAGCCAGGAAGCGGCCTCCAAACGATGCTATCCGGCAATGCAGCAAGCGCTGGCGTCATTGGATAGCGTCGAGGCAATGCGTCCGGGATCCACGCAAAGCCTGCGGCCGCGCATCGGCGCGGAAGAGCGCATGCCGGAATTCATTGAGGAAGCGCTGCGGAGCGGTCACATTGCGGACGGCATGGTGGAGATCCTGGCGTTGATGCCGAAGGCGACGCTGCACTACGTGACGAATCGCTTTGGACATTGCGGTTTCCGCGAAGATTGCGAGCTTCTGGGTGAGATCGTGCGATCTCTTGGCGAAGAGGCCACCAATCGCCTGCTGGAAACGCTGCAAACCGCGCCTGCTTCCGAGGCTGCGGAAACGGTAGGGTTGCTGACGCAGCTTGCTCCTGACGCGGTCGCCAAGATTCTTCCGGTGCGATTGTCGCAATGGCCGCGCACCGCGCACGACCGCACCGTCCGCCAGCTTTCGTCGGCTCCAGTCGAGCACCGCGTGCAACTTCTCGTGGCTCTCTACGATTCTCTCGATATCATGATTCGCCCGCTCGCCATCGACGAGATGGGAATGAGCGGCTTGCCGGACTGTATCCCAAAGCTGCTTGAACTTGCCGAAGACGATTCCACGCCGGGTTTCACCAGGGTGAAGGCCGTTGAAGCGCTGGGACGCTTGCGAGCCGCTGCAGCGGCGCCGCTGTTCCAACGGCTGATGGAAGCAAGGCAGCTTTGGCGCTGGAGCTATCCCGAGGAACTCCGAATTTCCGCAGCGCAGGCGTTAATGCGCGTCGACGCCACCATGGCGCTCCAGAAGCTCACGCCCAGCGGATTCGACCGCAGAGATTTGACCTTGGAACCCACCGACCCCGACCCCAATGCCTCGGTGATTCGTCAGCGGCGTTACGCGCGACTCAAGCTCTCGCGCAACGTTGCCGCCAACACCAGCAATCTGCGAGACAACATTCGTTTGGCAATACCGGAGCTTAATTTGGGCGGCGGCATCGGCGCCGGCGACCGCCACTTGGCGCCTGGCTCGCTTTTGACGCTGAAGCTTTCACACGGTGTGCGCCACATCAAGGCTCAGGCCGTAGTGCGTGGGGCGCGACCACAGGCGATGGCCTTCGAATTTGTCGAGATGGATCTGGACGAGCGTGCGAAGTTGCGAAAGCTGCTGATGGAGCTAGGCGGCTTGCCCATGGCGGCTCAGGTATCGAACCGCACTCGCCGGCGCGGGCGCGTCGCCATGACGAGAAGCTAGTCGTTCAGAAGCTGGATCTCGGGAAACGTAAGTCGTTCGAACGATGTGGTGGTAAGGCTGTGGTCGTAAATTGTTGACGAAGATGAACGCGGCGCAAATAGTTGGCGCCGCCCCCTCCCTGATGTTGTTCCCGTTTGAGGTACCCGTCCGGTTGGGCAGGTAAGGCGCCCGGCCTTTCGGCGCGCAATGATCGTGGTTAATGGAACCTATGTACCATTGCCGCGATAGGTCGCTGCCTCTACGGTACTAGTGCGATAGTCCCAGAAGGTGACGGAGGGGAATGAAGCTAGCGGATCCAAAAACGACCGCGGGCCGGGCTTTCGTACGAAGTCTGAACATTCTTCTGAAGTTTGCCCGCTTGTACGGCTACGACCACAGTCGCACCCTCGAACTGCTTGGCGTTGCGTGGTCCGAGCTGCGCACCGCGATTCCCGCCGGCACCGAAGGTGGCCTGCTGCTTGGCGCGACCGGCGATCAATTGCTCCTGGACGGCGTGCCTCTCGAAGGCGCCCCGGCGGAAAAACAATTCGCACAGCTGCTTTCGGCCGCTGGCCTCGCCAGCGTGCAATTCTTTCCGTCGATCACCGAAGAAGAATTGGGCCGTTTTGCGCGCGCCTTTCCCACGGGCAAGGCCAAACCCGCGGAACTCGCCGAACAACTGAAGGCTGCGTTGGTGGGAGCCCAGGGTGTACGAATCAACGAGATATGTTTTGTGGCCACCGACTCGCGTTTCCGGGATGCCAGCATGGCGGCGCAACTCGCGGTCTCGACGCTGGGCGACGATCAGGATCAATTCAAACAATGGTTGAACGATCCGCAAAAGCTGCTGGAGATGATTGCGGCGGCGCAAGGTGTGACGAGCGGAGGGGGGCCCGGTAGTGGAAGTGGCGGTTCGGGAAACGGTCCCGGGTACGGTGACGGAAGCGGTAGCGGAAGTGGCGGCGGAGGCACCGTAGGAAGCGCGGGCGGTGGTGGAGGGGCAGGAGCAGGGGGTGGTGGCTCCTATTACGGCACTGAAAATGACAGTATCGCCACGGACCCTGCCGTGGTCGGGAGCGGTACTTTCGTCGCGGGTCCGGCCACAAATTCCCCGGCGCCGTTTTTCTCAGCATCCGGCACGGCGGCCCCAGGGCTGGGAGGCCAAGGAGGATTTGGTTCCGGCCGGTCCTTCACCGGTGAGCCCAGCGAAGAAGAAATTCTCGGCATTCTTAGCGCGCTGACCAGCATCGGCCACGTGGGCGCGGGTGGCGGTGGCGGCATGGCCGCGGCTGGCGTGTTCCATGAGCAGATGTCGCAGCTGCCTGGCCGTGCCCAAGACACGTTGAAAGCGGCGCTCGCCGAATTGGCGTCGCACGCGCCCGATGCAAAGCCGGATCAATCCATGCTGGTGCAGCTCGCCGAGCACCTGGCGATTCGTTTCGCGCTGGAACGCTACGAAAAAGGGGAAGTGAAGGTCAACGCGGTCCGGCAGATGCTCGACCGCATGAATCAGGAAATCGAAAGCCTGCGCAAGATCCTTGGCGCTCACGAAGACAAAATGAGTGAAGCGGGCGTGCTGGTCGAGTCGCACCGTGAAATCCTAGACCGGCAGTTCTGGGCGGCTGTTCCGGAAAGCGGCAAGCGCACCGTGCTCCTCTCCACGGAAGCGTGGTGCATCCCCCCGCGCAACGTGCAGTCCTACGTCAGCGAGTTGATCGAGCAGGGAAATATTGCCGATGCGATCAGCGTCCTGCAGAACTATGCAGCGTGTGCAGACAGCGACGAAACCGACGCCCGCAAGAAAACCGCGGCGGGCCTTTCGCAGATGGCTGAGCTGTACGCCAAGGTCGACCCGAAACTTCTCGTCGCCGCGTTGCAGCACCTTGGACTGCGCCTGAACATCGAGCAGGACGCAGAGCTTCAGGGCATGGTCAGCGCGGCATTTGTGCGTTTGAGCCAGGAAGCAGCCACCAGCCGCAGCTACGCCGCAATGGAACAGGCCCTCGATCTACTGTCCGGCGTGGAAGCACAACATCCCGGCACGGCGTGCGCGTTGCGATCGAAGATGGGCATCGAGGAGCGTGTTCCCGAATTCGTCGAAGAAGCGTTGCGCGCACGCCAGGCGGCCGCGGGCCTGACCAACGTCTTGAAGATGATGCCGCAAACAACGATGGAGCAGCTCTCCACACGATTCAATCGCTGCAGCTTGCGCGGCGATGCCGAGCACATTGCCAACCTGGCCGCCGATCTTGGCGAAGAAGGCGTGCAATTTCTGAGGAGTACGGTGCGCGGCGGCCCAATCGCCGAAGCCGTCGAAATGGTCGGCCTGCTTTGCACGCTCGACCCGCAGGCGGTGCAGGTCTTCTTGCCGCCGCGCATGAAGGATTTTCCGCGCACCTCGCAGGATCGCGTCGTGCGCCAGATCTCCGCCAGCGGCGCTCCGGGCCGCTGCCGTATTCTGCTCGAATTGCTCGACCGCCTCGATCCGCTGGTTATGCCGCTCGCCATCGACGAAATCGGCGTCACCGAAGATCGCGAAGCGCTCGGGCGTTTGCTCACCATCGCGGATGGCGACCTGCCGCCCGGGGCTGGCACCTATCTCCGCGTAAAGGCCGTCGAGGCCCTCGGTCGCATCCATGCCCCGGAAGCGATAACCGCGTTGAAGCGCATTGTCGAGGCCAAGAAATTTCTCGGTTGGGCGCAGCCACAGGAACTTCGCATTGGCGCGTGGCAAGCCCTCGAGAAACTCGACCCTGCCTGGGCCATTGCGTTTCTGCCCCATAGCGGGCTTGACAAGGCCGATCTGACCCTCGCTCCGCTCGATATCGCGCCGAACTGCAAGTTCGTGCGCCAGCGCCGCCACAAGCGCGTGCGCCTCAATAAACCAGTCACCGCCGTCAGCACCAACTTGAAAGAGGCCTGCAGCCTGCAGATCAAGACCGCCAGCCTGACCGGCGGCGTGGCTACCATCAGCCGGCACCTCGCTCCAGGCACGCCCGTACAACTCAAGTTCCAATTGGGCCTGCGCAACCTGCAGGCTACCGCGCTGATGCGCGACTACCGCGCCCAGGACATGGCGTTCGAAATCGTCGACATGAACCTCGACGAGCGTAGCCGACTCCGTCGCCTCCTGGCCGACAGCCTGGCCTCGCCAAGCACCTCAGCCGGTGGGGACGATACACCGGTACCGTCCGACACACCGGTACCAGCCATAACCGGCTCCCGCTAGAATTTCCGGGACCCGGCTAGATGGGGTGGCGGCCGCGTTTCGTGGTCGAATGTAGTGGCCGGTCTTTAGACCGGCCATCCACACCTCCCCGCCACATTCTTGGCGTCCGCGCATCGAACCAGATAGAATAAGTGTTTGTGTTAGTCGTCTTATTCCGGGCTGTTAGAGCTCCGGCGCGGTCGAATACCGTCAGGAAACGGCGAAACCATTCATGGATGCAGCAAGAGTTGTTGACAGCGTAATCGCGCGATTTATTGGCACCAAGCACGAGCGCGATGTCAAAAAATTGCAGCCGAATGTCGCGGCCATCAACGCGCTCGAGCCCGAAATCAAGGCGCTCAGCGACGAAGAGCTCAAAGCTCGCTTTCTCGGCCTGAAAGAGCAAGTCCAGGAACCTCTCAAGGACGCTGATCCCAGTGAACCAACATTCCGCGACCTGATGCAAAAGGCCTTCGAGCCTGTTCTGGTTCCGGCATTCGCGCTGGCGCGTGACGCGGGTCGTCGCTTCCTGAACATGCGGCATTTCGATGTGCAGCTGATTGGCGGCATGGTCCTGCACGACGGCAAAATCGCCGAAATGAAAACCGGTGAAGGCAAGACGCTGGTCGCCACGCTGCCCGCCGCATTGAACGCTCTTGCCGGGCGCGGCGTTCACATCATCACCGTGAACGACTACCTGGCGCGCCGCGACGCGGAGTGGATGAGCCCTCTCTATCGCGGCCTCGGCCTCTCCGTCGGCGTGATCGTGCACGATCTCGACGACGAACAGCGCCGCGCCGCCTATGGCGCCGACATTACCTACGGCACCAACAACGAATTCGGCTTCGACTATCTGCGCGACAACATGAAGTACGACCTCGCGAATTGCGTCCAGCGAGGCCACCACTTCGCAATCGTGGACGAAGTCGACTCTATTCTCATCGACGAAGCGCGCACCCCGCTGATCATCTCCGGCCCAGCGGAAGAATCCACCGACAAGTACTACAAGATCGACAAAATTATCCCCAAGCTCATTCAGGACATCGATTACACCCTCGATGAAAAGCATCGCCAGGCCACGCTGACCGAAGAAGGCGTCAGCAAGTGCGAACGCCTCCTGAGCCTTGGCAATCTGTACGACCCTGCGCACATGGAAGTGATCCACCACGTCTACCAGGCTCTGCGCGCGCACGCCCTGTACAAAAGAGACGTCGATTACGTCGTGAAGGATGGCGAGGTCATCATCGTTGATGAGTTCACGGGCCGCCAGATGCCCGGTCGCCGCTGGTCTGATGGGTTGCACCAAGCCGTCGAAGCCAAGGAGAGCGTCAAGATCGAGCGCGAGAACCAGACACTCGCGACGATCACCTTCCAAAATTATTTCCGCATGTACAAGAAACTTTCCGGCATGACCGGCACCGCGGAAACGGAAGCGGCGGAATTCGCCAAGATTTACAACCTCGATGTCGTTGTGATTCCGACCAACCGCGCGCTAATTCGCAAGGAATATCCCGACGTTGTCTACCGCACCGAAAAAGAAAAATTTGAAGCCGTCGTCAACGGCATCATGCAGGAAGACAATTCCTACGCCAACGGCATCCGCCATTTCCACGAGCGCGGCCAGCCGGTTCTGGTAGGCACGATCTCCATCGAAAAATCCGAAGCCATCGCCGACATCTTAAAAAAGGCCGGCCTTCCCCACCAGGTGCTCAACGCCAAGCAGCACGAGCGGGAGTCGCGCGTCGTTGCCCAGGCGGGCCGCAAGGGCGCCGTCACCGTCGCCACGAACATGGCGGGTCGCGGCACCGACATTCTTCTCGGTGGCAATCCCGAGCAGATGACTCGCGACTATTTCCTGAAGAACAAAATGGCCATGCCCTACGCCGCCGCCCCCGCGGTCATCCCCGCCGATGGCAACAATATCAACGCAGCCGGCGAAATCGCGCAACCGATTGCGCCCATGGTCCTGTTCCAGCACGAAGGCAAAATCTTCCAGGTTCCCGCTGATCAGTGGAAGCCGATCTACGAGCAGTTCGCGCAGCAGTGCAAAGCCGAGCATGACGAAGTCGTCGCGCTGGGCGGCCTGCACATACTAGGGACCGAGCGCCACGAAGCGCGCCGCATCGATAATCAGCTTCGCGGCCGCGCCGGTCGGCAGGGCGACCCCGGTTCCTCGCGCTTCTTCCTGTCGCTCGAGGACGACTTGATGCGCATCTTCGGCGGCGAACGAATCAAGGCCCTGATGTACCGCTTCGGCATGACCGAAGGCGTGCCCATCGAGTCCGGCTTGATCTCTCGCCGCATCGAAACCGCGCAGAAATCCGTCGAAGCGCAGAACTTCGACGCTCGCAAACACCTGCTCGAATACGACGACGTGATGAACAAGCAGCGGGAGACGATCTACGCCATTCGCCGCTCCGCGCTCGAAGGCAAAGATCAGCGTGACTATGTCCTCGGCATCGCCGAAGACGTGGCCCGCGAACTCGTGAACACCTATTGCCCTCGCGAGCAGCATCCCGATCAGTGGAATACCACGCAGTTTCTCGCCGAAGTAAACAGCCAGTTCGGCGTCGATGCCAAAGCAGCCGACGCGGATCCCGGCGCGCTCACCCACGACCAACTCGCCGACGCGACCGCCGAAGCCGTAGTGAAGCGCTACGAAGAAAAGGAAAAGCAGTTCGGCGCCGATCTGATGCGCTGGCTCGAACGCCGCATCATTCTCGACGTCGTCGATTCGCAGTGGAAGGACCACCTCCTTTCCCTCGATCACCTGAAAGAAGGTATCGGCCTTCGTGGCTACGCGCAAAAAGATCCGATCGTCGAGTTCAAGAAGGAAGCCTTCGTCCTATTCGAAGACATGATGGCGCGCATCGACAACGAAACGATCCGCTATCTTTTCCACATCCAGATTCAGCAGGCCGAGAAGCATCCCGCTGACATGCAGGTCCGCCCCGAAGCGCAGAATGCACCGGCTGCAGCGCAACAACGCTCCGGCGGAACGCAAGCAGCCGTTGCCAGCGCTGCAGCGCGAGCCGCGGAGCCAGCCCCTCAGCGTCTTCCCGACGTCGCCCGCCAGCTAGAACGCAAACAGCAACGCCAGCAAAAGGATTTGCAATACCAGACCGGCCCCGCCCAAGCCGAACCGCCCAAGCCAGTCCGCGCCGCAGCAAAAGTAGGCCGCAACGATCCCTGCCCCTGCGGCTCCGGCAAAAAATACAAAAAATGCCACGGCATCAATTCATGAAGGAATGCCAACAGGGCGAACAGCGCGAACAGCGCCGTCCATATCTTTGTGGCTGCTCAGTTTTGCTGCGCCACGCAATCCTGGTGGTCGCGCAGTTCCGGCGGTCGCGCAGTTCCGGCGGGCCACACAATTCCTTGTAGGGGCACAGCACCGCTGTGCCCCAGTTCAGCAACACGTATACAATTTACTTGTCTCGTAGGTTGAGATCCTTCGCTTCGCTCAGGATGACATTCGGTTGGCAGCGCGAGGTTGATCACAGTGCGACCAATCATGAGTCAGCCTGTAGACGCCTTCTTCAGAGGGCGGGGTTTAGATGATAAGCAGGCGCAAAACAAACCGTCGTAGAAATTCGATCCGCAAAGTTTCGTCAGCTGTCGAGAGGTAAAAATGCCGCCAGGACCAGCCACCCAGCAGATGCCCGAACGTTACCCGATCCCCGGAGTAAAAAATCTAGTCGCAATAGCCAGCGGCAAAGGTGGCGTGGGCAAAACCACAGTAGCTGTAAATCTGGCCCTCGCCCTCGCGAAGCTCGGCCACAAAGTAGGCCTCCTCGACGCCGACGTCTACGGCCCCAACGTTCCCATCATGCTAGGCACGCAAGAAGAACCCCGCGCTACGCCAGAAAAGCGCATCTACCCCGTCGAAACCCAGGGCATAAAAATGATCTCCATGGGCCTGCTGAATCCTGGAGACAAGCCCATGATTTGGCGCGGCCCCATGCTCCACAGCATCATCACGCAATTCCTGCGCAGCGTAATCTGGGGAGAACTCGACTATCTCTTGATCGATCTCCCGCCAGGCACGGGCGACGTGCAGCTAACGCTGATCCAAACGGTAGCAGTCACCGGCGCAGTAGTGGTCACCACGCCATCCACCGTCGCCCTGGCCGACGTCCGCAAAGCCATCGAAATGTTCCGCCAGGTCAACGTAGAAGTCCTGGGCGTAGTCGAAAACATGAGCACCTTCACATGCCCCCACTGCGACAAGCCCATCGACATCTTCGGCCACGGCGAAGGCGCCAAGACCGCCCGTGAATACGGCGTCCCCGTCCTGGGCGAGATCGAAATCGACCCGCGCATCCGCATCGGCGGCGACACCGGCGAACCCGTAGCCGCCCAAGGTAAAGACTCCCCGGTAGCAAGAAGCCTCTACGGTGTAGCCCACGCCGTAACCGCCCGTCTGGCCGAACTAGGCTCGACGACGCAGGGTCCGACCGTCACCATTGACTGACCGTTCGTCTCTGCGAACTCTATGCCCTCTGTGGTAAATTCTCGGAAGGAATTGACGACCGAATGATCCGACCCTATCGCGGCAAGCGCCCCGAAATCGCCGCCTCCGCTTACATCGACCCCGCGGCCGTCCTCATCGGCGACGTAGTCATCGGCGCCGACTCCAGCGTCTGGCCCTGCACGGTCATCCGCGGCGACGTAAACTACATCCGCATCGGCGCCCGCACAAATATCCAGGACGCCTCGGTCTTACACGTAATGCGCGACGAATACCCGCTGATCCTCGGCGACGACGTGACCATCGGCCACAGCGTAACGTTGCACGGCTGCACCATCGCCCAGCGCTGCCTGATCGGCATGGGCTCGATCATCCTGAACGGTGTCACCATCGGAGAAGGCAGTATCGTAGCGGCAGGCACGCTAATTCTGGAGCGCACCGAAATCCCGCCGAACAGTCTCGTAGTTGGCCACCCCGGCAAAATCAAGCGCACCCTGACGCCCATCGACCAAGCCGCCATCGACGAATACGCGAAGCGCTACGTCGCCTACAAAAATATCTACCGCGAGGAACCCACCGAGTGAGCAAGCAAAGTCGTAGGGGCACGGCACGCCGTGCCCGTCCGTGCCCAGACGCCAACCGTCGCGCCGCCGTCATAGGCAACCACACCGTCATTCCGAACGGAGTGGGCCGGTTTTTTCGTCCGCGTTCACTTCCTGTGAACGCGTCGGCCCGCGCAGGGAGGAATCTCTCTTAGTCTTTCCATGGCCAATAAATCCAAATTCCAAGCTATAAAAGGCACGCGCGATCTGCTCCCCCCAGAAACCGCCCTCTGGAACCATGTCGAGCAAACGGCCAACGAAGTCTTCGCCACCTTCAACTTTGGCGAAATTCGCATGCCAATCTTCGAACCGACAGAACTGTTCGTCCGCGCTGTGGGCATAGAAACAGATATTGTCGGCAAGGAAATGTTCATCCTCGGCTCCGAGCACGACAATGAGACCAGCGCGGATCTGGATTCGCAGAAACAGATTCTGGGATTGATAACCGTCTCTTCTTCTAACGAGGCAAGCATTCAGGGTTTCCTGAACAGGCTGGCGAGGTTTTTGAGTGAATATCAGATCGCCCTGAAGAGTGGCCTTGTTTATCAATACGAGAACGCAGACGTTGGGGTGGGATATCTAAGACAGGCGATAGAACATTTCGAGGGAGTTGTATATTCCCCTCGGGACGCTCAGTGGCAAGAATTATTTGATGCCGCAGTTGGTCTCTGCCGACTCCACGTCCGAAACATCTTAATCACACAGACTAACGCCCTTCGCCCCGAAGCTACCGCCTCCGTCTGCCGCGCTTACATCGAACACGGAATGCAGCAACTCCCCCAACCCGTAAAGCTCTACTACACCGGCCCAATGTTCCGCCGCGAGCGCCCGCAAAAAGGCCGCTACCGCCAGTTCTACCAAATCGGCGCCGAAATCCTCGGCGGTCAAGACGCCCCTGCCATCGATGCCGAAGTGATCGAAATGGTGATGACCTTCTTCGACAAGCTCAATCTCCAAGGCGTCGAGCTGAGCATAAATTCCATCGGCCACAACGC
>Ga0187871_10000949_pt1 | contig 26251 bp, 24 predicted proteins | sample June2016WEW_16_1_FD_132988 | JGI IMG/M metagenome (GOLD analysis project Ga0187871, IMG submission 132988) | Peatland microbial communities from SPRUCE experiment site at the Marcell Experimental Forest, Minnesota, USA - June2016WEW_16_10 | ecosystem: Environmental > Terrestrial > Soil >...
CCCTTCACTCGATCGTGTCGAGCCGTTGGAACGTCCCGACCGCCAGGTACATCGAGGCGACCCGACCGTCGGCGCGTCGCTCGAACCGGCACGTCTCGCCCGACGGCCGCACCCCCGGCGCGACGATGAACGTGTCGGGCGCGTCGCCCTTGAGCAGCGTCACCTTGTACGCCGGGTCGGTCGGCATCAAGACCATGAGCGCGGCGTCGCGCCACTCGACCTGGACCAGTTCGCCGTACTCCGAATCGAAATAGACGCCGAGCAGTGACCTATAGGCGTCGGGGGTCGGTTCGCCGGGCTCGATCTCCGGTGCTCGCGACGCCAGCGATTTGCGCGCTATCGCGCCGAGATCCATGGCCAAGGACGGGGCATCACCGACGCCATTCAGTAGTGCGATCGCCCCGACTTTGGCGACCGGGTCGAAGCAGACGTCGGTGATGAAACCTTGCCATCCCCCCGAGTGCTGGATCCAGATCCCGTCGTCGCGCCGAACGCCGTACCAGGTGATGCCCCACGCACGGTTCCAGAGTTCGTCCACCAGGTAGCGGGGTTTGTGCATCGTTCGCAACGTGGCCGACGACAGAATCGGAGAGTCCACCTCTGGCGCGGCGTACGCACCCAGTTGGAAGACGAGCCAACGCGCGAGGTCCTCGACGCTCGACCAGAGGCCCGCTTCGGACCACGCGAGCATTCCGTCGTAGGCGAGATCGAGTTCGTCCGAGAACGTGCGCGGGTTATATCCCGTAGCGCGCCGCGCATCGAGTTCGGGCGGCAGCGGACTCCACTCCGTCGAGGTCATCGCCAGTGGTCCGAGGATCTCTTGGCGGACGTAGTCCGCGTACGGCGTGCCGCTGACCCGGGTCACGACCTCTCCCAACAAGAGGTAGGCGAGGTTCGAGTACTTCACCTGGGTGTTCGGAGGGACCTTGGTGCCGATCTCGCTCGCCCGTCGCAGAACCTCGCCGGGGACACCTTCTCGAACGTACGTGGCCCAGTCGGTACCGGGCGGCTCCTCGGCGAGTCCCGACTCGTGTGACAGCATCCGACGTATCGTCACGGCCTCGATTGGACCCACGGAAACGTCCGCGTCCTTCAGTTCCGGCAGGTACGTCATCACTGGTTCGTCGAGCGCCACGAGGCCTCGCGCTACGAGCTGCATTATCGCGGTGCCCGTGAAGGTCTTGGTGATCGACGCGATGGCGTACAACGTGGAAGTCCGCGGCGACTCCCGGCGCTGCAGGTTCGAAAAGCCAATCTGCCCGGACCACGCGAGTCCGTCGGACAGGACGACACCTACTGAGGCTCCGGGCAGTCGGTGTTTCTTCACGAAGCCCGCCGCGCACGCTTCGAGTTCTGCCGATACGGCGTCCAGTTGATGGTCCACGTCCGCTCCTTCGCCCCACTGGACGATATCCGCACCCTCGGGCACAGGCAGATCCATCTGGACTCGTGGTGTTGCTACCACGGCAAATCGGGTGCTGTCTTCCTTTCACTTTCCGTCCAGGTCCGCAAGACTTGGCGCCTGGACGCAAGTGAGTCGCGGGGGGATCGCCACCACATGACGAATCTCGGGCCAATGGGCGCACGACGATGAGGAGCAAGTCCTTCACAATCGCGTGGTACTGGCTACGCGCGAACTTCGCGCGCCGCTGGTCGAACTTCTTGGTGATCACGCTGCTCATCGGACTGGTCGGAGGCGTCGCGATCGGCTCGCTCACCGCAGCGCGTCGGACCGATTCCTCCTTCAACGACTTTCTCGCGAGTACCAATCCGTCGGACATGAGCGTTCTGTTGCCGGGGCCAAATCTCACCTCAGACCTATCGCGACTTCCCGAGGTGCGCCACGTGGCGGCCGTGCAGTTCTATCTCGTGACATTCCCCGTCGGGTCCAACGGGGCGCCCCGGTTCAACGGTCCGATCGACACCGGAGACGTGGCCACCGTCGGCAGCCTCGGGGCGGAGTACTTCCGCCAGGACAAAGTAGCCGTCGTCCAGGGTCGGATGGCCAATCCACGCAAGGCCGACGAATTCGTCAGTACCGCGGCCGCGGAAAGACTCATGGGTTGGCATGTCGGCCAATCGATACCGATGTACTTCTACTCCATCGCCCAAGCGAGCGGCAACCTCGGCCTCGCCAAGGTGAAGCCCAAGCTCCGAATCACCGAACATCTCGTTGGCACGGTGGTGCTCAACGGCCAGGTCGTGCTCGACGAGGTCGACCGATACCCCACGTTGATGATCTTCACCCCGGCGATCACCGATCCCCTCGTGGCGTCGAACGGAAACTACATGGAGTACTACCTCCAGTTGGACCACGGGGCCAGTTCCGTGTCGAAGGTCGAACGCGAGATCATCCGTGCACTCCCCAAAGGGACGACGTACAACTTCCACGTCACCTCGATCGCGACCGAGCAGGTGAACCGTTCCATCGAGCCCGAGGCGATTGCGTTGGCAATCTTTGGCCTCATCGCGGCGATAGCGGCGCTGGTGATCGCCGGGGGCCTCCTCGCGCGCACGCTGTCGAGCGACGAAGGTGACTTCGCGGTCCTGCGCGCACTCGGGGGCAGTCCGCGAACGGTCGCCGCCGCGGGTCTGATCGGCACGTTGGGCGCCGTCATTTCCGGCGCGGTCCTCGCGGTTGTCGTCGGCGTCTTGCTGTCGCCCCTCGGTCCGATTGGACCGGTCCGGTCGGTCTACCCACACGGCGGCATCGGGTTCGATTGGACCGTGCTGGGCATCTCGTTCGCGTTCTTCGTACTCGCCTCCGGCGGGGTCGCCGTTTTCTTGGCCTCGCGCCAGTCACGTCGGTTCGCACAGCGAAAGAGGCCATTCATCGTGCCGGTGGGCTCACGGGTGGCGACCGTCCTTTCGAGAGCCGGTCTCGCTCTCACGGCCGTCGTCGGCGTGCGCTTCGCGCTGGAGCCCGGGCGAGACCGCGACGCTGTGCCGGTTCGTTCAGCGCTCGTCGGCGCGGCGCTGGCCGTGACCATCGTCGTGGCCACACTGACATTCGGCAGCGGCCTCTCCACCCTCATTTCGCACCCCCCGCTCTACGGATGGAACTGGAGCTACGCGATCACCGGCGATCAAGACGTGCCACCGCAGTCGACGAGTCTCTTGAACCGCGATCCACTGGTGGCGTCGTGGTCGGGCGAGAGCTTCGCCAACGTCCAGATCGATGGCGTCACGGTCCCCGCTCTTATCGCGAAGCCGCACGCGAAGGTCGCCCCGCCGCTGCTCTCAGGCCACGAACTCGACGCGACGAATCAGATAGTCCTCGGAGCCCAGACGATGGCCGAGCTGCACAAGCACGTCGGCGACACGGTCACGGGAAGTTATGGCGCGCCGCAGGACGCGCCGGTCTACGTGCCACCGACGCCGCTGGTGATCGTCGGCACGGCCACGTTCCCGGCCGTCGGTCCGGCTCTGTCACTGCATCCTTCGATGGGCGTCGGCGCCATCATCCCCCAAGGAATTGAATCGCAGGCGATGAAGAGGTTTCTCTCTGCGCCGTACGCCACGTTGAACGGACCCAAGATCGTCCTGGTGCGCTTACGCCGTGGTGTCTCGATGGCCGCGGGCAAGGCGTCGTTGGAGAAGATCGTCGCCGTCGGCAACCGGGCCTTTAACGCGGTGCCGAACTCAGTTGCCGTGGGCGACAGCATCGAACTGCTCGGCGTCCAGTACCCCGCGGAGATCGAGAACTACCGCTCCATCGGGGCGACGCCCGCGGCATTGGCGCTCGCACTCGCTGCCGGAGCAGTGGCGGCGCTCGGCATCACGCTCAGTGCATCGGTGAAACGGAGACGTCGCGACCTGGCGATGTTGCGCGCGCTCGGATTCAAGAGCCGACAACTCCGAGCCGCCGTCGCGTACCAGGCCTCGGTGAACGGTGTCGTCGGCGTGGTGGTGGGAGTGCCACTGGGCATCGTGCTCGGTCGCTGGCTGTGGACGTTGTTCGCGCGAGCCATCGACGCCGTTCCTGAGCCAACCGTCCCCGCACTCTCCATCGTCGTCGTGGCGCTGGTGACCATGGTGCTCGTGAACGTCATGGCAGCCGTTCCCGGTAAGAACGCCGCCCACACGTCAACGGCCCGGGTGCTGCGCGGCGAGTGAGTCGAATTCGGGACTTTGGCCCCATTGGTTACCACCTAGGCTGATTTCGTACACGTCGTGACGTCCGTCCCACGGCTGTCTGAGGTGGCCCATGACCGACGCCAAATCTCCAAATGAAAAACTCCCCTGGCTGATCCAGGGCGGAATGGGTATCGCCATCTCCGGTTGGCCCCTCGCCCGAGCGGTCTCGAGTCTGGGACAGTTGGGCGTCGTGTCCGGTACGGCCATCGACAACGTCTTCGTGCGCCGACTCCAAGACCACGGGATCGACGACGAGTTACAGACGGCCCTCGACAGCTTCCCCGCGCAACACGTCGTCAAGGACATCGTGCAGAAATACGGCTCCGTGCGACGAACCGGTTCGACGCCGTACCGCAGCCTTCCCGCGCTGACGCGTACGAGCACCGGCCGCTCCATCGACGCGGTCGTGCTGGCCTCGTTCGTGGAAGTCTCGCTCGCGAAGATGGGACACCCTGGCCCGGTCGGCATCAACCTCCTCACCAAGGTCCAGCTCCCGACCGCGGCGGCGCTCTGTGGCGCCATCCTCGCCGGCGTCGACTACGTCTTGATGGGGGCTGGTGTCCCCACGCACATACCCGGCGTCCTCGAACAACTCACCCACGGCGAGCCGGTCGTCCTGCCGCTCAGCGTGACCGGGGCGTCGAGTGACAGCGCGGACGCGTCACTCCCCTTCGATCCCACTCCGTACCTTGGATCGAATGCCCTTCGCCGACCTCGCTTCATCGGCATCGTCTCCTCACACGTGCTCGCGGCAGCCCTCGCCAAGCGCAGCAACGGACCCGTCGACGGATTCGTCGTCGAGCGGCCGTCGGCCGGCGGCCACAACGCTCCGCCGCGCGGCGCCTTCGCCGTCGATGACGAGGGCAACCCGCGTTACGGAGAGCGCGACGTCGTGAATTACGCCGTGCTCGCCGACCTCGGCAAGCCGTTCTGGATCGGGGGCGGCGTCACGTCGGCCTTCGACGTGCGCGACGCCCTGGACCTCGGCGCGACCGGCGTCCAGGTCGGCACCCTGTTCGCCTACTGTGACGAGTCCGGCATGGACCCCGAACTGCGACAGCGCGTTCTCCACGAGGTGAAGCACGGATCGGTCAGCGTGAAGACGTCGCTTCGCGCGTCATCGACGGGCTATCCGTTCAAGGTCGCCGCCGTAGAGGACACGATCTCCGAACCCACCGTCTACGCCGAGCGCGTTCGAAAGTGTGACCTGGGATACCTGCGCGAGGCCTACGTCACACCCAACGGCGCTACCGGATATCGCTGCACCGCCGAACCGGTCGACGCCTACATCCGCAAGGGCGGCTCGATTGACGTCACCGACGGTTCGACGTGCCTCTGCAACGGGCTGATGTCGACGTGCGGACTCGGTCAGTACCGCGCCGACGGTCGCCGCGAACCGCCAATTGTCACGAGCGGCGACGACATCAATGACATCCGGCAACTGCTCGTCGCTCGAGAGAGCTACCACGCCAGTGACGTCATCGCACACCTGCGCGGCGACGTGGTCGACCGAACAGACTTCGAGTCACGGCACTAGTCCGTCAGCTCGCGTGATCCCGCGCCGGTCGATACGTCAGTGCAATTCGCGTTGCACCCCAAAGCGCGATGACGGTGCCGAGCACCATGGGGGTCGTGATGAACACGATCTGCGTCGACCACGGCGAGGTCGCGACACCGGCCAACGTTCCCTGAAGGAACCACGGGGCGTGGAGCCCGATCTGAACCGACCAGAGCGTGGCGCCGGTGACGACGCCGATGGAGGACAGTCCGACGCCCACGGCGAGGCCCGACTCCCAGCGCAGTTCGCGCGAGGTGAAGTCCAGACGCGACGCCACGGCGACGCACGTCGTGGTCCATAGGCCGATGGTGAGCACCACCAACAGCGCCCAAACGAGGAAGCAGGCAGAGTACAAAGTGTCGGCACCGTTGCGCTGGGCCGACGTCAATTGGTGCGCCCAGATGACCAAACCGACGGTCGCGGTGATCAGTGTGGTGGAGGCAACCAGGGACCGCCCGAACTTCCTTCGAACCTGCGACCACTTCCCCGCCCGAAGAAATCGCACGAATCCCGGGAGCGCCACGACCGCGCCGGCCGCAACGAGGAGCGTCCCCACTATTCCGGCGGCGGCAGTCGCGTTGTAGGCGAACTCGGCCGCGAAGCGCGACCTCACGGGGAGTGCAGCCGGGAAGTGCTCGGCGCTCTTCACCAGTACCGCCCCGGCGACGATCATGATCGACCAGGCGACCAACACCATCAGCGAGCCTGTCCGGCGTTGCGCCGTGGCCGAGCTGCGTGATCCGACGACCCCCGATCCGTAACAGCGTTCACGTAGACCCGCCAGGGCCACCGATGCCCGGAATCGAACGGTGAACGGAGCGTCACCAAGTCGATCCTCTAAGAGGGCGAGGAACTCGTCGCCGTAGCGCGCCCGCCAACTCGGCGGATACCAGCGGAGCAAGCGACGAAGGTCGCGAGAGCGTCTCACCGCGCGCCGTCCGTTGCGAGGCGAAGCCTCGCGGCGCCGACGTCAGCGAGGCGGCGCATCTGGCTCGTCACGTCGCGCAGGACCTGGGCACCGTTCGTCGTGAGCCGATACGGGCGCCGACGATCGACGCCCTCGAGCGGTTCGATCAGTCCCAGCTCCTCGAGTCGGGTGATTGCGCCGTACAGCGTTCCCGGGCTCAGAGTGACATCGGCGAACTCCTCGACATCCTTCAATAGCGCGTACCCGTGTTTCGGTCCCGAGGCGAGGCTGGTCAGTATCAGGAGCGGTGGATCGTTGGGGCGGCGCAGGTATTGGGTGTCCTTCTTCACGGCGTCAGACTACTACGTCCCACGTAGTAGAGCAACGCCGCCAAGTCATCCAGTTAGGCTTCGCGACCACGAACGAGATGAGGTCGTCAATGCCAGTGCAAGTGGACCTATCGGGTCAGACGGCCGTCGTCACCGGCGCCTCCAGCGGAATCGGACGTGCGATCGCCGAACGCATCGGAGCGAGCGGTGCGCACGTGTTCCTAAGCGGTCGCACCGCGTCGCCGATGGAAGAGAGCGCGGCGAAGATCGTCGCCGCGGGGGGACGCGCCACCGTCGACGTCGGCGACGTTCGCGACCCCGACACGGTTCGGGGCCTCGTGGATCGCGCCGTGGCCGCCGACGGTCGTCTCGACGTCTTCGTGAACAACGCCGGATACAGCGTGCTCGGAGCGGTCCTCGATGGCGACGTCGACGCCTGGCGCGCCATGTTGGAGACCAACGTGCTCGCGCTCCTGGTCGGCTGCCAAGCGGCGGTGAGGGCCATGCGCACCACCGGCAATCCCGGACACATCATCAACACCTCCTCGATCGCGGCGCTGAGTCCCGATTCCGGGGTCTACGGCGCGACGAAGCACGCCGTCAACGTCATCACGAACTCGCTTCGCGCGGAACTCGACAACGACCCGATTCAGATCTCCTCGGTCATGCCGGGGCTCGTCGCGACGAACCTGGGACGCGAGAATCCCGAGATCCTGGTCGGCATCGTCGCGATGTCGGGGATCGAGCACGAGATCAAGAAGGGTGAGCGTCTGCCCGACGACATCCTCGAAAAGGGGCGCGAGGTGCTGAGTGACTTCATCATCAAGCCCGACGACATCGCCGACGCCGTGATGTACCTGCTGAGCGTGCCGAGCTCGGTCGACGTGACCGAGATCGTCGTGCGCCCCAACAAACGCTTCGATCTTTAATCGAACCTTCGCGAGTCAGTTCACGTCGAAGCGATCGAGGTTCATCACCTTGTTCCATGCGGCGACGAAGTCCTTCACAAACTTCTCCTGCGCGTCGTCGCTCGCGTAGACCTCGGCGAGCGCGCGCAGTTGGGAGTTCGAGCCGAACACGATGTCGACCCGCGTTCCGGTCCAGCGGAGTTCGTTCGTCCGGCGATCGCGGCCCTCGAACGTCGCCTCGGCCGCCGACGTCGCCTCCCACTTCGTGCCCATGTCGAGCAGGTTCACGAAGTAGTCGGTCGTCAGCACCTCGGGACGCTTGGTGAAGACCCCGAAGTCGGAGCCGCGGAAGTTCGCGTTCAGGACCCGCAGTCCGCCCACGAGCACCGTCATCTCCGGTGCGCTCAACGTCAAGCGCTGGGCACGCTCCACGAGCAACTCTTCGGCCGAACGACGGTGACCATCGCGCAGGTAGTTGCGGAACCCGTCGAACGTCGGCTCCAGCACGGCGAAGGACTCCTCGTCGGTGTCCTCTTGGAGTGCGTCGGTTCGACCGGGGGTGAAGGGAACCTGCACTTCGTATCCGGCGTTGGCCGCCGCTCGCTCCACGGCGGCACATCCCCCGAGCACGATGAGGTCGGCCAGTGAGACCTGGGCGCCGCCGGCGTGGGCAGCGTTGAAGTCACTCTGGATTCCTTCGAGCGTGCGCAGCACCATCGCGACTTCGGCTGAGTCGTTGACCTCCCAATCCTTCTGGGGCGCCAGGCGAATACGCGCGCCGTTGGCGCCACCGCGCTTGTCGGTGCCGCGGAAGGTCGCCGCCGAGGCCCACGCCGTCGCGACGAGCTGCGACACGGAAAGCCCCGAGCCGAGGATCCGCTCCTTTAGCTGCGCGATCTCCGACGCACCGACCAACGGTTGTGTCGCGTCCGGGACCGGGTCCTGCCACAACTGGGGCTCCGCCGGGACCCACGGACCGAGGCTGCGCGAACGCGGTCCCATGTCGCGGTGCGTCAGTTTGTACCAGGCCTTGGCGAAGGCCAACTCGAACTCCTCGGGGTGTTCGTGGAAGCGTTTGGAGATCGGTTCGTAGATCGGGTCCATCCGTAGCGCCAGGTCCGTCGTGAACATGATCGGGGCGTGGCTCTTCGACGGATCGTGGGCGTCGGGCACCGTGCCCGCGCCGCCGCCGTTCTTCGGGATCCACTGGGTCGCCCCGGCGGGGCTCTTGGACTGCTCCCACTCGTGTCCGAAGAGGGTGTCGAAGTAGCTGTTGTCCCACGTGATCGGACTGGGGGTCCACGCTCCTTCGAGTCCGCTCGAGATCGTGTCGTCGGCGTTGCCCGTGCCGAAACTGTTCTTCCAACCCAGTCCCTGTTCGGCGAGACCGGCACCCTCCGGCTCAGCGCCGACGAGTTCGGTCGGGTCGGCAGCACCGTGCGCCTTGCCGAAGGTGTGGCCCCCGGCGATGAGCGCCACGGTCTCTTCATCGTTCATCGCCATGCGACCGAAGGTCTCGCGAATGTCGCGCGCGGCCGCGAGCGGGTCGGGTGTTCCGTTGGGACCTTCGGGGTTCACGTAGATGAGACCCATCTGGACGGCGCCGAGTGGACTCTGCAGTTCGCGGTCGCCGCTGTATCGCTCGTCGCCGAGCCAGACGTCCTCCGGACCCCAGTAGATGCTCTCGTCCGGTTCGAAGACGTCCTCACGCCCGCCGGCGAAGCCGTAGGTCTTCATGCCCATCGACTCGAGCGCCAGGGTACCGGCGAGGATCATCAGGTCACCCCACGAGATCTTGCGGCCGTACTTCTGCTTGATCGGCCACAGCAGCATGCGGGCCTTGTCGAGGTTCACGTTGTCGGGCCAGCTGTTGAGAGGGGCGAAACGTTGGGTGCCCGACCCGCCACCGCCGCGACCGTCGTGGATCCGGTACGTCCCGGCGCTGTGCCAGGCCATCCGGATGAAGAACGGGCCGTAGTGCCCGTAGTCGGCCGGCCACCACTCCTGGGACGACGTCATCAACGCCATGAGGTCCTTCTTCAGCGCCTCGAGGTCGAGCGTGGCGAACTCCTCGGCGTAGTTGAACGTCGAGTCCATCGGATTACCGGCCGGTGAGTTTCCTTCGAGCACCTTCAACTTGAGCTGATCGGGCCACCAATCTTGGTGAGGTCGTCGACCCGACGGCGTGGCGTCGAATCGGTCCGAGACCGGGCATTCGTTTTCGTTACTCATGTTCTCTCCAGTGTTTGGTCGCATGAATTATGCCTCAGCGTAACGAGTCGCATCGACGCTCCGACGCGCTACGCGCATCGAGACGGCGACCGCGGTGTGACGGAATCTCGTCGAACCCAGATCGGTGTCGAAGGATCGGGGGTCGTTATTCGACGGCGCGGAGTTGCGAGAGTGACTCCTCGTGCTCGCCACCGTCCCTAGGGGCCTTCACCCAGTTGTCGGAGGCATTACCTGTCGCCTTTCCCCTGTTTTTGGTCGTTTTCCTGGCCACTTGAAGCCAAAAAGTGGGCGGTGCTACGGTCGCCGGAGGCGCTGAGGGGGGCTCATGGCGATCACCGAACGGTTGCGTACCCGAGCGCCTCGCGCCAAGAATCCGGGGACGATCCTTCGCCTCGCCCTCGCCGTCACGTTCGTACTCGGCGTCGTCGTCACCGAAGCCGGCACCGCGAGCGCGTCGTACCTCTGTAAGAGCAGCGGCTACGCCTGCACGATTGATGGCTACAGCGCCACAACGATGACCAACAACTGGGCCGCCAAGTACTACGGCAGTGACACCAAGGGCGGCATCGGGTCACCCCCGCACAACTGCACGCTGTTCGCGGCGTGGATGCTGGCGCGAAACGGACTGCCTGACCCCGGTCGCTCCTGGGGCTACGGCGATCAGTGGGGCGTGACACTTGCGGCCGACACGAACCACACGCCGGCCGTCGGCGCGATCGCCTGGTACGACGGGGGGACGATGGGTCATGTCGCCTACGTCGAACGCGTGAATTGGCTAAATCACACGGTTTTCCTGGTCTCGGACAACTACGCCGCGAACAGCCAGGGCTACACCTCGAATGAGTGGGCACCCTTCACGGAACCGACGGGCTACATACACTTGCGCGACCTCACCACGCCGCAGCCGTTGGCACGGCGCCACGTTCGGCGGCGTCCGTAGTCACGTTGCGATCTTGTGAGAGTCAAAACTTTCTCGATTGACGTCCTAGATCGCCGTCGCGCAGGACCACTGACTCCAGCCGTCGCGCCGGTACAAGAGCGCGGCCGCGCGCACGTTCAGCACCGGATTGAAGGCCAGGTTCAAGTCCTTCGGGTTCTGTCCGATCATCGCCATGAGGTACTCCTCGGTGCCACCGTCGTTCAACTGGAACACGCCCCGGTCGTGCGTTCCGTTGCTGTCGAAGCCGATGTCGGTCGTTCGGAACTTCGACTCACACCACGCCACGGCCTCGGCGTCGTGCCAGGCCTGGCGTGGAAAGTCCTGATGAATAAGGGTGACCACGTGGTCGTCGGCCGGCGTGGGGTCGGCCGTGAAGTCCGCGAGCTCGGCCGTGATCGCGACCGGTCGACGATGCAGCGCGGCGACACGACTCGGCGACGAAACGATCGTCTCGGCGGGGACGCCACGCATCGGGTGTGAGATCGTCGTGGCGACGCCACCGATTGGGTGAGAAATCGTCGTCGCGGCCGGCGACGTCGTGGGTGCAACGCATACAGAGAGGACGAGCGCCAGTACGCCCGTCCAGACGAGGCCGCGCGAATGCGTTTGGACGCGTTTCCATCGATCGCGTGCTTGTAACATCTTCAATCCTCCGCCTAATTTGTGTCGTGCGCGCCCTCGAACGCACCTTCGAACCGCTCAGGACTCACGGTCCACGGTTCACCTACCGCCGAGGTATGGCACAACGGGCTGCCTCATGACCGCTTAAGCGGAGGATTCTCCATTTTAGGGCTCGGAACCCTGAAAAACCCCGGGGAAGTGCGCGGTCGCGTGATTTTTCCCTGATTCAAAGGCTTCTCGGCGAAAAAGTTGTTAAAAGAGAACCGAAAACTCTCTACTTTTTGGGCCTACTCACCATTTTGGGTTTGTGGGTCACTCGGGTATCGACATAGCGCTCAACGAGCGAGAAGAGTCTCCAAACAGTCGCGCGCCGAACCCGTCGACGCGATCTCTTCAGCGATCACTTGGGCCGCGAGCGCGTACGAGCTGTTCGCGAGCACGTCAAGCACGGCAGCGCGGATGCGCGGGACGTCGCCGGCCGCGATCTCACGAAAGCCCGGCTCGGACTTCGCGCCGACGTCAACGATGACGCCGGCACCGGCGACGGTGATCAGACGCGCGTTCGTTCGCTGATCGGCGAACATCGGCACGAAGACGATCGGCAGACCGGCCGCGAGTGCGCCGTAGGTCGTACCCGACCCTCCGTGACACAGGACCACGGAGGCGAAGGGGAAGACGGTCTCTTGCGGGACCCACGACTCCACGAACACGTTCGACGGCAGCTCACCCAGCAGTCGCCGGTCGAAACTGCGCCCCGTGGTCACCAGTACCCGGGCGTCGAGGCCCGCCACGGCCTCGATCGTGAATTGAAAGGCCAGCCGGGCGGTCCCCAGACCCCCGGCCACCGAGCCAAACGTCAAGTAAATCAACGGTCCGCTCCCCCGGGCCCAGCGACCGGGTTCGGCGACCTCGGGCACCTCGTCCTCGCGGTAGCGCAGTGTTCTCGGGAAGGGCGACGGGTCGAGGCTCGTGGGCAGGCGCGAGAGGTAGCGGGTCTCGCGAAGGAACTGTTCCATCCCGTCCTCGATATCCTCCAGGATCGAACCGACCAGTCCGATGACGCTCCACTCGGTCCTCGCCGTGGAGATGGCGACTTGGGCGTGCGCAATTCCGCGCCGCTTCGCCACCACGGCCCCGGCGTACGCGCAGGGCTCACGAAGGATCAGGTCCGGATGAAATGTGTCGCAGGCCGATTCGACCGTGTCGAGCATCGCTTCGGTCGACAGACGTCCGAAGAACTCGCCGTCGAGCAGCCGCGCCGCCGACGCGTGCGGCAGTCTCGCCGCGCGCCGCCATAGTTCCTTCGACTTGGTCGGGTCGGGTGGATCGCTCAGATAGTGCGCGACGCCGAGTGCGTCGACCTCACTGGCGAGACCGGGCGGGACGACGACGAAGAGCTCGTCGCCACGTTCTCGCGCGGCATCGATGAAGGGCAACAGGGGATTGAAGTGCCCGGCCAAGCCCGTGGAACAGATGAGTAGTCGCATCGCCTGGCCATTTTGTCAGTCGGGAACCGCGCGCGACGGGTCTTCTAGGGATTCGTCAGTCCGACGCCGGCGCGAAGCCGATCGGCGACGGCTCTTTCGTGGGGAAGAGCGCTCGGTGCGCCAAAGCCGCCAGGGCGCCGCCCACGAGGGGCGCCAGGATGAAGAGCCACACCTGGTGCAGCGCCGTGCCCCCGACGATCAGCGCCGGCCCGAGGGCGCGCGCCGGGTTCACGGAGGTCCCGGTAATCGGAATGCCGATGAGGTGAACGACGGTGAGTGTCAATCCGATGACGAGGCCCGCGGTCGACGGGTTCGCCGTCTTGCTCGTCACGCCGAGGATCACGAAGACGAAGAGCGCCGTCAGGACGACTTCGGCGATGAAGGCGCCGCCTGCGCCCACGTGGATGAAGCTGGCCGGGCCCCAGCCGTCGGTCCCCAGTCCCGTGGTCGTGCGGTGATAGAGCGGCGACGTCGAGAACACGCCCCAGAGCGCCAGCGCGCCGAGGAACCCACCGATGAACTGGGCCACCCAGTAGCTCGCGGCGTCGCGCGGTGACAGCCGTCCGGCGAGCAGCGCACCCAGCGTGACCGCCGGATTCACGTGGCAGCCCGAGATCGGTCCGAGCACGTAGGCGAGGGCGAGCAACGTCAGCCCAAACGCCAGCGCCGTTGCGACGACGCCGGCGATGAAACTGCTGCCGTCGGCCTTGAAACCGAAGGTGAGGGTCGCGACACCGACGGCGAAGAAGACGAGGAGTGCGGTCCCGAGTAACTCCGCTGCGAACTTTCGAGCCATGCTCAACCCCCTAGATAGTCTCGCCTCAGGCTATCCGGGCGGCGACGTCAAATCAGGGTGTCCTCGGAGGCACCACGCTTGCACAACTCGTCGAAACGTTCTCGCGAGAAGGCGTAGGAGTACATCGAACTCGGCACGATCTCGACATAGCGAGCGTCGTCCGGTGAGTCCACCCAGTCCTCCGGCGAGGACTCGTAGACGTCCGTCCAGTAGGGGCGCAGCTCGTCGGCCTCTCCCGGACCACCGTGCACGATGTGCGCCTCGCCGTGGACGAAGACACCGACGTCATCACCGACGACGTGCGCGGCGCTCAGCGCCGGACGACGTTCCAAGTGCCGTGCCTTGACCGACTCCGCGCTCGTCGAGAACCAGAATCGACCGTGGATGAACAGTCCGTCGACGGCCGAGACCCGCGGCTCGCCCTCAGCGTTGACCGTGGCCAGGACCAGGTGACGCACGCCGACGAGATAGCGGGCGAGATCGGCGGCCGAGAGCCGACGGTCCGGCGAGATGATGCTCGTGAGGTGCGAACCCGCTCGCTCGAAGGAGGTGTCCAACAATGCGTCGAGTGTCGTGAGCTCGCTCGGGGTCTCGAACATCAAAAGAGCATGGCGCACGTCGCGTCACGCGTCAACTGGGCGCCGGGACGTACTGACCAGTGCTGCATAATGAGTTGTGCCCCAGAACAGACGCGACCACAGCCTCAATCTCGCCCCGGCCTCGATTGACGACTACCGCGAACTGGCCCGGCGTCGACTGCCGCGTCAGATCTTCGACTACGTCGACGGCGGCGCCTTCGGCGAATCGACGCTGGCCGCGAATCGTGACGACCTCCACCGGATCCAGTTCCGACAACGGGTCCTTCGAGACGTCTCGACCCGTTCTCTCTCTACGACCGTTCTCGGTGAAGAGATCTCCCTGCCGGTCATCCTCGCGCCGGTCGGCTTCGGCGGGATGCTCGCGCGCCGGGCCGAGGTGCAGGCGGCGAAGGCGGCCGAGCGGGCCGGGGTCCCGTTTTGTGAGTCCACGCTCTCGATCTGCGGGATCGAGGAGGTCGCGGCCGCGATCAAGCGACCGGTCTGGTTCCAGCTCTACGTGATGAAGGACCGTAGTTACGCCGAGGACCTGATGGTCCGGGCCCAGGCCGTCGGGTGCACCACGTTGATCCTGACCGTCGACCTCGCGGTCGTCGGTCAGCGTTACCGCGACGGTCGCAACGGCATCAGCGGGAAGATCCCCCGTTCGAAGCAGCTGCGCCGGGGCACCGACCTCGTCAGCCACACCCGATGGGTCCGCGACGTTGCCCTCGGCGGACGACCCCTCACCTTCGGCAATCTCGAGAAGGCGCTGCCCGACGCGAGCGTCCCGGGAGACTTCCAGGCGTGGGTCGCCAGTCAGTTCGACCCCAGCGTCACCTGGGATGACCTCGCTTGGCTGCGCGAACACTGGCACGGCAAGATCGCGTTGAAGGGCATCCTCGACCCCGACGACGCCCGCGAAGCGGTCCAGCGCGGCGCCGACGCCGTGATCGTCTCGAACCACGGTGGCCGCCAACTCGATGACGTCCCTTCGACCATCCGATCACTGCCAGCGGTCGCCGAGGCGGTCGGTTCGAACTGCGAAGTACTGATGGACGGCGGCATCCGCAGCGGCCTTGACGTGGTGAAGGCGCTCTCCATGGGGGCGCGGGCCTGCCTGATCGGTCGGCCGTGGGCCTACGCCGTGGCCGCGCGCGGCGAACGCGGCGTCGACCACGTCCTGCGGATCCTCCAGGCCGAGATGTCGGTCACCCTCGGACTGACCGGGGTGAACGACGTGCGCGACCTCGACCGTACAGTCGTGGTGGAAGAGTAAGCCCCGGGTCCGCCCGATATCACGAAAGCAGAGTCCCATGCCTAGCCCCCTCGACGCCCTCGAAACGTCTGTCGACCATTTGCGTGCCCTCACCGAGTCGATGGACGAGAGTCAGTTCGTCGCGTCGGCCTACCCGACGGAGTGGACGGTCGCGGACGTCATGAGCCATCTCGGCTCCGGAGCGATCATCTCGAAGCGGCGGATCGACGATTCGCTCGAAGAGCGCGAGACGCCGTCAGAGTTCAACCAGTCCGTGTGGGACGTGTGGAACGCGAAGACGCCCCACGCCAAGGTCACCGACGCCCTCGACGCCGACCGGGCGCTCCTCACCCGGCTCCAGGAGATGACGCCCGAAGAACGTGCGCGCTACAACTTCAACCTCGGCCCGATGAACTTCGATTTCGAAGGCGCCGTTCGCCTCCGTCTCGGCGAGCACGTCGTACACACCTGGGACATCGAGGAGTCGTTGGACGCCCAGGCGACGCTGCAGCCCGACGCCGTCCCGTTCTTGATCGACAATCTCGAACTGGTCGTCCGATTCACGGCGAAGCCGGCGGCCGAGCACGAGTTGCACATCCGAACGACCACGCCCGAGCGACAACTGACGCTGACCCAAAGCGGTGACGGTGTGACGCTGAACGCCGTCGAGGGCCTCGATGCCTTCGATCTAGAGATCCCGGCCGAGGCCTTCGTGCGACTCGCCTACGGCCGCCTGGATGAGCAGCGCACGCCCGTCGGTGTCGACTCGACGCACCTCGACGAACTTCGTCGCGTCTTCCCGGGAATGTAGCGGGGTGCTGCGCATCCAGATCATCGTCGGCTCGACCCGCCCGGGCCGCTTCGCCGACAAGCCGCTCGCGTGGCTCGTGGACCGACTCTCGGGTCGCGACGACTTCGAACTCGACGTCTTGGACCTTCGCGACCACCCTCTCCCGCTCTTCGACAGCCCGATGTCGCCGGCCCGGACCCTGCGTGACTACCCCAACGAGGAGGTGGCGACGCTCGGACGGCGCATCGACTCGGCCGATGGGTACATCACTCTCACCAGTGAGTACAACCACGGCTATCCGGCGTCGCTCAAGAACGCGATGGACTACGTCTTCCCCGAGTTCAACAAAAAGCCGATGACCTTCGTTGGCTACGGCAACGCGGGCGGAGCCCGCGCCATCGAACAACTTCGTCTCGTCACCATCGAGTTCGAGATGGCACCTCTGCGGCGCGCCGTGCACATCTTCCCCGAGGTGATGCGTCCGGCGATGACCGCAGAGACGTTCACACCCGCGCTCTTCGAGTCGTTGGATGAACGCCTCGTCATGATGGTCAACGAACTTCTGTGGTGGACCAACGCGCTGAAGACGGCGCGCGACGCCGACTAGTCAGTCGATCCTGCGACGTCAGTCGACGAAGTTCGCCAGGACCGACGACACGTACTCGGCGTCACTGTCATAGACGTGGGCCGACTTCACGACCACGGTGAGTGAACCAACTCCTCGAACCAGTTCGCGCGCGACTTGGTGTTGAATCGCCGCTATTTCGAGAAGATTGGCGTAACCCTTCGATCCGAAGTCGATGCTGTGGGCGTAGACGACGAGTTCGAGTGCGTCGTCGTCCAGGTAAAAGTCCAACAGGCTGACGCACGGGATGTAGGAGGTGTCGCTCAACGGCTGGAGGGTCGTGATCGTCGCCGAGCGACTGCGCGGATCGTGTCGCAGTCGCTCGCTCACCCACCGCAACTGATCGAGACCGGTGCCGGCGTAGTTGTGCAGTCTCGTGGCGTAACTGTCAGCGTTACCGAGCTCGGGCACTTCACGGAAGTCGTCGAAGTTCGCGTGCATCCACGCCAGGCGCTCGGGATCGGCGAAGCGTTCGATGATGTCATCGGCGGTATCCGGTGAGCGCACGATGATCGTCGTCATCAGTACTTCGCGTATGGCCAGACCGTCGTAGGTGCTGGCGACGCCGTCTTCGGTGATCAGTCGCGCGACGGCGATCCACGCTTCGCCGATGGTGGCCGTATCGATGTTCGGAGGATCCACACTCATCAGCACATCCTTGCCGGAATGTCGGAGGTACCGTTCAGAGTCGAGCGACCACTGCTGGAGGTGTGGGCCGAGGCTATCGGGATTGGCCGGGGGTACCGCGCTGCACGTCGATCCTGCCGACGCCGACCTGGGCGTTCAAGATCAGGTGCGGAGCCGCCTGCTGACTCGCGAGCGTCTTCAAGGACGAAGGAACCGACGTCCAGGGCTCCTCTTGATAGAACTGGCCGTTGTACTCGACCGGTCCGTTGTCGTCGACCGGTCCAAGGCCGATATGGGTCTTCAGGTAGACGATGGCGTTCGCCGGCACGTCGACCGTCAATAACCCGACGGCCACGCTCGCCGTCACCGACGTCGGTGTCGACGTGAAGTGGACCTGTCGAAGGTCAACGGTCAGCGCGCCGAACTCGGTGCGGTACGTTCGCTGGACCTGGCCCAGGGAGGTCGGCTGAATGGTTCGCGCGCCGCTCCCGCCCGTCATCGGAACCCCGGTCGACGCGAGAAAACCCAGGACCGCGCCCGACAACAAGATGATGACCGTCACGAACGACACGAAGACCAACGCGATGAAGCGCCGGAGCATGTGCTGGCGCGCGCTGGAGCGCAGTGACAGCACCGCGAGGACGAAGAGGAAGGCCAGCCAGAGAACCGCGAATCCATTGCCGACTCTCGGGGCACCGCCCAAGGTCGAGATCGCGATCACCGCGATCACCACGATCGCGGCCAGAACCACGTAGCGAAGGAGTCGCAGGTTCGATGTCGGCGGTTCGACGCCGCTCTCCTCGAAGTCATCGGCGCCACTACCCGACTGGGGGATCAGCACCCACATCGCCAGATAGATCGCCGCGCCCAGTCCGTAGAGGACGGTGAGGACGACGAAGACGACGCGCACGATGTTGGCGTCGATGTCGAAACGCTCCGCGATGCCGCCGGCGACGCCCCCGACCATGCGCCGCTTCGTGCTACGACGCAGCCGCGTCTCTTTCACCGGCTCCGGCGTCGGGGTGCTTTCGTCAACCTGCTCGTGTTCATCCATGCTTCAAATGTACGGTCCCGGCCGTGCAAGAACTATGGGGATGAACCCTCACCGGTGGCATCGCCGTGCGGCCACCCTAAGGGTTTCCCCTTAGATACAAAGGAATTTCTCCGTGCCAGAATTACATCGGCCCGCGGTAGAACAATGTTGTCGAGAGGAGGAGCGCGTGTCGATCACCACATCGAGTCACGCCGTCGTCGGCACGCCCCTCCGTCCGCTCCGACGCGGTCGCGACAACTGCATCCTCGGCGGCGTGTGCGGCGGCTTCGCCACGCGCCTCGGCATCAAGGAACGCAACATCCGCGTGATCTTCGCGCTCCTCACCCTGGTCTTCGGGCTCGGCATCGTGCTCTACATGACCTTCTGGCTCGTGTTGACCCGTTCGGGCGAGGAGCACTCGATCATCCAACAGATCTTCATGAACCGCCGAGAGGCGCAGATCGTCCTGGTCGCCTTCATCGCCACGCTGATCTTGATCATCACTCTGCAAACGACCGGCACACACGTCTCGGACGGCTTCGGATGGCCGTTGCTCTTGAGCGGCTTCGCCGCCTTCGCGGTATGGCGAGGCGCGTCGGTCGACGAACGACTTCGTCTCACCGATTTCTTCAACACCGCCCCGGTCATCGGCGGGGCATTCTCCAAGAGTCGCAAGGGTGTCGTGTTGCGCGTCCTCGTCGGCGCAGCCCTCGTGTGGTTCGGTCTCGACCAACTCAACCACCTCGGCGGTGTGTGGGGCTCGGCCGGTTCGGCGCTCCTCGGCACGGCGGTGCTGGTTGGTGGGGTGCTGGTCCTCTTCGCCCCGTGGTGGCTGCAGAACGTGCGCGAGCTGACCAGTGAGCGCCGCGAGCGCGTGCGCGCCGAGGAACGCGCCACCATGGTGGCCCACCTCCACGACTCCGTACTCCAGACGCTCACCCTCATCGAACGCGCCGCGGCCAACGAAGCTGACGTCGTACGACTCGCGCGCAACCAGGAACGCGAACTCCGACAGTGGCTGTTCAGTCCCGAGACGGTGACCTCCTCGTCGACCTCGTTCGTGGGACTCGTGGGCGCGATCGAGCACGACGTCGAGAACGACTACGGCGTTCGCGTGGAACTCGTGACGGTCGGCGACTGCGTGCCGGACGAACGAGTCGCCGCCCTCATCGCCGCCGGCCGCGAGGCCGCGATCAACGCGGCCAAGTGGTCCCAGGCCATGAGCGTGTCGATCTTCACCGAAGTCGAGCCGACGTCGATCTCCCTCTTCGTACGCGACCGCGGGGTGGGGTTCGACCTCGACGCGATCCCGGCCGACCGCCAGGGCATCGCGCTCTCGATCCGACAGCGCATGAGCCAGTTCGGCGGCGATGCGTTCATCAGCACCTCCGAGGGCGAAGGCACCGAGGTGCAGCTCGTGATGCCCCGGTCCAAGTGATCGACTCGACCCGACCCCGCGTGTTCCTGGTCGACGACCACGAGCTCATTCGCGCCGGCATCCGCGCGGAGATCGCCGGCTCGGTCGACATCGTCGGCGAGGCCGATGAGGTCGAGGCCGCCATCGAGATCATCCTGGAGCGAACGCCCGACGTCGTCCTGCTGGACGTGCACATGCCCGATGGCGGAGGCCAGGCGGTACTGCGGGCCGTCGTCGAGCAGAACACGACGACCCGATTCCTTGCACTCTCGGTGTCGGACTCTTCGGTCGACGTCATCAGCGTCATTCGCGCGGGCGCCCGGGGCTACGTCACGAAGAACATCTCCGGACCAGATTTGATCGACGCGATCTACCGGATCGCCGCCGGGGACGTCGTCTTCTCACCTCGTCTGGCCGGTTTCGTCCTCGACGCCTTCAGTACCGGTTCGGACGAACAGCCGGTCGTGACGGTCGATCCCGACCTCGACCAACTCACGGCGCGCGAACGTCAGGTACTCCGGCTCATCGCGCGAGGGTATTCCTACAAGGACATCGCCCGGGAGTTGACCATCTCGACCAAGACCGTCGAGAGCCACGTCTCGTCCGTCCTACGCAAGCTCCAGCTCTCCAGTCGCTACCAACTGTCGCACTGGGCGAGCGAACGTCACCTGAACTAGCCCCATCGCGGCGTCCGTCATACGACGCGTGACGCTCTCTCGTAGCATGACGAGTAACGCAGGGGAGGAACACGCATGCGAATACTCATCGTCGGTGGAACGTCTTTCGTCGGACGAGCGGTCGCCTGGGCCGCGTTGAACGCCGGGCACGACGTCACGGTCATCAATCGAGGTCAAACGCCCAGCGATCTCCCGGATACCGTCACGCGACTCATCGGCGATCGTCACGGCGACATGTCGGCGCTGGCCGACGTCTCCTTTGACGTCACCGTCGACGCCAACGCCTATCGGCCGGCCGACGTCGACGTACTCGTTGCCGCCTTGGGGAAACGAGGCGGCCACCATATCCAGATCTCCTCGGTGTCGGCCTACGAGGACCCGCCCGGTGAAGGCGCGACCGAAGAGACGGCCACCCTGTGGGACGACGCGACGCTGGCGCGCGACGCCGAGGTGACCGGCGAAACCTACGGGCCGCTGAAGGCGGCCAGCGAGCGCGCCGCGACCGAACACTTCGGCGACCAACTGACCATCGTGCGACCGACCTTCGTGATCGGCAGCCACGACGCGACGCTGCGCTTCCCGTACTGGGTCGACCGGCTTCGCATCGGGGGCAACGTCGCGGTTCCGGGACCTCGCGACAACGCGCTGCAGTACGTCGACGCGCGCGACCTCGGCGAGTTCGTCGTCACGCTCGCGACCAACTCCGCACTGGGCGCCTTCCACGTCGCCGGACCGTTTCCCGCCGCCCGGTTCGTCGAGGTCATCGAGGCGATCCGCGACCAGGTCTCGCCGCCCGAGACCCGCCTGGTCGAGATCTCGCCCCGTCACATCAAGAGCCACCATCTCGAAACCAGGTTCCCCCTATGGTCCGGATCGACGAGTGAGACCGCCCTCGCCGTCGATCCCGCCAAAGCCCTCGCCGCCGGTCTCCGCTTGCGGGATCTCTCCGAGAGCGTGGATGACGTCCTCGCGTGGTGGGACGACCGAGTGCCGCCGTCGTGGTGGCTCACGCGAGAGCAAGAGGCCATGCTCGTGCGCACGAACCCGTGACCTCCGACATTTGCGAGAAGATTTACCCTGGTCGGTAAGTTTCGCATTCGATCGGACAGAAGCGTTCAATGGGCTCACCTGAAGATGATCGTTTTCGCCGGCTCGCCCACGAGCACACTCCGGCCATCGGCAACTACCTGCGGCGGCGCCTCTACCCACTGACCCTGGCCGACCTCGACGACCTCGTCGAAGAGACGCTGCTCGTCGTGTGGCGTCGGATCGACAGCGTGCCCGAAGAGGCCGAACTGCCCTGGATGATCGGTGTCGCGCGCAACGTCTTGCGAAACGCCCGTCGTAGTCAGTACCGGCGCAGCAATTTCGAGTCCTCGCTCCCAAGGGCCCCCGATGACCCCTCGGCCGAGGACCTCGTCGTCGCCGACGCCAGCGTGCGCGACGCGCTCCTGGCGTTGAACGACGACGACCGAGAGGTGCTGATGCTGAACGCCTGGGACGGGTTGGACACCCACGCACTGGGCATCGCGCTCTCGATCACGACCAACGCCGCGGCAGTGCGACTGACCCGGGCCCAGGCCCGTTTCCGCGAGCGATTCGCGTCGGCCCAAGTGATCTGAAAGTTCTCGGCGCCTCGCGACAGGTACTGGGTATGAAGGCGGAGGAGGTTTCATGAGTGACTTTGAAGATCGCTTACGCGCGGCCGACCCGGCCGCGGCGAGCAGCTATCAACACCCCGATACCGACGCGATGATCTCGCGCATCATGGCGCGCGCCCCGCGCGCTCGGCGTCACGTGCTGCGGAGCTTCCAATTGCGCATGGCCGGCTCGGTCGCCCTCGCCGCGGCGCTGACCGTCGGTGGCATCGCCGCGCTCGAGGGTGCCGCGCCCTCTCTCGCCGTGTTCGCACTGGCGGCCCCCAACCACGCCAAGGCGCCCGCCGGTACCAAGTTCGGCGCCTCGAATCTCCACACGGCGCTGCCGATGCGCATCTACGAGGAGTTCGACTTCACGGCCGGACCGGACCTCAGTGCCAACGCCGGCACGGGCGCGGCCTACGAACTGACGCTCCCGGCAAACGCCTCGGCCGAAGACGCCCGCCTCGCGGCGATCTTCGGCGTCTCCGGCACGCCGGTCGACACGAACAACGACGGTCAGGACTTCACGGTCACCGACTCGAACGGCAACTACGTGGACTACGAGACCTACGACACGGTCCCCCAGTGGACGTACTCGATCGCGATCCCTTCCGCGCCGAACAGCTCGTCGACCACGTCCGACGGCACGACGGTCCCGATGCCCAGCCAGGCGACCGTCAACAGCGACGTGCAGGGCTACCTCACCCAGATGGGCTACGGGTACCAGGTGACCGATCCCCAGTTCTCGGAATCGAACAACGTTGTGACCTCCCCCGGTCAGCCGACGGTCACGACCAATGAGGAGCAGGCCACCTACAGCGTCACCGCCGATGGGGTCCTCACCGATCAGTCACTTCAGTTCACGGTCGACCAGAACAACAACCTCGTCTCGGCGAGCGGGCCGGCCTTCAGCGTGATGCCCGGCGTCAACTACCCGTTGCAGAGCCCGGCCGCCGGCGTCACCGTCCTCGAGGCCGCCCAGCAGTCCGAGTTCTCCAACTGCGACACCTGCGCCACGGGTTCCGGCGGTGCCTCGGGTCAGTCGAGCGGTTCCGGCGCGCCGCTGCCGGGAGCGAACTCGTCGACCACGCCGCCGTCACCGACACCGGCGACCAATGACACGACGACGACCACGACGCCGTCCGGTCCCCCGATCGTCGACGTCACCCTGGACGCCGAGACGATCTCGTATCAGACGTACCAACTGACCGACGGCTCGGTGTGGATGTTGCCGATCTACAACTACACCGGCCTCGCCACCAACGCCGACGGGACCTCCTACACCGGGACCTGGTCCACCATCGCCGTTGACCCGACCTATATCCAAGTATCCACCTCATCATCAGGAGGTATCAATCCCGGCGGACCCATCCTCTACTAACCACATCTGAAATGTCTGTCGGTGAGGCCGACGCAGTCTCAACCCGCACAGACGTCAGCACACAACCGAGACCCGCACCCTACGGTGCGGGTCTCGGTTCATGTGGGCCGGTGTCGCGACGGCTTCCAGGTGCGGGTCTGGTGGGTTCGTGGGGGGTTCACGACCTCCGGTCGGGCGTCGGAGAACTTGGCGGCCACGGCGGCGACGGCCGGCGCGCGGTGCGGCGGTCGCTTCGGTTCGACGACGCCGGCGCGGAGGTGGCGACGCGTGCCCGACCACGGGGCCGGGGGTGCGGTGAAGGCGTCGGCGAGGAGGTAGGCCGAGCTCTCGTAGTTGATGCGCCAACCCTTGAAGTGCGGCCAGGCGTCCTCGGGGGTCCGCTCCATGGGAAACCCGTACTGCCGCAGGTTCTCGACGGCGCTGGCGAACTCCTCGTAGGTCAGGGTGATCATCGCGTCGGGGTCGGGGTCGGGGTCGACCGGATAGCCCAGAGAGGCGGCCAGTCGGTTGAAGAGGGTGAAACCCATGCGCAAGCACAGGCGCGACTGGCTCGGCGCCGTGGAGGGATTGAGCGCGAGCTGCATGGCCCCGGCGTCGAGCACGGCCAGCAGGCCCACGATCCAGTTGAGCCACGGCTCGGGTGAGCGAAAGAGCAGCAGCACCGGGTAGGTCGTGTGGCTCTCGGTCACCTCGGCCGCCCACTCCTCCCAGTCGGCGTAGAGCTGGGGCAGCGCGTCGTTGATGCCGACCAGTTGGTGGCGCGCGAGCAGCTCCGGTCCCCACGCCGGCGAACCGGCGCGACTCTCGAGCATCGTGACCAGCGCCTCGCGACGGCTGAACGAGTTGTAGAGCGAGGGCAGGTACGCGATCTGGAGGGCCACGATCACGACCCACGTCGCGCCGGCGGCGATGTCGAGCACCGTGTTGGGCGCGCCACCACTGTGGATCGACCCGACGGTGAAGAGCGACGTGGTGGCCTGCGTGAGCCCGTGCACGAACGAGTGCGTCGTGCGCATCAGCATGAGCGCGAAGCCGAGCGCCAGACACACGGCCCACCACAGCAGCTGGGCGAGCAGCGCGACCGGTGCCGTCGGGGCCAGGATCGAGTCCTTGGTCTCGTAGCTGTTCGCGAAACGCGAAAGCGCGACGAACGAGTAGTGCACGCTCTTGTTCACGATCACGGTCAGTTTTTCGAGACCCTGGGGCTGTCGCGGCAGGACGAGGATGAAGAGGACGCTGAGGATCGTCACGAGAACGATGAGGAGCCCGAGAATGAATTCGACGACGTACATGCGACCTCCTCTCGTCTAACCAGGTATTCGATGCGACTCCGACGAATCTTAGATAGCCGAGGCGCCGTTCCGCCCCGACTCATACAGTTGGACGATGAGTTCATCGTTGTCGGTCACGCTCGCCGGGCGACACGTCACGCTGACGCCGCTCTCCCTCGAGGACGTGCCCGGTCTCGTCCTCGCGGCCTCGGGCGACCGCTCGACCTACGGCTGGTCGATCGTCCCGGCCACGATCGACGAGATGGAGGTCGTGGTCCGTCGTCAACTCGCCGAACGTGACCAACGCACGGGTGTACCGTTCGCCACTCGACGTCGCGACACGGGCGAGATCATTGGCATGACGAGGTTCCTCACGCTGCGCTGGTACTTCGGGCGCGAGTATCCCGACGCGGCGGAGATCGGCGGCACGTTCGTGACGGCCGCGCTCCAACGCACCGCCGTCAACACCGAGGCGAAACTTCTGATGATGACCCACGCCTTCGACGTCTGGGACGTTCGTCGGCTCGACCTCAAGACCGACGAGCGCAACGAGCGATCGCGACGCGCGATCGAACGCATCGGCGGTCAGCTCGACGGCATCCTGCGCAACTGGCAGGCCGCGCAAGTCCAAGGTGAGGAAGGCCTGACTCGAAACGCCGCGATGTACTCGATCTTGCCGTCGGAGTGGCCGGGCGTGCGGGCGCGTCTCGAGGAGCGTCTTCGCGTCTAGACCGCGACCATTTCCCTTTCTGCGCGAGTCTGAGTGAGGCGTAGGTGGAGCGCGATGGCGCCACTCGCGAGGGCCGCGTAGAAGCACCACAGCGACGTGAAACCGTTCGCGCACAGACGCGCCAACACGATGACGGCGACGAGGTTCACCAGTCCGAACCACCGCACGTTGCGCAGTCCCGAGACGAGCATCGATCCGCACGTCGCGAGGATGTAGAGACCGATGACCACCACGCCGTGTTGGAGGCCCACCGTGTAGGCGATGTGGTACGAGCCGAGTTGGGCGCTGGGGTGATGACTCAGCATCGTCTCG